>Ga0302324_100000224_pt1 | contig 149596 bp, 138 predicted proteins | sample Palsa_T0_1_FD_201949 | JGI IMG/M metagenome (GOLD analysis project Ga0302324, IMG submission 201949) | Peat permafrost microbial communities from Stordalen Mire near Abisko, Sweden - Palsa_T0_1 | ecosystem: Environmental > Terrestrial > Soil > Palsa > Peat permafrost | place: Sweden: Abisko...
CGCGGGTCGCGGCGGCGGGCCGGGTGGGTTCGGAGGAAGGCAGCGTGACGACGTGCGAGCGGGTCGTGATCGAAAGCGCGTCGTGCGCCGGTAAGATGGCAAAATGCTGGACGTCGTTGCCGAAGCGATCGACGTACGAAAGCGGCGAGCTCTCGGGCTGCACGCGCAGCTCGTACTTGCTGCAGAACTGGCTTTGGTCGCTGCGCGGCTGAAGGTGCACGACCGTGTAGCTTTCGTGCACGCTCTTGGGATAGACGTACGAGGTCTCGTGCGCGATCGTATATTCCACGTTACGTGACGAGCGCGGCCACCGGGTGGCGCGGGAAGTAGGCGTCTTCAACCTCGTGCGAGAGGTTTTCGAATTCCCCGACGACGCCGGCCGAAAACACGGCGATGCCGCCGGCGAGCACTTCGTCGATCGAGGTGAAATCGAAGAGGGAGCGCAGCCGTCCCAGGCGCCGCTCGGCGGCGTTGGTGTACGAGCCCTCGCCGGTCCGCGAGAGCCGGTGCATGGCAGCGTCGACCGCCCGCGTGCAGAAGCGCAGCGCACGCGGAAAATCGGCCGACAGGATGATGAATTCGAGCGCATCGCGCGGCTCGGGCACGTGCCGCGAGGCCTGCGCGAATGGGACGTCGGCGCAGCACATCTCGAGCAGGCGCTGCGACTCGCGCCACGGTTCGTGTTCGACGTCGAGCGCGACCAAGAAACGCGATGTCATGTAGGCCCGTTCGAGGAAACGGCCCACTTGCAGGAAGCCCCACCCGTCGCCGTGGGTCAGCGTCGCGTCGGTCACGCCGCTGAACGCAAGCGCAGAGTCGCGCACGTAGTGCAAGAATTTGGAGGGCCCTTCGCGCATCACGCCGCGCAGCGTGACGCCCTCGACGTAAAGGTACAGGACGTTGATCAGCTGCCAGACTTCGGTCGTCAGCTCGGCCCGCATGCCCAGACCGTTGCTGCGCGCGATGCGCACCGACGAAACGATCGAGCACGGGTTGTCGGGGTCGAGCGCGCAGTGGGCGATGGCTTCGGCGGCAGCCTTGGACCCCGGGCCGCTCGAGATCGCCGGCTCGTCGAGGAAGCCGACGGAATGCATGACCGATCGCCACAGACGCTCGGCGTCGCGTTGCGCGTAGAGGTCCATGGCGCGCGTGTAATTGACGTCGAGCACGCGGGCGATCGTCTCGGCGCGCTCGACGTTGCGTCCGAGCCAATAGAGCGATTCGGCGACCCGGCTGAGCATCAGACGCCAAGCACCCAGGTATCTTTGCATCCGCCGCCCTGCGAGGAGTTGACGACCAGCGACCCTTCCTTCAAGGCGACGCGCGTCAGGGCCGCGGGCGGCACGTCCACGTCGCGTCCGTAGAGCGCGAACGGCCGCAGGTCGACGCGCCGCGACGCGAGCGTCCCGTTGATTAGGGTCGGCGACGAGGACAGCTCGATCATCGGCTGCGCTATGAAGTCGCGCGGGTTTGCCTCGATCAGATCGGCGAACTCGGCGCGCTCCGCGGCGCCGGCAAAGGGGCCCATCAGCATGCCGTAGCCGCCCGAAGCGTTGGCATTCTTGACCACCAGCTTGTCGAGGTTGGCAAGGACGTGGCGGCGCTCGAGGTCGTTCGTGCAGTCGAAGGTCGGCACGTTGGACAGCACCGGCTCTTCGCCGAGATAGAACCGAATCATATCGGGGACGTGGCGGTAGATCGCTTTGTCGTCGGCCACGCCGCTTCCGATCGCGTTGGCAAGCGAAACGTTGCCGGCGCGGTAGGCATTCATCAAACCCGTGACCCCGAGTCCGGAGTTCGGCGCAAAATAGAGCGGATCGAGAAAGTCGTCATCGATGCGGCGGTAGATGACGTCGACGCGCGCGAGGCCCCGCGTCGTGCGCAGATAGACGACGTTGTCGACCACCAGCAGGTCGCGCCCCTCGACGAGCTCGGCCCCCATGCGCCGCGCGAGCAGGGCGTGCTCGAAGTAGGCCGAGTTGTAGATGCCCGGCGTCAGGACGACGACGTTCGGCTGCATGATTCCCCGCGGCGCGGCGAAATGCAACACGTCGAGCAAGCGGCTCGGATAGTCGTCGACCGGGCTGACCGCATAGCCGCGGAACAGGTCGGCGAAGCCGCGCTTGAGCACGTCGCGGTTCTCCAGCACGTACGAGATGCCCGACGGCGTGCGGCAATTGTCCTCGAGCACCAAGAACTCGCCGCTCGCGTCGCGGATCAGGTCGATGCCCGAGACGTGAATGTAGACGTCGCGCTGCACGTCGACGTCGATCATCTCGCGGCAATAGTTCTTCGATGAATACACCAGCTCCCGGGATATCGGCCCGTCGCGCAGGATCCGCTCGGCATGGTAGACGTCGTAAACGAACGCGTTGAGCGCGCGCACGCGCTGCTGGACGCCGCGCTCGATGTGAGCCCATTCGGCACCGGTCAGGATGCGCGGGATCACGTCGAATGGGAAGATGCGCTCGGTGCCGCTCGACTCCGCATAGACCGTGAAGGTCACGCCGCGCTGCAGCAGCGTCGTGTTGATCGATCCGACGCGACCCAGGATCTCGCCGAGCGCGAACTCGCTGAGGGTCGCCGAAAGGGCCGCATAGTGGGCGCGCGGCAGTCCGGCGGCATCGTAGAGCTCGTCGTAGTGCGAGGAAACGCTTGGGCGCGGCTGCAGTTCCAACATGCCGTGCGCACTTCGCCCTTTTGGCACGCTCTTTCGTTAGCCAGGTGGCCAAAGCGACACCTCGTTTCCGAAGCATTCCTGGCGCCCGGCACCGAAAAGGCCCGGCCAATGCGCGTTCCGGCTTGGCTGCGCCCGCGGCGTCTCGATGCGGCTGCGCTCGGATTGGCCGCGCTCTTCGGCTTGGCCGACCTCGCCTACCCCTACAACGGCGACCAGGCGCTGTTCGCGCTCGGAGCGCAGAAGATGTTCCACGGGGCAGCCCTCTACCGCGATTTCTGGGATCTCAAGCAGCCGGCAATCTACCTGTTTTACCTGAGCGGCGGAGCGCTCTTCGGCTTCGGTGAGATCGGGCTGCACCTCTTCGAGCTCGGCTACTGGCTGCTCTTCGGCGCGCTCCTTGCGGTCGCGCTGCGCGGCGCGTTCCGCGACGTGCGCTTGGCAAGCGCCGTGCCATTCTTGGTCGTGGCCGGCTACTACGCCGGCAACGGACCGCCGCAGCTCACCCAAGTCGAGGCGCTCGCCGGCTTCCCACTGTTCGTTTTCACCGCGGCCGCGGTGGCCATTAGACGGGGGCGCGAACCGCGCCGTACTCTTTACGCGGTGGCGGGCTTGGCGGCCGGCGTGACGCTGCTCTGGAAGCTGCTCTTCATCGGCATCATCGCGGCTATCGTGCTGGCGCTGGCCTTTCACGCCAAGGCGCGCGCGACGCAAAGGCCGCCGCACGACGCCGCCGCGTGCGCCGCGGCCGCGCTCGCCGGGTTCACCGCGCCGTTGCTTGCGTTCGCCGCCTATACGCTGGCCAACCATGAGGGGGCGCTCGTACTGGAGACGTTTTTCGTGATCCCGGCCAAAATCGCAGCGACGATTCCGGCCGGATCGCCCGAGCGGCTGCTGTGGTCGGCGCGCTGGTTCGAACACATGTATTTGGCGCTCATCGTCCTCGGAGCACTCGGCTTGGCGCGCTCGCCAGGCGACCGCGGCGGCGCCTGGCGAACGGCTCTGGGCGCATGGATCGCCGGCGCGGCGTTCGTGATTGCCGCTCAGCGCCAGTCGTGGTGGGACTACCACTTCGATCTGTTTCTGGTTCCGCTCGGGATTCTGGGCGCTTTCGGAATCGACGCGCTGCTGCAGGGCGTCACCGTACCAGCCCGCCCGAGCCGTCTAGCCGCCGGCCTCCTGATCGCGCTCGCCGTCCTGTTCCTGGCCGCTCGGCCCCTGGCGAGCGCCGGTCGCAACCTCGGTCTCTTGGAGCGAAACGGCTTTGCACGCGAGCCGGCCCAGCGGCTGCGCTACCAGTATGCCGCAAGCGAACAGTCGGCCGAAGGCATCGATGCCGCCGCCTATCTCAATGCTCCCGGTCGAATGGCGGGCGAAATCTACGTGGCCGGCGATCCGACGGTCTACATTTACAGCGGTCGCCAGCAGGCCGTCGCGCTCAACGGCTGGAGCCTCGAGTTTTTCGTCGGCGACCAGTGGCACGAGCTGTACCGGGAGCTGGCTGCAGCCGCGCCGCCGTACGTCTTCGTGGGTGAGGTCTATCGCACGCTTCTTCCGGAAAAGTCGCCCGAGATTGCGCGCTTGCTCGCGACGCGTTATCGCATCGGCTGGCGCGAGCACCTCGGAGCGTGGTACGCCGCCGTTCACCCAGCGCTAGCCACACAGCCGCGCCGGGTCGCGATCAGCGTGCGACCGGCGAGCTGACGCGATAGAGCGTACCGGCATGATCGTACCGGACATCTTCGCCAAGCGCGCGGGCCGCGTGCCGTTCGGCCCCTCGGATGACGCGCCGTTCCTCGGCATCGTCGTAGCGTGCGTCGAGCGTCGCGCTGCCTCGGTTTCGTAGCCGGTAAGCGGCGGTTGCATGGTCGAGCTCGTGCCCGAGCCCAAGGGCCGGCGACTGCCGGCCGCCTTCGCTCGTGGCCAGGGCACTGTGCGGATCCCAATGGACGGTCCGCGTGTTCGGATCGTATGAATCGTCGCCGTGCGAATTGATGCGAACGTGAACCGGACGCGAAGCGTGCTCGGCTTTGTCGATGACGCCGCGCATCACCGAGTCGCCGCTGAGGTAGGAAGTCGCTTGAGCGAAAACCCCGGCGGATCGGGCCGGTACGTCGAGGGTTCCAAAGCGAACCAGGTTCCCGCGAAAGTGGTGCCAGGAAACGAGCGAAGCGCTCGCGCCCTTCGGCGCGGACACGGCCAGCATCCCAAACCTCCCGTGATGAGTTCGTCTGAGTCCTCATCGCGACGAAGGTTCGGATCGTCAAGGTGTGCGGTTACCCACATGTTGCTCACTGGGTGTGGGCAACATTTTGCCACGGCGCGTGGCAAAGCCGCGCTGCGGCGCTAGCGGGATGCTCCCAGCTCTTCCAGAGCGCCATCGAGCGAGGTAAAGGCTTCTTCAAGTTCTTGCCCGGTCACGACCAAGGGCGGCGCGATGCAAACCACGTTGAAGCGGCCGAAAACGTAGACCCCACGCCGTCGCAGGCTGCGCAAGAAGCCGCCCATGACCTCGGCTCCGTCGCCCCGCGAGAAACCGAGGGGCGCGCGCGAGGCGCGGTCCTCGACGAGCTCAACGCCAAAGAACGCGCCGATGCCGCGCACCTCGCCGATGGATGCATGGCGCGACGCGAGCCTCTGGAGGCCCGTCCGCAGGTGGGTTTCCATCGAGCGGGCCCGCTCGAAAAGCCCCTCTTCGCGATAAGCCTCAAGTGCCGCGACGCCGGCCGCGGCGGCCAGCGGGTGTCCGGAATAGGTGTGGCCTTGATCGAATGGCCGCCGGTCAAAGTAGCTCGCGAGCGATTCGCGGACGAGCGCCCCGCCCATCGGCACGTAAGCCGAGGTGACCCCTTTGGCGAAGGTGATGAGGTCCGGCACAACCCCGAAGCGCTCTCCCGCGAACGCGGCGCCCGTGCGCCCGAAGCCCGTCATCACCTCGTCGAAGATCAGCAGGATGCCGAAGCGGTCGCAGTGCGCCCGCACCCCGGCTAGGTAACCTTCGGGATACACGATGACCCCGTTCGAACCGACGATCGGCTCGAGCACGAGCGCCGCGATGTTCCGCGGATTCTCGGCGGAGATGACCTCTTCGAGGTGGGCCAGCGCCCGAGCCGACTCGCCCGCTGCGTCGAGGGACCCGAACGGGCTACGGTACGGGTACGGCGCGAAAAAGTGAACGACGCCGGGAACGCCAGGTTCGTTCGCCCAGCGCCGCATCTCGCCGGTGAGGGTCGCCGCACCGAGCGTCGAGCCGTGGAACGAACGGTAGGCGGCTAGCACCTTGAAGCGGCCGGTGACGGCACGCGCGAGCTTGACCGCGTCCTCATTCGCCTCGGCGCCGCCCGCCGTGAACAGGGCGCGCGCGCCTTCCGGCCACGGCCCGAGCGCTGCCAGACGCTCGCCGAGCTCGGCGCGCACGTCGCTGAAGAGCCCCGGAGCAACGTAGCAAATGCGCTGCGCTTGGTTCGCAATCGCCGCGACCATGCGCGGATGGGCGTGCCCGAGGTTAGCCGCGACCAGACCTGACGACAGATCGAGGTAGCCTTGGCCGTCGGCATCGTAGATGCGAGAACCCTCGCCTCGGACGATGACCGGCACATCGTGCGCGGCTTGCCCCGCACTCCACGGCGTCAGCACGTAACGCCGGTGCTTGGTTTTCCAGTCGACGGTCGTCGTATGAAGCATGCTCCATCCCTTGGTCGCCGAGCGCGGCCCGGCGCGTTGCAGGTGCGGGCCGAGGCCTTCGCTGCCCGCGAGCAAGCTTCTTTGCAAGCCGAAAAGCCGAAGGGCTCGCATCGCTGCGAGCCCCTTTGCTTCGAAGTCATTCGAACGCGTACGTTGCGTTCGAACTACATCATGTCGTAGCCGCCGCCACCCATGCCGTTCATGCCGCCGCCCGAATGCCCGTCTTTCTTGGGCTCCGGTTTGTCGGCGATGAGCGTTTCGGTGGTGAGGATCAACGAACCGATCGATGCGGCGTTTTGCAGTGCCGAACGCGTGACCTTGAACGGCTCGACGATGCCCGCAGCGAGCATGTTGACGAGCTTGCCGGTCATCGCATCGAAGCCTTCGCCCGGCTGGGCGGACTTGACGCGCTGCACTTCGACCGATCCCTCGTATCCCGCGTTCTCGGCGATCTGACGGAGCGGTTCCTCGAGCGCGCGCCGGATGATGTCCCACCCGATACGCTCGTCGTGTTGCCCGTGCTCCTTGAGGCTATGCTCTTGTTTCTCGAGTTCCTTGAGAGCGTGCACGAGCGAGCTGCCGCCGCCGGGGATCATGCCCTCTTGAACGGCCGCGCGGGTCGCCGAGAGTGCATCCTCGATGCGGTGCTTCTTCTCTTTGAGTTCGGTCTCAGTGGCCGCGCCGACTTGAATGACCGCGACGCCGCCGGAGAGCTTTGCGAGGCGCTCCTGCAACTTCTCGCGATCGAAATCGCTGTCGGTCTCCTCGATCTGCCGCTTGATCATCTCGATGCGGCCCTTGATCGCTTCCGGCTTGCCTTTGCCGTCGACGATCGTCGTCTCTTCCTTGGTGACCTTAACGGTCTTGGCCTGACCCAGCAGTTCGGGCGTAACCTTGTCGAGCTTCAGACCGAGCTCTTCGCTGATGACGGTCGCGCCCGTGAGGGTCGCAATGTCCTTGAGCATCTCTTTGCGGCGGTCGCCGAAGCCCGGCGCCTTGACCGCAACGGTCGTGAACGTGCCGCGCAGTTTGTTGACCACCAGCGTCGCGAGCGCTTCGCCCTCGACGTCTTCAGCGATCAGCAGCAGCGGCTTCTGCATCTGCACGATTTTCTCGAGCAGCGGCAGGATGTCGGCAATCGCCGAGATCTTACGCTCGGTGACCAGGATGTAGGGATCGGTGAGCGTGGCTTCCATGCGCTCGGAATCGGTCACCATGTACGGCGAGATGTAGCCCTTGTCGAACTGCATGCCGTCTTTGGTCTCGACCTCGGTCTTGGTCGTCTTGGATTCCTCGACGGTGATGACCCCGTCTTTGCCGACGGCTTGCATCGCCTGCGAAATCAGGTCGCCGATGCCGGCGTCGTTGGCCGAAATCGAGGCAACCTGGGCGATCCGCTCGGGAGTGTCGACTTTCTCGACCATCTTTTCCATCTCGCGGACCGTCAATTCGACGGCCTGCTCGATGCCGCGCTTGATCAAAAGCGGGTTCGAGCCCGCCGTAACGTTGCGCAGCCCTTCGCGAATGATCGCTTGTGCAAGCACGGTGGCGGTCGTCGTGCCGTCGCCCGCGATATCGTTGGTCTTGGACGCTACTTCTTTGACGAGTTGCGCGCCCATGTTCTCGAAATTGTTGGAAAGCTCGATCTCTTTGGCGATGGTGACGCCGTCGTTGGTGATCGTGGGCGATCCGAACTTCTTGTCGAGAACGACGTTGCGGCCTTTCGGCCCGAGGGTGACTCTCACGGCGTCGGCAAGGATGTTCGCGCCGCGCTCGAGGGCGCGACGCGCGACCTCATCAAAAACGAGTTCTTTAGCTGCCATGTCTTACCTAACTCCTGCGGGGACGCGCTCGTCGGTAAAGACCGCCAAAACGTCCTTCTCTGAAATGATCAAGTACTCGGTGCCTTCGAGTTTAATCTCGCTACCCGAGTACTTGGAATAAATGATACGGTCGCCGACTTTCACGTCCATCGGATGCTTGTTGCCGTTGTCGAGCGTGCGGCCGGAACCGACTGCCAAGACTTTCCCCTCTTGGGGTTTTTCCTTGGCGGTATCCGGCAGAAAAACTCCGCCGGCACTCTTGTCCGCCTGTTCGACGTGTTCGACGACCAGACGATCGCCCAAGGGCCTCAAATTCACGAAATGACCTCCACGGTGTGTAACAATGTGCGTTGGCACTCCTGGCAGCTCTCTGCCAGCAACGAAAATATTAGCAGACTCGACCTGAGAGTGCAAGGGCTAAAGCCGGGCTACGGCGCCTAGGGGATCAGTCGGCGGCGGCTTGGGCTTGGCGCTCCCGGAAGCGCTTGACCTTGTTGCGGTTTCCGCAGGTCTCGGCGCTGCACCAACGGGAGCAGCCGTTTTTCGAGTGGTCGTAATACGCCCACAAACAGCCTTCGTCGGCACACGCCTTGAGGCGCGACCACGAACCGTCGAGCTGGCCGTCGTGAACGGCGGCAAGGATCGAGCCGAGGGCGCCGTCGATGCCATCGGCCGCCGCGATCAGCTCGCTCCGGCCGGACTTGTCGAAGGTCAGTCCCAGGCGAGCCCGGCGGGCCGTCTCCTGCAGCACCGCATCGTCGGACGCGAGCAAGAGCCCGTTGTTGCGGGCCGCTAACCCCCGGATCGCCTCGCGGACGGCTGCTGCCGAGCGGACGTCCTCCGCTCCGAGCCGCACCCTGCGGTCGATGAGGCGGTACTCGCGCAGCCAAGCCTGCAGCCCCTCGGGGGTCGCGATCTCATCGGTGCTTCTCTCGAGGTCGCGCGTATTGAGGAAGCGGCGGACCAGCTCCACGCGCCCGGGCGCCGGCGGCCGAACCAGCTCCAGTTGGCTCGGCAGCAAGGTCAGCGGGCTCTTCTTCACGCTCTTCATTGTAACACCAGTAAAACTTCTTGACAAGTTACTGTAACAAGCATATAATCTTTGCAGGTTACAGTGTTTGGTAGTTACAGAGCGCGACCCCGCCACGAAAGGACGAAATGGAGATGTACGAAGACAGCATGGCTCGGGAAGCTCGCCAGCGGATCGAAACGATCCTGCACGAGGCACAGTCCACGCAGCTCGCGGTAGAAGCCGCGGAAGGCGCCGAGTGCAACGTACCGCTCGCGGGCGCCCGGCGCGAGGTCGCTCGGCTTCTGATTAGGATCGCCCGGGCCGTCGAGCCGGCACCCTCGGCGCGGGAAGGCTACGCGCCGCGGGCGAGTGACGTGGCATGATGGAGCAGCACGTGACGACGATCAAACCGAGCTCGATCGAGAACCTCCCGGCGCGGCGGCCGACGATTCCCGCGTTCCCCGCGCGCCTGCGCGACTTTGAGGGTTGGGGGCCGAGACTACGCTACTAGCGGCCGCTCGAGCCGCGAGCGCCTCGCTCAGGGGCGTGCGAGCAACCCAACGAAAGGCCCGATCGGCAAAGCCGTATCGGGCCTCTTTCTTAGCGGGCGTACTTGCCGCGCAGCGGGTCGATCACGTAGTGCGCGAAGGCCGCCAGCGGAAGGCTCGGGTCGACGAACCCCGAGATATTGAAGACGGCGTACGCGAGCAGAAACGTCGTCGAGAACATCGAAAACGTGCGCAGCGCGGTGCCCTGCTCTTGCGTGAAGTACGGCACGATGAGACCGACCATCAAGAGCGCGAGCAGGATGAAGAAGAGCGGCCTCTGCAGCTGATCGTCCCAAAGGGGGCCGTGCGGCAGTTGGCTGATCCGCAGCGCGAGCGAATAGCCAAAGGCCGCGACGACGTAACTGACGATCGCGAGCGTCAGGGTACGCGTGCCGTCGTAGAGCAGCGACGTCCGCATATCGGTCAGGAGGGCTGCGCGCGGCCGAGGCGTTTGCCAGGTCTTGGGCACCTTGGAGTTATCGGCCGGGGTGGGGCGGAACTTTCGACGGTATGCAGCGACCTGCGCCCGGGCTAACGGCGGCGTTCGTACCGGGGCTCATAGCCGGCCTGCTGGGCGGCGTTCTCATCGACGTGTATCTGATCCTGACGGTCGTCGTGGTACGGCACGCCATCGACCTGACGACCTTCTTTCAGGTGGTCGCTTCGGGGTTACTCGGTGAAGCCGCGTTCACCGATCCGGCGTCCGTCTGGGTGGGCGTTGCAATCCACCTCGTGGTCAGCCTCGCTTGGGGTGTCGGCTACGCGTACGTCGCGGCCGGCGCACCTCAGGTACTGGCACGCCCGCTCGCCTCCGGAATCGTCTTCGGGCTCATCGTCTACGTCGCCATGGGCGCCTTGGCCGGAGCCGCCGGCGCCTTCCGCGCCTTGACGCCGCTCGCGCTGCTCAATGCGGCGGTCGCCCACACCCTGTTCTTCGGCATTCCAATCGCTTTCTACGTGTCGCGACGCTTGCGCCCCGCGTGATCGCGGAGCTCGAGATCGATCTCGGCGCGATCCGCGCCAACGTGCGACGCCTGGCGGAGCTGGTTCGCCCCGCCCGCTTCGCTGCCGTCGTAAAAGCGAATGCCTACGGTCATGGGCTCGAGCCGGTCGCCCAGGCGATCGGACCCGAGGTCGACGCCATGTGCGTCTACCGCACGGACGAAGCGACGGCGCTACGGGGCGCGGGGATCACGTGCCCGATCCTGATCCTGGGCCCGATCGAGCCGTGCGACCTCGCGTTCGCCCACCAGGCGCGCGCCGCAATGACGATGTGGAGCCGTAATGGTTTCCGGCGCGACGCCGCAGCGGTTGCGCGCCGCGGCGGCCGGCGTTTCGACGTGCATGCGAAAATCGATACCGGCGTCACGCGCCTCGGCCTAGAGCCGGACGGCGCCGCCGAGGCGATCGCGGCTTACCTTTCCGATCCCGACTTCGACCTGCGCGGGGTCTATACGCACCTGGCTGCGGCCGAAGAGTTGGAGTCTGAATTCACGCTCGCTCAACTCGCCACGTTTCGCCGTGCGCTCGCCCCGCTCGACGGAGTTTTGCGCGAGCGCCGCGTCGCCCGGCATGCGGCCGCGTCGGCCGCCGCGATTCTGTTTCCGGCGCTGCGGCTCGACCTCGTGCGCGCGGGGATCGCAACGTACGGCATCTGGCCCTCACCCCAGACGCGCGCAGCGGCAAGCGAGGCGATCGAGCTCGAGCCCGCGCTGACGTGGCGCACGAATCTCGTCGTCGTGCGTGAGGTCGAAGCGGGCCGCTCGATCGGGTACGGGTGCACGTTTCACACCGCCCGCCGCTCACGCATCGGCGTCCTCCCGATCGGATATGCCGAAGGGATTCCACGCTCGGCCGGCGGCCGCGCCGAGGTCTTAATCGCGGGAAAGCGGGCGCCGATCGTCGGGCGCATCTGCATGAACATGGCGTTCGTCGACGTGACCGACGTGCCGTTAGCGCACGCAGGCAGCAGCGTTACGCTGATCGGCGCCGACGGTGACGAGCGCATCGACGCGAACGACTTGGGCGAGCACGCGGACACGATCGGCTACGAAATCGTCGCCCGCCTACCCGCCGAGATTCCGCGCCGCTATCTGGCGCGCGAAGCGGCAATCGTCGCGCGCACGAGCTAAGAGCCTGCAACCGGCCGCAAAGCGATTCGGTCACGCAAACGCTGCAAGCGCCTCTGCGAGATCGATCGTTCCCGCATAGAGCGCGCGGCCGACGATCGCGGCGTCGACATTGAGGGGCGTTCCCTCGAGGAGCGCGCGCAGATCGTCGAGCCCGTTCGCGCCGCCGCTCGCGGTGATGCGCAGCGGCGCCAGCCCCGCGACCGCAGCGAGCGCGGCGACGTCGTAACCCGTTCCGGCTCCGTCGCGGCTGATCTCGGTGTAGACGATGCGCTCGACGCCCCACGTCGCCAGCTCGCGCACGAACGCATCGCGGCGCAGGCCCGTCTCGACTTGCCAGCCGCGGTAAGCGACCACGTCGCCGCGCGCGTCGACGCCGCCGATGATGCGCTCGCCGTAGGTCGCGATCAAGGCGCGTGCCAGCGTCGGATTCTCGACCAGCATCGTGCTGAGGACGATCCACTGCGCCCCCGCTGCGAAACGTCCGCGCGCATCGGGTTCGCTGCGGATGCCGCCGCCCGTCTGTACCGGAACGTCGACCGCAGCACAGATTGCGCGCAGGGCCTCGATGTTCTCACCCGTTCCGAACGCGCCGTCCAAGTCGACGACGTGCAGGCGCCGCGCTCCGGCCGCAACGAACGCTTGGGCGCGCGCGACCGGGTCGTCGTCGTAACGCGTCTCGCGCGAGGGATCCCCGTGCAGTAACCGCACGCAAGCCCCGCCGCGCAGATCGATGGCGGGCACGATCTCGAGGCGCCGCGTCACGAGCGAGCGAGCGCGAGAAAATTGTCGAGCAGGCGCGCGCCGGTCGTCTGGCTTTTCTCGGGATGAAACTGCGTCGCGACCACGTTGTCGCGCGCAACGATTGCGGCAAAGCGCTCGCCATGCGTCGTCGCCGCCAGCGTTTCGGCGCCGACCGCGGCCCGATAGCTGTGCAAGAAATAGGCGTATGCTTGCGCCACGATGCCGCGCAAAAATGGATGCGATCGGAGCGGTTCGAGCTGGTTCCATCCCATATGCGGCACGCGCGGCGCGTGCTCGAAGCGCGCAACCGTGCCGGCGAACACGCCCAGACCGCGGTGCTCGCCATGCTCGAGGCTGCGCTCGTAGAGAAGCTGCATCCCGACGCAGATGCCCAGAAACGGCCGGCCGCGCGCGATCGTCTCGCGCACCGCTTCGTCGAGGCCGCGCTCGGCGAGCGCCTGCATTGTCGCACCGAACGCTCCGTCGCCGGGAAGAATGGCCGCCTCGGCGCGCACGACTTCATCCGGATCCCCGGTGACGGCGAAGGCTGCTCCGCGGCGCTCGAGCGCCCCGACCAGCGACCCGAGATTGCCCCCGCCGAAATCGACGACCGCTATCACCCCGCTACGCGAGCAAACCTTTTGTGGACGGAACGTTCTCGTCGCCGCTCAGGGCGATCGCCTGCGCGAGCGCGCGCGCAAACGCTTTGAAGGCGGCTTCGCAGAGATGGTGCGAATTGCTTCCGGCCAGCTGAATGAGGTGCAGGTTGAAGCGCCCGTTCTCGCTGACGCTGCGGAAGAAGTGCGGGATCAACTCCGTCTTCAGGTCGCCCAGGTTTTCCGCACCGAAGCTCAGCGTGCAGTTGAGATACGCTCGCCCCGAAAGGTCGACGCTTGCCAGCACGAGCGCGTCGTCGAGCGGAACGGCGATCGACCCGAAACGCGCGATCCCGCGTTTCTCGCCGAGCGCCCGGGCGAGCCCCGTGCCGAGCGCAATCCCGACGTCCTCGACCACATGATGATGATCCATTCCGTCGCCCGTTGCGCGGACGTTCAATCCGATGCCGCCGTGTTTGGAGAAAGCCTCGAGCATATGGTTGAGAAACGCGACGTCGGTAGCAATGTGCGCCGGACCACCCTCGAGGTCGAGCTCGAGCGCGATATTCGTCTCCTTGGTCGCGCGCGTCACTTCCGCGCGGCGGCGGGCCGCCGGAACGCTCAGCTTGCCGCCTCGGACGCGGGCGAGGCGCCATTGGGAAGACCCGACCGGCCGGCGTCTCGGCGCCCACGCTGGTCGAGCGGCACCCACGGCAGTCGCGCTTGGCCCGTGTAGCTGGCCTGCGGCCGGATCAACCGGTTGTCGGCGAGCTGCTCGAGAATGTGCGCCGTCCAGCCGGCCATTCGACCGCACGCGAACATGCAGGTGAATTCGTCCGCCGGTATGCCTAAACTGTAGAGCGTCGGCGCCGTATAGAACTCGACGTTGGCATGGATCTGCCGCCCCGGCTTGTGCTCGCGCAACACGTTGTCGGCGGCAGCTTCGAGCGCGCGAGCAATCGCGTACCATTTGGGGTCGCTCGCGTCACCGAGCTCTTGGGCCATGCGCTCTAAGTGGAACGCCCGCGGGTCGCGCACTTTATATTCGCGATGACCCATGCCCATGACGCGCTCGCCGCGCGCTAAGAGTTCCCGAACGTAGCCTTCGGCGCGCTCCGGTTGGTCGATCTCGAGAATCATTTGCATGACCTTGCCCGGCGCGCCGCCGTGCAGGTCGCCTTCGAGCGTCGCGATGGCCGACGTCGCGCCCGCGAAGATGTCGGCGCGCGTCGATGCCGTCACGCGGGCAGCGAAGGTGGACGCGTTGTACGAGTGATCGGCCAGCAGGATCAAGTACGTGTCGAGGGCGCGCTCGGCTTCGGGGCTCGGGGGTTTCCCCGTGCGCATGTAGAGAAAGTTTGCGGCAGTGGAAAGATTCGGCAGCGGGTCGATCGGTGTCAGACCGCGTCGAATGCGATCCCAAGCGGCGACGATCGACGGGGTCCGCGCAATGAGCGCAATCGCGGCACGCGGATTCGAGGGATGGGCTCCGTCCTCCATGACCGGCGTGAACAGTGCGAGGCCGGAAACCATCGTGCGCAAGACATCCATCGGCCAGGCGTTCTTCGGGGTGGCCTGCATCCAGTCGATCAGCGCTTGCGGCAGCCTGCGGTTGGCGGCCAGCCGCACGCTGATGTCCTCGAGCTGGTAGCGGTTGGGTAACTCGCCGAAGAGCAGCAGATAGCAGACTTCTTCGAAGCTCGCATTGGGCGCGAGGTCGTTGAGATCGTATCCTCGATAGGTGAGCCGGCCCTCGAGGCCTTCGACGTTGCTCAGTCCGGTGGCGCCGACGATGACGCCTTCGAGGCCGCGGTCCACGACCGTTGACGGTGACATGCGGCCTTGAGTTCGTGGCGCCGGCACCTTTCTCTTGTATACGCCGTTTAAGCGACGAAAAAGGCGCCCGGCCGCCGTTCGCGGCGCATGCGGTCGAGCGTCAGCACGGCGCGTGCATGCGTTCCCCGTTCGGCCCGGCGGTCCGCGTTGAATTCCACGCAAAGCGAATTGACGATGAACAGGCCGCGGCCCGTTTCGCTCAGCACGTCGCTCGGCAGATGGGCCGCACGCGTGAAGCCCGGCCCACGGTCGAGGACCGAAAGGACTGGAAGCGGGCCACGCAGGTCGAGCGCGACGTCGACCGGGCCGTGCGCGTGCCGTACAACATTAGCGATCAACTCGCTAAAGACGAGTTCGGCGTCGCGCACTTCATCGTCGCTCGCCCCGATTGCGCGCAAACGCACGGTCAGTCCGCGACGTAACTCACGAGCTGCGGCAGCGTCGTCGGAGTGGAGCGACCAACTGCAGACGCCTTCGTCGCCACCGCGCCCGCGCGGCAGGACGAACAGCGTGAGGATCGCGACGTCGTCGTGTTCGGCCTCGCCCAAAACGGCTTCTTTGAGCGCGGCCGCGACGTTATCGGAGGCGCGCACTTCCTCGCTTTCGAGCGCCGCTTTCAAACGGCGTTCGCCCTCGACGATGTCGTGACTGCCCTCGATCAGCCCGTCGGTGAAGAGTACCAGCAGGGAGCCAGGCCCGACGTACGTCTCGCCCGCGTCGGACGTCGACTTCTCGCGGTACCCGAGCGGCAAGCCGTTCGCGCGAAGCTCCTCGAGCGACCCGTCGGGGCGGCACACGATCGCCGGCGGATGCCCGGCCGAAGCGAACGCGAAGCTGAACGTGATCGGATCGAGGACGCCGACGAACGCCGTCACCATGCGCTCGAGGCCGTCGATGCGCAGGATCCGATCGGCAGCTTCGAGCAAGGCCAGCGGTTCGGGATGAATTTGGGCCGCGCCGCGAATCGCTTGGCGCACTTCGCCCATCGTCGCCGCCGCGCTGACGCCGCCGCCCGATACGTCGCCGACCGAGACGACGATTCGTCCGTCGACGAGGCGCATTGCGTCGTACCAGTCTCCCGCACCGATCGCCTCGCTCCGGCCGGCTGAATAGAGCGCAGAGAAGCGAAAGCCTGCGATCTGCGGAATGACGGCCGGCAACGCTGCCGCCTGCACGGCCTGGGCGTCGGCCCGCGCCGACAGACGGCCCTCAGATGTCGACGAGCTCACGCCCGCGATCCAAAGCCGCGCCGACGAGCCGCTCGATCAAGGCGTCGTACTGAATGCCGGCCGACGCGCACTCCTCGGGGAGCAAGCTGGTCGAGGTGAGACCGGGCAGGGCATTGATCTCCAAAATGTACGGCCGCCCTTCCTTGGTAACGATGAAATCCGTGCGCGAATAATCGCGCAATCCGAGCAGCCGGTGCGTCGAGAGGGCCAGTACCTGCAGGCGATGCCCGAGATCGGCGTCGATGCGCGCCGGCACGTGGTGGTAGCTTGCGCCCGCTTCGTACTTTGCTTCGTAGTCGTAAAAGTCGCGCGCGTTGGGGACGATCTCGATGACCGGCAGCGCCTCTTCGAACAGCACGCCGCACGAAAACTCGCGACCGTTCACGTACTCCTCGGCAAGCACCGTCGAGCGCCGTTCCGAGATCGCAATCATCGTCTTCGACCATTCCTCGTGCGTGCGCACGATCGAGACGTCCGCACTCGAGCCTTCGTTGCGCGGCTTTACCACCAGCGGCAGGTTCAACGAACCGGGCAAAAGCGGAAGCGTTCCGCCCTCGAAATCGAACGTGTCCCACGACGGGGTCGGTAAGCCTTCAGCCGAGAGCAGCTTCTTGGTGAGATGCTTGTCCATCGCTAGCGCGCAGCCGCGCACGTCGCTGCCGGTATAGGGGACGCGCAGCCATTCCAGCACGCCCTGGATCGTGCCGTCCTCGCCTCCCGGACCGTGCAGCGCGTTGAAGACGACGTCGGGTGCGAGTTCGCGAATCGCGTCGACAAAGCGCTCGTCGAAGTCGACCGACTGGGGCTCGTAGCCGAGCCGGTCGAGCGCCTTCATCACGCCGTTGCCGCTTGCAATGGAAACCTCGCGTTCGGCGCCGAGCCCTCCCATGACGACGACGATCCGTTCACGCCGGCGATTCACGAAATACTCCTGCCATGTGCACTTCGAGTTCGAGTTCGACGCCGAAGCGCTCCACCACCGCGCGCCGAACGCGCGCGAGCAGAGCGGCGACGTCGCGCGCGCGCGCCCCGTCGCGATTGACGATGAAGTTGGCGTGCAGCGCCGACACCTCGGCCCCGCCTTCGCGCCAGCCCTTCGCTCCCGCCGCTTCGATCAAGCGGCCGGCTTTATCGCCCGGCGGATTGCGAAAGCACGAACCGGCATTGGGCAGCTGCAGCGGCTGCGTGTTCTTGCGTCGCACCAAGCGCGCGCGCATCTCCTCGCGCACTCGACGCGCATCCCCTTTGGGGAAGGCGAGCGTAACCCGCGCAACGACGACGTCCCGCGCAAGGGTCGTATGACGGTAGAAATACTGGGGCGTCACGGGGTGTGGTTCGGGCTTCGTCGGAGCCTGCACCCAAACATCGCGGACGAACTCACCGATTTCCCGGTCGGTGCCGGCGTTCATCCGCAGGGCGCCTCCCGCGCTGCCGGGGATGCCGGCGAGCGAACCGATTCCGACCGCACCGTTGGATGCAGCCTGCGCGGTCAAGGCCGGCATGGAGGCCGAGGCGCCGGCCCTGACCACGACCAGGTCGTCTTCGAGCTCGACCTCGATCCGCGCGAATTCGCCGGAAAGGCGAAACACGAGCCCGCGAATGCCGCCGTCGCCGATCAGCAGATTGGATCCGCTGCCGAGCACGAACCACGGCAGGCGCCGCCGGAAAACAAAGCGGAGCGCGGCGGCCAGTTCGTCCGTTGTGGCCACGTCGGCGAAGGCGTCGGCCGGACCGCCGATACGCCACGACGTATGGGAAGCGAGCGGCTCGTCGAACCGAACCCGATCGCCGAGCAGGTCGCGCAGAACGGTTTGGTCGCGCGCGAGCAGCAGTGACGGCTCGCTCACGTCGCCTTCCCGTTCGCGAAGGCGGTCAGTTCGCGGCCCAGGACCGCGGCCGCATCGGTGATCGAGCCCGCTCCTAGCAAGAGCACGAGCGCGCCCTCGGGCGCGCGCTCGAGAAGGTACGCGGGCAATGCGTCGACGTTCGGGACGTAGCTCACCCGTCCGCCAAGCGCCCGCAATGGTTCGCCGATGGAGGCCGCGTTCACGCCGGCGATCGGCGCCTCCGAAGCGGCGTATACGTCGGTGAGCACGACCGCATCGGCGCCGCTCAGCGCGCGCGCGAAGTCGCCCGCCAGATATTGCGTGCGGCTGTAGCGATGCGGCTGGAAGGCGACCACGATCGGTCCGGCGTGATCGCGGCGCGCCGCAGCGATCGTTGCGGCGACCGCGGTCGGATGGTGTGCGTAATCGTCGACCACCGTCATGCGCGGCGACCGGGCGACGACTTCGAAACGGCGCCGGACGCCTTGAAAGGCTGCCAGCGCCCGGGCGATGGTGCTGAAATCGAGTCCGAGCTCTAGCCCGATTCCAATCGCGGGCAAAGCGTTCTGCACGTTGATCGCGCCGGGGCACGCGGTCGTAATTTCCCCGAGCGGCAGGCCGTCGCGCTCGACGACGAAGCGCACGCCGAAATTCGCATAGCGAGCGTCGCGCGCTCGCAATGCGGCGCGCTCGAAACCGAAGGTCAGCGTTGCGGCCGAGCGCGGCTGTGCGGCGATTCCGGCGGCGCGCGGTTCGTCGATGCCGACCAGCGCTAAGCCGTGCGCGGGAAGGGCAGCGAGAAACGTCTCGAAAGCGCCGATGAGGCGCGCCAAATCAGCGTCGGAGGCGACGTGGTCGTTCTCGACGTTGGTTACGACCGCGATCTCCGGCCGCAAATCGAGAAACGAGAGGTCGGACTCGTCGCTTTCGCAGACGAGCCAGGCGCCCGCACCGTCGCGCGCGTTACGCCCGGTGTCGTGGCGCTCGCCGCCCACGATGACGGTCGGATCGAGGCCGCCGAACTCGAGAACGTGCGCGATCATCGCGGTGGTCGTCGTCTTGCCGTGCGTGCCGGCGACCGCGATGCCGCGCCGCTCGGACATCAAATGCGCGAGCAGACGGCCGCGCGAAACGATAGCAAGGCCGCGCTCATGCGCGGCGACGAGCTCCGGATTGCTTGCGTCGATCGCCGAGCTGACCACCACGGTTCGAGCCGCGCCCACATTGTCCGGACGGTGGCCGATGGCAATCGTCGCGCCCTCTTCGCTCAACTGCTGCGTCAGCCACGTGAGCCGGTCTGACGATCCGGAAACGTGGTGGCCGCGCTCGAGCAAGATGCGCGCAAGCGCCGACATGCCGATTCCGCTGATGCCGATGAAATGGACCGTGGACGAGAGCCTCACGGTTGGGCCGTGTTCGCAGGCGACCAGCGCTTCACCCGCGCTCGAATCACCGCGCGCGGGTCCCCTTGCGCTAGCTTGTGCGCGGCCCGGCGCATCGCCGCGATCGCTTCCGGTGCGAGCGCTTCGTGCAGCTCGCGGGCGAGGCGCTCGCCCGACAATTCCTCGTCGCGCAGCAAGCGGGCGGCGCCGAGTGCGACGTACGTCCGGGCGTTGTGCGTCTGATGATCGCCCGTGGCATGCGGGTACGGCACGAGGATCGCGGGCGTCGCGGTAGCCGCCAACTCGGCGAGCGTCGAGGCGCCCGCGCGAACGACCATCAGGTCGGCGGCCGCATAAGCCACGCGCGGATCTGCAAGATAGTTGATGACCCGCGCGTCGCCGCGCGCGACGGCGGGCTGCTCCCGCGCGGACATCGCTGCGAAGTCGCGCGAGCCGGTGAGGTGGAGAATCTGCCAGGGCGCGCCTCCCGCCTCGAGCAGCGATGCAACGGCCTCGTTGAGCGAATGCGCCCCCTGGCTGCCGCCGATGATCGCCACCGTCGTTCGTTGCGGTTCGAGGCCGAGCGTAAGCCGCGCGATGCGTGCATCGATCGGTTTGAGGAAGGCTGCGCGCACGGGCGTACCGGTGACGATCGTGCGACGGCCTTGTGCGCCTGCGACCTGCGGCAACGAGACCCACTTCTCGTCGACGAGCGGCTCCAGCAAGCGATTCGTGAGGCCGGCCGTTGCATTTGGCTCGAGCAAAACGATCTTGGCTCGCGAACGGTGCAGCAAGCGGGCCAGCCGCGCGGCAACCACGACCGGAAAGGTCACGTATCCGCCCGTCGCGATCACCGCGTCGGGCGCGAAGCGCTGCACGAGCGCAAACGCATCGCCGACGCCGCGCAGATTCTCAAACGCCGTTCGAACGAGCTCGAGCGACGGGCGCCGTTCCAGCGGAGCCGCGCGCACGAAAGCAATCGGGATTCCTGCCTTCGGCACGATCTCCGCCTCGAGACGGTCGCGCGTGCCGGCAAACAGCACCTCGAGCGGCGCGACGGCAGGCTCCTCTGCGAGCGCTTCGGCAATCGCAAGCGCCGGGTACACGTGTCCTCCCGTCCCGCCGCCGGTCAGCACGATCTTCACGGCTTGGCAGAACGATCTACACTTGGAGTTTCGCCGGGGCGCGGCGGCTATCGACGTTGGCGACGAGCGCCACGGCCACGAGCGACACGACGAGCGATGACCCGCCGAACGAAATGAAGGGAAGCGGAACGCCGGTCACCGGCCACGACGACGTGATGACCCCGAGGTTCACGAAGGCCTGGATGACGATCATCGCCAGACACCCGACCGTCAAGAAATAGCCGAAACGATCGGGCGCGCCGAGCGCAATGCGAACCGCGCGGAACGCGAACACCAGGAAAAGCACGACGATCGCCGCCAAGCCGACGAAGCCCAGCTCCTCGCCGATGATCGCTCCGATGAAATCGGTGTGCGCCTCCGGCAGCCAAAAGAACTTCTGGCGCGAGAACCCGATCCCGACGCCGGTCCATCCTCCGCTTCCCAGCGCCATCAACGACTGGACGATGTGAAATCCCTTGTCCTGCGGATCTTTCCAGGGGTCCATGAACGCCGTGATGCGTGCCAGCTTGTATGGATCGTGCCGAACGAGCACGATCGCCGGCGGCAGCGTAATCGCGGCAACCGCGAGCAAATGGGCGACGCGCGCGCCCGCCGCGAAAAGCATTGCGCCGGCGGTCAGCACGAGCAAGCTCGCCGTCCCTAGATCGGGTTCGCGATACACCAGCACCGCGACCAGCGCCGTCATCGCCGCGAGTGGAATCACGCCGTTCGAAAGCGAGCGAATGCGTTCGCCTTTGGCCGCGAGCGCCGAAGCCAAGTAAAACACCAGCGCCAGCTTGGCAAACTCCGAGGGCTCGAACGAAAGCGGGCCCGCGCCGAGCCAACGGCGAGCCCCGCCCGAGACGATGCCCACGTGCGGAATCAAGGCGGCTGCAAGCAGCACGACCGCGGCCACGAACCCAACCGGAGCGAGCTTGCGAAGCTTGCGGTAGTCGATGCGGTAGGCCACGAAGGAGAGCAGCAGCGCGACCGCAAGCCAGGCCAGCTGGCGCTTGAGAAAATACAGTGCGTCGTGGTGGATCGCGACCGCGGTCGCACTCGAAGCGCTCAAGACCATGATGAGGCCGATGCCGACCAACGTAGCGACGCTGGCCGCCAGCAGCGGATCGACGGCCGGACGCGGCGCGGTTTCAACCACGCGCGGCTGCCACGGTGGCGCGGACCGCTTCGGTAAACGCTTCGCCGCGCGCCTCGGCCGAAGCGAACATGTCGAACGACGCACAGCCCGGCGAAAGCAAGACGACGTCGCCCGAAACGGCCAGTCCCCGCGCGATCGTCACCGCGTCCTCCATTGAGTCCGCTCGGGCTGATTTCGACGGCTCGATGAATTGCGCGATCTCGTCGGCGGCCTCGCCCATCAGCACGACGGCCTTGGCACGATGCTTGATGGCGTCGCCCATCGCGCGGAAGTCCGTGCGCTTCGACTTGCCGCCGACGATCAACACGACCGGCCGATCGAACGATTCGAGGGCTGCGATCACTGAGCTCGGATTGGTCGATTTGGAATCGTCGACGAAGCTCACGCCGTTCTGCTCCGCCACGCCTTGCAGGCGGTGATCGAGCGGTTTGAACGAGCGTACCCCGGCGCGCAGGGCTTCGGGGTCGAGCCCAGCCGCCAGGCCGACCAAAACCGCTGCCAGGACGTTGGAGAGATTGTGCCTTCCGGGGAGCGCAACGTCTTCGACCGGCATGATGTCGACCGGTCGCGGATCGCCGGTCGGAGGCGCGAACACGATGCGTCCGCGCACGACGTACAGCGCGGTCATCCGCCGCGCCGCGAAACCATACCACAGCGCGCGCGCCGGAATGCGCTTCGACGGATCCCCTTCGGCCAGTTCGGCGACGATCGGATCGTCGAGGTTGCCCACGAACGTGTCGCCCGGACCCTGGTTTGCAAAGATGCGAAACTTCGCTTCCGCATATTCGTCCATCGAATGGTAACGATCGAGGTGGTCCGGCGTCACGTTGAGGAGCGCGGAGATGCGCGGCTTGAACGAGCGAATCGCTTCGAGCTGAAAGGACGATACTTCCGCGATCACCCAGTCGTCCGCCTCGGCGACGAACGTTTCGCCGATGAGCGCGTTCCCGATGTTGCCGCCCACTCGCGTCGTCTTGCCGGCACTGCGAAAGAGCGCGCCGATCAGCGCGGTCGTGGTCGTTTTTCCCTTGGTTCCGCTGACCGCCACGATCGGAGCGCGGCAGATGCGATAGGCCGCTTCGATCTCGCTATAGACCGGGATGCGCGCCGCCTGAATGCGCCGCACGAGTTCGTTGTTGAGCGGAATCCCGGGCGAGAGCACCGCGGTGCTCACGCTCGGCAGCAGTTCCGCCAGGCGCTGCGGCGGCACGAAGGGGACGCCCAGCCGCCCGATCTCGTCGATCGTGTCGGCGAGCGCCTCGGGCTCGCGCTCGTCGGTCGCAAACACCGTGGCGCCGCGAGCTCTGAGCACGGCGCAGCTGGCGCGGCCGCTGCGGCCGAGACCGATGACGAGCACGCGCTCGCGCGCGTCGAACGTTCCGCTTGGCCCGCTCATCGGGCGATTGCCGCCCCGACCAATGAGAGCAGCGCTGAGGCCGTCCAGAAGCGGCCGGTCACCTTCGTCTCCGGCCACCCGCCGAGTTCGAAGTGATGGTGCAAAGGACTCATCCGGAAGATGCGTTTCCCGGTGGTTTTGAAGCTGGCCACCTGCAAGATCACCGAGAGCGTTTCGGCCGCGAACACGCCGCCGATCAGCGGAAGCAACAGCAGATTTCCCGTGAGAATCGCGCTCCCGGCAAGCACGCCGCCGAGCGCAAGCGCTCCGGTATCGCCCATGATCACCTTTGCCGGATGGCGGTTGAACGCGAGAAAGCCAAGCGCGGCGCCCGCGGTCGCGAGGTCGATCGAGGCGACGCCCGGCAGCGCGGCACGCCAGCCGAGCCACGACAAGACGAGCAGCGGCGGCAGGACCGCTCCGGCCGCCAACCCGTCGAGGCCGTCCGTCAGGTTGACGGCGTGGGTCGTCGCAACGATCGCCAGCAGCGCAAGCGCATACCAGATCGCGTGCGGAACGTGGAGCGCGTGCGCGCCGAGCGAAAGGATCGTGCCGCCCGAAGCACTTGCGCTCGAGCCGCTCGCGCCCAGGAAAACGATCCCGGCGAGCGCGCTCAGGGCAAGCTTTTGCAGCGCCCTCAAGCCGCGGTTGCGGCCGCGCAGGATCGAGATCAGGTCGTCGGAGGAGCCCAGCATTGCGCACAGGCTTCCCAACAATGCGAGCGCCCATGCCGAACCGTCCGGTTTGCACCATACACCGACCGCGAAGGCCGGTAGAAAGAGCAAGCCGCCCATCGTCGGCGTGCCGGTCTTGACGGCGTGCGTTTTGGGCGCGTCTTCGTACACGTGCTGACGGGCCGAGTGCCGGCGCAGCAGCGCGACCAGCGGTGAGCCGAGTGCCAGCGTCAGAACGAGCGCGGCAAAGAACGGAAGGACCGTTTGCAGCACGACCATCACCCGACGTCCCGCAGCATGGGATTGGGTGCAGCGCCGCGCCACTTCAAAACGACCAGCGGCGTCTGTTCGTCGCCGTTGCCATGCGGATTCGAGCGCAGCGCCGCTTCGAGCGCCACGCGGTCGACGCGCTCCGATGCACCCAGCACCCGCGCGATGCCGAGATCATTGACGTCGACGACGCTCGCGTGCGCGCCGCTCGCCACGGCGATCGCGCGCGCGACCCCGTCGGGATCCTCGGGACCGAGAACGATCGTACGCTCGAAGGGCGGAAGCGTCCCGGTATATCCGTCGATCGCAGCGATCCGCTCGCCGAGAACGCGATAGAACCATCCGCGCCGGCGCAAGAGCCGGCCGATCGCTTGGCACATCGACGCGAAAAGCACCTTCGCGGCGCCGGCCTGATCGATCACCAGTTGCAACGACTCAGGCTGATTGACGGTAGCAAACGCACTTGCCCGCCGCGAGAGCCAATATGCAAGGGGGCTAGGGCGAATCGTCTCGGCCGCGATGACGCGCCCCTGCGCGATGGCGACCGCGGTCTCGGAAACGGCCAGCACGTCGCCGGATCGCGCGATCCCTCGGGCTGCGGCGGCAATCGATGCGGCCACATCGTCGCCGGGCCTTACCAGTTGCGTTCGCACCGGCAGCGCCACGAGCGCCCCCGCGAATGGGGCGCGGCGCTCGAGCGGTGCGGAGCGCCCGACGACCGTCACCTCAGGCATGCGCGACCCGCAGTCCGTCGCGTACCTGCTCGAGCCGGTATTTGCGCGAACCTTTGAGCAGGACGAGGTCACCTTCCCGGGCGTGTTCGCGCAGCCATGCGATCGCATCGTCGTTCGACGCGAAGGAAACGAGCGTGGCCGGATCGATCCCGGCGCGCCGCGCGCCGCGTGCCAAATCGTCGGCGAAGTCGCCGCCGACGAGCAGTGCGCCGACGCCCGCCGCGACGGCCGCCGCGCCGACCCGCTCGTGCATGTGCGCCGCCCCCGTGCCGAGCTCCGCCATGCTCGCGAGCACCGCGATGCGCCGGCCCGGTCCTTCGCGCGCGAACGAACGCAGCGTCGCGAGCGTGCCGCTCATCGACGCGTTGTACGCGTCGAAGAACACGTCGAGCGCGCCGATGCGCGTCCGCTCGTAGCGTCCCGGCGGTAGCACCAGACCTTCGACCGCGGCGGCGAGCCGTTCGGGCGCTAGACCGAGCTCGAGCGCCGCAGCTGCCGCAGCAGCAAGGTTGAGCAGGTTATGCGCGCCCGCGAACGTGCAAACGATGGGATACGCGCGCTCGTCCGGGCCGCGCCGCACCAGCAGCTGCGAGCCGGCTATTACGGCCGTCGCGGTGGAACCGTCGGTTCTCGCCGAAGGCTGCTCGTCGTACGCCGCAAACCAATGCGCGCCGCGCGCAAGCGATGCGGCGCGTTCGCGCGAAACCGGATCGTCGCGATTGAGAACCGCTTGCGCACCGGTCGCGAAGATGCCCCACTTGGTTTCTGCCAGGCGCTCGGGCGAGCCCATGATTTCCAGGTGCGCGTCGCCGATGTTGGTCAGCACCGCGACGTCGGGCGATGCGACCCGGGCGAGCGGCTCGATCTCCCCGTAGTGGCGCGCGCCCAGTTCGACGACAACGAAGGCTGCCGCCGGATCGAGCCGCGTGAAGAGCTTTGCGACGCCGATTTCGTTGTTTTCGTTGGCCTCGCTCGCGGCCACCGGCCCGGCCTGAGCGCGCTCGAGCAATTGTCTCAAGAAGCTTTTGGTCGTCGTCTTGCCCGTGCTGCCCGTGATCGCGACGACGCGGGCCCGCGAAGCGCGCCGCGCGACCCCGGCGAAAGCGAGATACGCGAGCTTCGTGTCCGCCACCAGCAACGCCGGGACACCGTCGGGGACGACGGTCCCTTGCGAGACGACCAATGCCGCAGCGCCGCGCTCGAGCGCCTGCGCGACGAAGGCGTGCCCGTCGAAACGTTCGCCGCGTAGCGCAACGAAGGCCTCGCCGCGCGCGAGCGTTCGGGTATCGGTCGAAAACGCGAGCCGGTCGGGCAGGTCGCGCGGGTTGAGGATCGTTGCGCCGGCAGCGCCGGCCGCATCCTTCGCGAGCACGATCACGTCGCGGCGGCCGTCTGGCGCGCGGCGAGCGCGGCGCGGACTTCGTCGCGATCGTCGAAGTGATGGACCGACGTGCCGACCAGCTGGTAGTTTTCGTGTCCCTTGCCGGCCACGACGACGAGATCGCCGGGAGCCGCCTCGGCAATGGCGCGGCGGATTGCAACGCGGCGATCGACTTCGATTGCAACGCCGCTGCGCTGCGCAATTCCGGCGAGAATCTCACTCATGATAGCATGCGGATCTTCACCGCGCGGGTTGTCGCTCGTGATCATGACGCGATCCGCCAGCGCCTGGGCGATCCGCCCCATCAGCGGACGCTTGCCGCGGTCGCGATCGCCGCCGCAGCCGAAGACCACGGCGAGCCTGCCGCCGGTTGCCTCCCGCGCGGCTTGCAGAACCTCCTCGAGCGCATCCGGCGTATGCGCGTAGTCGACGAAAACGTCGACGCCGGACGCAGAGATCCGTTCCATCCGGCCGGGAACGGGTTCGAATGCAGCGAGCGCTCGCGCGCACGTGCGATCGTCGATTCCGAACCGGCGCGCGACGCAGAGCGCGGCCAGCGCGTTGCGCACGTTGAAGCGCCCGGGCAGTTGCAGCCGAAAGGGCTGATCTCCGACCGCGAACGTACTGCCCGCGGCCGATAGCTCGAGCGCACTCGCGCGCACGGCGGCCCCTTGCTCGAGACCGTACGTCACCGGGGCGCGGCCTTGCGCGCGCAACTGCGTGGCCCAGCACGCCCCATGAGCGTCGTCGCTTCCCACGACGGCGTGGGGCGCCATCCAGAGGAAGCCGCGCTTGGTGGCAGCGTAGGCCTCGAAGGAGCGGTGGAAGTCCAGATGGTCGCGGGTCACGTTGGTCAACACCGCCAGCGCAAACGTCATATCGGCGACGCGATCGAGCGCGAGCGCATGCGAGCTGACCTCCATGACGACTGCGCGCGCGCCCCGCTCGCGCATCTCGGCGAGCAGCGCGTGCAACTCGAGCGCGAGCGGGGTCGTGTTGTCGAGCGGCCACATTGCTCCCGCGAAGATCGCCCCGAGCGTTCCGATCCGCCCGGACGCGATTCCGCCGCTTTCGAGCAGCGCTGCAATCAAATGCGCGGTCGTGGTCTTGCCGTTGGTGCCCGTGACGCCGACCACGTCGAGCGAGCGCGACGGATGCTCGTAGAAGCCGGCTGCGATGTGCGAAAGTGCGCGTCGCGTCTGGGCGACGACGACCGTCGTCACCTGCCCCGTTGCGCTCGGAGGATTGGCGGTGGCGTAGGCCTCGTCGACGACCACCACGTGCGCTCCGCCGGCGATCGCGCGCTCGACGAACGCATGGCCGTCGGCGCGCTCGCCGCGCAGCGCGACGAACGCGCAGCCTGGCACCGCTTGACGCGAATCGGCGACGATGCGCGTCACGGTGCGGTCGAGCGGCCCAACGAGGCGCGCACCGTCGAGCGCGGCGACGAGCCGTCCGAGTGGCACGGCTTGGCGCGCCTGGGAGGTCATATCCGTCGCTTCGACACCGTCTCGTCCTTGACCAAGCGAGGACCCGCCGGCAGGATTCCGGCGTGCATCATCGCGATCCGCGCAATCCGGGCGAAGACCGGAGCCGCCACCGCGCCGCCGTAAATCGCCCCGCTCGGCCGGTCGACCTTGACCAGGATCAGATAGCGCGGCACGTCGGCCGGCACGTATCCGATGAAGGATGCGATGTATCCGCCGGCGGCGTAACCGCCATTTTCAGGGATTTGGGCCGTCCCGGTTTTTCCCGCCGTCGTGTAACCGGCGACTTGGGCGCCGTCCCGGCCCGTCCCGCGGGTCACGACCCCTCGCAGGAACGAGCGCAAGGTCGCGGCGGTGCGCTCGGAGATCACGCGCCCCTCGGCCAGCCGTCCAAAGCGCCGGATGGTTCGGCCCTGGGCATCGAGCACCGCACTGATGATACGCGGGCGCAAGAGGATTCCGCCGTTGGCGATCGCACAGTAGGCCCGAGCCAGTGCCAGCGGCGTCACCGCGATGCTGTGGCCGAAGGCCATCGTCGGCAACGAGGTCGCGCTCCACTCGTCAAGCGGCGTGACGATACCCGGGCTCTCGCCCGGCAAGCCGATCTTGGTGATCTCTCCAAAGCCGAACCGGCGGATCGTTGCGTCCATCGTGTGCCGCCCGATCGCAAGCGCGACCTCCGCGGCACCGACGTTGTGCGAGTAGACGACGATGTCGCCGAGGGTCTCGCTGCCGGCTCCGCTCGCCATCAGACCGTCCTCGGCGTTGTGGATGGTGCGCCCTCCGATCGTGATCTCGTCGCGCGCCGGGAATCGATCGCTGGTCGTTACCTTGCCGCTGTCGAGCGCCGCGGCGGCGGTGATCAGTTTGAAGGTCGAGCCCGGCTCGTAGGCGTCCATAACGGCCCGGTTGCGTCGCGCATCCTCGCTAAAACGGCCGTAGGTGCGAATGTCGTAGTTGGGGTCGTCGGCGAGCGCAAGCACCTCACCGGTCCAGGGATCCATGACGATAGCCGTCCCGCTCCTTGCGTGCCAGCGCGCTACCGCGGCGTGCAGCTCGCGCTCGACGCTGTATTGCAGAAACGAGTCGATCGTCAAGACCACGCTATCGCCGGGCCGCGGGGCGACGACGACGCGCGGCACCGCGAAAGGAAGCGCGCGATCGAATTGGTCGGTCTCGAGCGTCATTCTGCCCGGCGCGCCGCGCAGAAGATCGTCGTACTCGTACTCGACCCCGGCCAAGCCGTTGTCGTCGATACCGGTAAAACCGATCAGCGTCGAAGCCAGCCGGCCGCCCGGGACGAAGCGCTCGCCGGTACGCTCCGCAACGATGCTTACGCCGCTCAGATGCCGCTGCGAGATCAGTTCGGCCGCCTCATGCGAGACTTTACGGCCGATCAAGACGTTCTCGCTGCGCGAAGCGAGATCGCTCTCGATGCGAGCCGCCGACCCGCCCAAGATCGTCGCAAGCGCTTTGGCAGTGGCCGCCGGATCGGTCACCTCGCGCGGCGCTGCATAAACGCTGCTCGAAGGCAACGAGCGCACCAGCGGCACGCCGTCCCGGTCGAGGATCGAGCCGCGCGGCGCAAACATATCGATCGTCGAGAGGCGTTGCTCGAGCGCGCGCCGCGCCAGGGTCGGGCCCTGAAGGATCTGCACGACGACGAGCCGGGCGATCAGGCCCAGCGCTAGCGCCGCCAGCAGCCAGTAAAAAAATTTGAGACGCGCGGCCGCGCGGCGCGCCCAAAGCTCGGCGGGGCGGCGCGGCTCGAAGGCCGGGCGGCGGTTGGGTCGGCGCTTCACCGACCCGTCAGTGACCGAACCACGGGGCAACCGACGAAAGAAAGGCGAGGCCGCGCGGTGCGTCGGCCACGACGGGCGGCTCGGGCAGCCTCACGAGAACGAATCGGGCGGCCTCGTGCATGCGCAACGAAGCCGCCACTGCGGCCAGCCGCTCGCGGGACTCGAGCCGCGCGATTCGATCCTCGTTGCGCGCCGTCTCGTCGAGCAGCCGCGACTCTTCGGCCCGCGCCTTGGCGATCTGATAGTTCATGCGCGTGACGTTGGCCATCAGCGCGAGATAGGCGCAAACGACCACCGTCACGAGCGTTGCGGCGACGAGGATGCGGGAGAAGAGGGTGTAGCGCGAGCGAAGGGTGCGCGCGCGGCGGCGATCCGCAGCAGTGCGCGCGGCGCGGGAAGCGAGACGCGCCCGTGACGGCTCTGCCTCGTAGACGCGCGGGCGCGCGATCACGGCAGACGCTCCGCAGCGCGCAGCTTCGCGCTGCGCGCGCGTGGATTTCGGGCGCGCTCGGCGTCGTCAGGACCCACCGGCTTCTTGGTCAAGACCGCTAGACGCGGATCGTTGCGAAAGGTCTGCTTCACGATGCGGTCCTCAAGAGAGTGGAAGCTGATGGCCACCAGACGCCCACCCGGGCGCGTGCGTGCGGCGGCGGCCGCGAGCCCACGAGCCAGCGCCCCAAGCTCGTCGTTGACGGCGATGCGAAGCGCCTGAAAGGTGCGGGTCGCCGGATGAATGCGCTCGCGCCGCCCCCGAACGTGGACGACGCCCGACACCAAGCGGGCGAGTTCCAGCGTCCGCGCGGGAAGACGCCCGGCGTCGCGCGCGGCCACGATGGCACGCGCGATCCGGCGCGCGGCGGACTCCTCGCCGAAGCGCTGGAACAGCGTGGCGAGCTCGTTCTCGGAGCGCGATGACAAGAGCTCGGAGGCCGGCTCGCCGGCGCCCGGATTCATGCGCATATCGAGCGGCCCGTCGAGCTGGAGTGAGAAACCTCGCTCGGCCGAGCCGAGCTGCATCGACGAGAGCCCGAGATCGAACAGCACGCCGTCGACCGCCGCCACTCCGAGATCGTCGAGCGCAGTCTCGAGGCTGTCGAACCCGCCGCGGACCAGCGTAACCGAGGCGGCGAGTTCGCTTGCAAGCGCCGCGGCGGGGTCGAGGTCGAAAGCGATGACGCGCGCGCCGCCTGCCGCGATGGCCGCGGAGTGGCCGCCGGCACCGAAGGTCGCATCGACGTACGTCCCGCCGCTGCGCACCCCAAGCCAGCGAAGCGACTCGTCGAGCAGCACGGGAACGTGCGACGGCTGCGCCACATCAGTACAGGCCAAGCTCGGTGGCGAAGACGGCGAACTCGTCGTCCGCCGGCGGAACGAGCGGGTTACGCTCCTTCGCCCAGATCTCGACCCGCCGGTGCGTTCCGATCGAAACGGCTTCGCGATCGATCCCCGCGTAGGCGCGCAACGCCTGGGGGACCAGCAGACGGCCCTGACCGTCGCAGCCGGTATGGTCGGTGTTTGCGAAGAGATAGCGGACCAGTCGCCGGAAGCGCTCGTCCTTGACGGGCGCCTCGTCGAGGCGCTCACAGAACTGTTCCCAGGCCTCGATCGGGTAAAGTGCCAGGCACGGATCGGGTTGCGCTATCGTTAGGATGAAGCGCGGTCCCAAACGCTCGCGAAAGCGCACGGGAACGACCAAACGTCCTTTGTCGTCAAAGGCGTGCTCCGCATAACCGGTAAAACGCGGCAACTCGCGAGCCAGGGGAAAACCTCCACATGGACCCAGACTCTACCACTTTCCCCCACTATACGGGTCCAACGGCGCCTACGCAAGGTGCCGGCGTCACCGCTTTGCGAGCGCGGGTCAAGCTGCGGCTTGCTTTCGAGCCTTCCGCGAGGCGCCGGAGGCGGTCTGCTGCCGCCAGCGAAACCTGCCGGAGCGTGTTGAGACCCACCCTCGGCCTCGTGTTCCTGTGTTCGCTCTTTGGCTGCAGCGGCGGCGGCTTTATTCCCAATGGACCGCATTCGATCGACGCCGCGGCACTACGGCAAATCGTCGCCGCGGAGTCTGCTCGTGCGGGCGTTTCGCCGGCGCTCGTCGGTGCGGTCATCCGCGTCGAGTCGCACGGCGATCCGAGCGCAATTTCTAGCGCCGGCGCTGCCGGACTGATGCAGTTGATGCCGGAGACGGCCGTCACATACGGCGTTACGAACCGTTTCGATGCAGAGGAGAATGTCGCCGGCGGATGCTCGTATTTGCATGATTTGCTCGAACGCTATCACCACAACGTTTCGCTTGCGCTGGCCGCGTACAACGCAGGTCCGGGCGCGGTCGATGCAGCGCGTGGAATTCCGCGCTTCTCCGAGACGCGAGCATACGTGGCTCGCGTGAACGCCGCGCTCCGCAGCCTCTAGTGGCTGTTACGGGCCACTAACGCCTCATGGCGACCTTCCCTGGCGTCCGCGCAGCACCAGTTCTGCCGACGGGATTCCGCCCGCGTTTTCCGATCATGGACTCGTACATCTTGCGGGAGCTAGCGGCGCCGTTTGCCTTCGCCTTCGGGGCGTATCTGCTGTTCTGGTTCGTCAACATCTTTTTTTTGGCGGCCGACTACATCATCAACGCGCACGCGCCGCCCTTCTTGATCCTGCGCTTTCTGTTCTTCCGCGTGCCGCAGAGCACGCCGCTCGCGTTCCCCTTCGCCTGTCTTTTCGCATCGCTGCTCGCCTTCGGACGGCTCGCGCAAGACAACGAGATCAACGCGCTGAGAACGGCCGGCATCACCTTTTTGCGAATCAGCCGCACGCCGCTGGTCCTGGGTCTGGCGATGTTCGCGCTTTCGTACTACATCAACGAAACGGTGGCTCCCAAGGCGGTCGAGTTATCGACGCGCACGTTCTACCAGATCGTCTACCACACGGCCGATCTGCCGGTGATTCCGCAGTTCTTCCGCAAGGACGACACGACCGGACGGGTTTTTTACGTGGGCAACGTCGAGAACGACCACCACACGATGGACAACGTGATGATCTTCGAGCCGGCCACGACGACGCCGTTTCGCCAGGTGACCAACGCCGAAAAGGCCATTGTCGACGGCCAGACCCTGCACCTGATCAAAGCCCGCGTCACCCGCTTCAAACGAACGGGCGAAGTCGACGGTTTCGCGGTCCAGAAGGACGTCGACGTCGGTCTGCCGGTTGGGGAGACGATCGACCAGTTCATCAATACGGCCAGCAACGATCCGTATACCACGAACTCGAAGCAGCTCTCCGGGCAGATCTCGGCGATGCAGGCGACCGGCCAAGGCGGACAGGCACTCGACCAGCTCAAGATCACGCTGGCGCAGAAGCTCGCCTTTCCTTTCGCCTCCTTCGTTGCAGTGCTCCTCGCCCTTCCGCTGGCGTCGCAGGTCGGGCGAAAGGGGCGCAACATGGGCGTTGCGCTGGGCATCGCCCTTTCAGTATTGCTGCTGTTCGTCTACTACTTGATGATGTCGGCCTTCGCAGCGCTTGGCAAGAACGGCGCGATGAACCCGTACCTAGCAGCCTGGCTGCCCAATGCCATCATGGGCTCGATCGGCGCCGCGCTGTTTTGGCGCGTCGAACATTAGTGTACCGATAGGCATGACGCGGCGCGGTATGCGCGTCGTGCTGGCGGCGCTCGCAATCGCGGGTCTCCAGCCGACGTTGTGGAACCCGGTCCGCGCCGAGGCGCCGCAATCCCAAACCGACTCGCGGTTCCTAAGCATCGCACAGTCGGCTTGCGGCGCACCCAGCCCAACCTCGCCGCCGGCACGACCCAGCGCGTCGCCCGCGACCGTCGCACAGGTTCAGTCGAGCCCGTCGCCCGCGCCTCCCAGCGGCGAACCATCGCCCGCGCCGAGTCCGAGCGTTGCGCCGAGCGCGGTGCCGGACCAAAATGCGCCTCCCTTGCCGCCGCCGTTCCCAACCCCGAGCCCGCTCGGAATTCCACCCGCCTTGCCCGGGCCCGGCCAGATCGTGCCGCCGACCCCCTTCCAGCCGCCGGCCGCAAGCCCGCCGGCGCTGCCGACAGCAACGCCTTCCGGGCCGCCGCCGCCGGTGTTCCTGGTCCGCCCGAGCAGCACGCCGTTCATCCCGCCGGTTCGCTCGAGCGCCACCCCGTTGCCCTCGCCGAGCGCGGCCGGCCCGACGGCCCTACCGACGCTCGGGCCCGACCAAATCGCCACGATATCGGACCGCATCAGCGGCTCGACCGAAAACGGCAAACCCTCCGACCTTGACGGCAACGTCCACATTTACTACATCGACGGCCAGATCGTCGGCGATCACGCGCACTACGACGGCCAGCACACGATGACGATTACCGGCCACACCTACCTGATCAACCGCTATCAGGATTCGATCCTGTACGCGGACTCGATCCAGTTCGACACCGACACGCACAAGGCGACGCTCGTGCGGGGCCGCGGCGAGACGACCGAGGGCGTCCAAGTCGGCAAGCTTCACTACACGGCGCAGCAGCTGGTCACGGCATCGAGCGGCGTCTCCCACGGCGACCGCGCGTCGTTCACGACCTGCGAGAACCCGCATGGCGGGTATCACGTCGAGTCGCGGACCCTCGACCTGTATCCCGGCGACAAGATCGTCGCCCGCAAGGCGGTCGTCTTCCTCGGGCCGCTCGCGATCTTTTACCTGCCGTTGCTCGTCATACCGCTACGCGACGTGCAGAATCCGCAGCGCAACACGAGCTTCCTCCCGATCATCGGCTACTCCCAGCTCCAAGGCTTCTATATCAAGCTGCGCATCGGGTTCGCGCCGTCGAACACGTATTACGGCTACTACCGCGTCGAGTATTACACCAAGGAAGGCTTAGGCCTGGGCTATACGGCGTACATCGGCTCGAAGAACAACCGCCGCACCCTAACGGTCGACTCCTACACCATCGACGACCGCATTCAGGACGCTCGAGAAACCAACCTGACCATGACCGAAACGGAAAACTTCTCCAGCCGCCTGCGAAGCCAGGTCAACCTGAACTACACGGGCGACTACGGCGCCGGTATCACGATCCCGGCCAGCCTCAACCTCAACGCTTCGATCATCCATCAAGGGAACTTCAGCACCGAAAACCTGACCTTCTCGCGCTTCGAACAGGGTTCGCTCTCCGACAATTTGACGTTCGGCTATCTCGACACGCTGCAGTTCTCGCAGTACCTGCAGCAGCAGATCAATCTGAGCTACTCGAAGTACAATAGCGACGAGGGCGGGACGGACACGTTTCACATCAACACTGTAACGCACTGGTTTACCAAGCTTGCCGACCTCAACGTGACCTACGATCAGACCGACTACTCGGCCGAGCCTTTCGGATACAACACCGTACCCGAACTGCAGATTCTGCCGCACATCAATTTCGGCGACTACCGCTTCCCCTTCCAGACGCAGTTCACGATCGGCCAGTACACCGAACCCGAGAACCACTTCACGACGGGGCGCGCCGAGTTCGACTTCGATCAGCCCATTTTCCTGAAGGTCTTGAACACCAGCGACTTCAACGCGAGCTTCGACCTAAAGCAAGACTGGTACGCGACGGGCGACGAGAAAGCGTTCATCATGCAGAACGCGTCGCTATCGACGCCGATCGGCAATCACATCGTAAACGCGATCACCTATAACGAGCAAAACCCGATCGGCCCGTCCGACGTCCCCTTCCAGATTCTCGACCACCTTTCCAGCGGCTCGCACGGTGCGGCCGACGTGCTGCGCCTCTTCAACTCCGACATCTACTCGCTATCGCTCTCGGATGGAACCAACTTCAACGAGGAAGCGCAGCCCGTCCAGTATCAGTTGAGCATGCGCCCTTCAACCCGCTCGGTGCTCGTCATCGGCGGCTTCTGGAGCCCTGGGCCGGGCAATGGCTTCGGCATCACCAACGTGCAAGCGTACACCCCGTTCGGCCGCGACACGACGCTCGAGTTCACGACCAACGTCGACTGGAAGAACAAGGGGCGGCTTGAGGACAAGAACATCGACCTCATCAAGACGATCGGGAACTGCTACAGCCTCAACCTTTCCTACAACCAAGACCTCAAGGAATTCACCTTCAACATCAATCTGCTCGCGTTCCCCAACCAAGGTATCGGCACCGGCTTCGGCGGCCCGACGAGCAGCCCCGCGTCGATCCTGCCGCAAAACTTCGCCTACTAAGCGGATCGGGGCCGGTAACGATTATCCATGAATTCGGAGGCGCGCGTGCGAGTGCATCGAGCCGGCGCAAGCCAGGCCGGCGTCGTGCGTGACATTTTCGAAGAGTACTACGACGCGATCGGCGTCCTCGTTCGCGACGACGCAACCCAGTTCGCGGCGTATTTTGAGGACGGCTCTGGCGTCTGGCTGGCATCGGCCGGATGCGAGGTCGCCGGATGCGTTGCGCTGCGGCCCATCGCCACGCGACCGGCCGCCTGCGAAGTGAAACGCCTCTACGTGCGGCCGGCGCATCGCGGCGCAGGCATCGCCGCCACTCTCATGGACGAGCTCGAAGCCTATGCCGCGCGCCATGCCTACCGCTACGTGTATCTCGACACCAAGGACGACCTCGAAACGGCGATTCGCTTCTATCGCCAACGCGGCTACGAGGCGTGCGAGCGGTACAACGACAATCCCCAGGCGACCGTCTTCATGCGCTACCGCATTCCCTCACCGACCGTCGCCGATGCCTGACGAGCGCTGCGTACCTTCCGATCAGTTCATAGCATCGCAAGGAGCATGCCCGCAGGCGCAGGCTTCTTTCTCCTCGCCATCGGCATCCTCACGACAGTCCTCGCTGCAATACGCCTCCACCGGATCGTCGCTCTCAAGCTCAACCGCGCTAACCTCGCACAAACAAGGCTCATTCGCACACTGCATCATCTCACTATTCATAAGGCCCTCGTACCCTCAATCGCCCAACAGCTAGCGCCCCTTGCATCGCTTGCCGACCGAAGCCTTTAAGGATGCATGCCGATCCAGGGCAAGGCGCCGCGGAGCGCAGCGTGCTAGGCCGCACATCGTACCTGCGGCGAAAAACTTCAGCCACCGAGGCCTTTAAGGATGCGATGTCGGTCCAGGGCGAGGCGCCGCGGGGCGCAATGTGCTAGGCCGCACATCGTACCTGCGGCGAAAAACTTCAGCCACCGAGGCCTTTAAGGATGCGATGTCGGTCCAGGGCGAGGCGCCGCGGGGCGCAGTGTGCTCGGCGCACATAAGCCCCGCGGCAACGAAGTCCCTGGGCCGACAGCGCGTCCTTAAAGGTAGTTGTCGATTTCGCCGCCGGATATCTGCGCCGCCGCATTGGCGGGGAGGTTGGCACCCGTCTGCCGGAAGATCGGATCCATGAAGTTTTGCGTGATGTCGCAGCTAAAACTGAACGAGGTGTCGGTCGCGCCGCCGATGCCCAGGGAGTCTTGCACGTTGTTATATTTGTCGATCGTGAAAAAGTTGATGTACCACGTCGTCGAGAAGTTGGGCGGCAGGGTGACCGCGGGCGTCGGGGTTGCGTTCGGCGCAGCCGAAGGACTCGGACTCGGCGACGGGCCGACTCCGAGCGGATCGTAAAGCAGCGTGCGCACGAAGGTGAACTGAAACTCGCTGCCCGCCCCGTTATAGTTGAGGACCAGCGCCACCTCGGGCGGATTGTAGTGCACTTGTATCGGATTGAGCTGATTGTTGTTTCCCGGGGTCAGCACGTACTGAATGAGTACCGGCAGCGCGGTTCCGTAGCTTGCGCCGATGGCCCAAGCATACGAGTAATTGAGGAAGGACGTCGCGTAGGCGTTCGGATACGGCTCGCCGCCCGTTCCGCTGGTGTTGAAAACGACAACGTAGTTGAAATTGGTGAAGTCCATTGGACCGTTCGTGCCGAACGTAATCACCATGCGGCCTGCAAGGTTGCTGTTTAAGACCGGATTGGGCGTCACTTGGCGCCCGCAAGCAGCGAAGCCGAGGGCAGTCAGCCCGGAAGTCACGAATGCGGCGCGACGGATCATAATGCTATTGGTCCCCTGGACTGTTGCGCTGGCAAGCGCAGCGGCGATGGCGTTGGCGTTTCCGAAAACGAACCTGGTGGTGCTCGCTCCTGTCGGCGCGATCGGCCTCTTTTGGGCTTGGTTTGGGGCGACCCCGAAGCGCGCCTTCTGGATCGGCTTGGCGGCAGGGACCGTATTCTTTACGATTACCTACTCGTGGTTCGGTGAAACGGCGGGCGCGCTGATCGCTCCGTTTGGCTTCTTTCTAACGCTCGGCCCCGCGGTCGGTGACGCATTTTTCGGCTTCGCCCTGGTCGGGGCGCTGGTCGCATTTGCCGCACAGCGCAGCGCTCGTCCGGTCGCTCCGCTTGCCGGCGCAGCCGTGTTCGCGTTCGGCGAATGGTTCCGCTCGGAGGGCCTGGGCGAGCTCGGCGTGCCGTTCGGCAGTCTCGGATACACACAGGTTGGCTCGCCCTTCGCGCCGCTTGCGGCGTATGTCGGTACCTACGGCGTGACGTTCGTGCTGTGCGTTCTGGCCGCATACGCTGCCTACGCGATCCGATTGCGGACGTTGCGCGGATCGCTTGGAACGGCCGCAATAGCGTACGGGGCAGTCTTGGCGTTGACCGCCCTCGGCTGGGCCCTTTGGCCGGCGCGCGCCGCTGAAACCGCCAAGTTTCGCGTTGCGGCCATTCAGGGCAACATCAAGCAAGCCACGAAGTGGTCGCCGGAGGCCTTCGCGCGTGCCTTGGATCGCTATCAAACGCTCACGGTGCGAGCCGCCGCGAGCCGGCCGCGCTTGATCGTTTGGCCCGAGACGGTCATCACCGCCGCCCTCAACCGCTCGCCGTGGCTCACGGCCCAATTTTCGAAGCTCGCGAAATCGACGCGCGCGGAACTGGTCGTGGGAACGCTTGCCATCATCGATGGAAAAGACTACAACGTCCTGTACTTTTTCCGGCCCGACGGCTCGCTCGATTCGATCTACCGCAAACGCCGGCTCGTACCGTTCGCCGAGCACGTCCCATTCGCGCGTTTCGTCGGTTGGATTCCGTGGGCCAAACAGGCCTCGAACTTCGGGACCGGCGACGCGAGCGGGATCGCGGAGGCGAACGGCATGCGCTTCGCGCCGATCATTTGCTGGGAGTCCGCCTTCAGCGGTCTCGTGGTCGACGACGTCCGCGACGGGGCAGACGCATTGATCGTCGCAACGGACGACGCGTGGTTCGGTACGACGGCTGGGCCGTACCAGCACGCTCAGATCGCGCAACTTCGCGCCATCGAGACCGGGCGCTGGGTCGTACGGGCCGCCGCAACCGGAATCAGCGGCATCATCGCGCCCTCGGGCCGGTATACGCTGCGCAGTCAACTCGATGAAGAAACCATCATCGAAGGCGAGATCGGTGCTCCGCAACCGACCGTCTACGACGCGCTCGGGCCCGAGCCGGTCGCGCTTGGTCTGGGGGCGCTGTACCTGGTTGCCGTCGCGTGGGGGGCAGGCCGACGTCGCTCCGTTTGAGGACGGCGCTATGGATTGCCGCCTTCGCCCTTACGGCTTTCCTCGCGGCCGGAATCTATCTGGCAGGCAGGAACGAATTGCCCGCGCCGCCCGCCAATCCGGCCGTCGTCTTTCGTCAAGGCAGCGCAAACGGACGGCGCATCTCGTTCCCGTCGTGGTCGGCCAATTACGACCGCATCGTGACCAACCAGGACCAGACCGTGCTCAACGTCGACGGCGTGCGCGACGGCCTCATCTATAAGAAAGGAAAACCGTACCTGCGCGTGAGCGCCGCACATTTCACGGTCGACACCCTCTCGCACGACTTCGCAGCCGCCGGGCGATTGCGCGTCGAGACCGTTGGAACGGAACCCAAGCGCTCGTTCGAAACGACCTCGGCGGTATGGAGCGACGCCACGCAGATATTGACGATGGCGCAGCCGGTGCGCATCGATACCGGCGCGGACGCTCCGCTTTACGTCGCGAGCTTGTCCATCAACGTGAGAACCGGCGATATCGTATTGCACAAGATCGCCGGTCCCATTCGGTTGAAGTGAACGTTGCGTTCCGCCGGCAGCGGCGTTATTTGGAGGGTTCTTCGGCGAGCGTCTTCTTTGCTTCCGCGATCAAACGCTTGACCTTTTGGCCGCCCTTGTGGCCGATCTCTTCGTAGAAATCGGTGCCATACTTGTCCTTGACCACGCGACCGCCTTTTTGGCCGATCGCCTCGTAGAATTGAGCACCATGCCGCTCGCGCGTGGCCTCGCCCCCTTTGCGCCCGATCGTCTCATAGAAACCCGATCCATAGCGCTCGCGAACCGTATCGCCGCCCTTTTTACCGGCCTCGCGCACGGACATGTCACCGCCCGAGCGGTCTCCGTTGTACGTCCCGTTTGCGGACTTGGCACTCCCGTTCGAGATTGTCTTTTTCTGCGAATTGTTCATGCTTAGAATCCCTTTCGCTCGCCCGGCGAGAAACGGGCCACACGCCATGCTCGTACCCACAGCGGACGGCCCTAAACTCAGCGCAGGCTTGCGATGCTCGATTTGATCGTCGAGGGAGCCCGCATCTTCGACGGCGTCTCCCCCGTCCCGATCGCAACCGATCTCGCCGTCGTCGGCGAGCGGATCGCGCTCATCGGTGACCTCCGGCAGCGTGAAAGCGTCCGTCGCGTGCAGGGCGGGGGCTTGACCCTCGCGCCGGGCTTCATCGACGTCCACTCCCACTCAGACGAGCTGTGGTTAGTCGAGCCTTTGTGCCGCAGTAAGATCATGCAGGGCGTAACGACCGAAATCGGCGGCAACTGCGGCAGCTCCGTCGCGCCCCTGCTGCTCGAAGCGCTCGAGCGAAAGCGTACCGACGCGGCCGCCTACGGTCTCGATGTGGAATGGACCGATCTCGAAGGATTCTTCGCGCAAGTCGAATCGGCCGGCATCGCACTCAACGTCGCGACGTTGGTTGGCCTCGGAACGACGCGGCGCTGCGTGCGCGGCGACCGCGAGGGACGCCTCGCTAGCGAGGAGCTCGTCGCGCAAATGGCACTCGTCGAAAGCTCGGTCGAACAGGGCGCGCTTGGGGTCTCGAGCGGCTTGATCTACACTCCTTCGCGCTACGCGGATTCGGCCGAGCTCACGGCTTGCGCACAGGCGGCCCGGCGCGCCGGCGCTGGGCGCTACGTCTCGCATCTGCGCAGCGAAGGCGATCGTTTGCTGGAGGCCGTTGACGAAGCTCTGGGCGTCGGCCGCGCAGCCGAGGTCGCGGTACAGCTTTCGCATCACAAGGCGGCCGGTAAACGGAATTGGGGAAAAGTGCATCGCTCGCTTGAGGCCATCGAGCGCGCGCGGCGCGACGGACTCGCCGTCGCTGCCGACGTTTATCCGTATGTCGCAAGCTGGACCGGGCTCGATACGATTTTGCCGGACGACGTCGCGCTCGGCGGCCGCGCCGCAACGCTTACGCGCTTGCAAAATCCGGCGGACGCGGCGCTCCTCGCTGTGCGGCTCGAGCTCGAGCGCGGCGGCAGCTGGCACGACATCCTCGTCAGCGAGGTCCAGAGCGAGCGCAACGCCGAGTTGTGCGGCCTGCGGATCGACGAGATCGCCCGTCGCTGGCGCATGCATCCGGCGCGCGCCGCGATCGAACTCTTGCTGCAAGAACAGCTCGAAGTCGAGGCGATCTTTTTCTCGATGAGCGAGGAGGACGTCGCGACGGTCCTGAGCGCAGGCTTTGCGTGCGTCGGCAGCGACGCATCGGCGCGTGCTATCAGCGGCATCACCGCCAAGGGCTCGCCGCACCCGCGCACCTTCGGGTGCTTCCCCCGTGTTTTCGGACGCTTCGTCCGCCAGCGCCGAACGCTCGACGTCGGCGAAGCCATTCGCCGCATGACCGCGTTGCCGGCCGAGCTCTTCGGCCTGCGCGATCGCGGGCGAATCGCCGAAGGTGCCTATGCCGATCTGGTTCTCTTCGACGCCGCGCGCATCGTCGACACCGCTACCTACGAGCGCCCGTTTTCGTACCCCGAGGGGATCGCCGGCGTCTGGGTCAACGGCACGGCGGTCGTGCGCGACGGTTTCGCGACTGGGGCTCGCCCGGGACGCGTCCTGCGCCACGGCCGGTAGGAATCGAATCAGCCGCGTTCGTGCGCGTGCGTACGGGCCGGCAAGGCTAGCAACGCGTCGTAGATGCGAGCGGTGGTCGCACGCAAAACGTCGAGCCCGGCATCGTTCTCGATGACGTAGTCCGCCAGCAGGCGCGCACGCTGCGGGTCGATCTGCGCTGCGATGCGCCGCCGCGCTTGGTCGAGCGAAAGGTCGCTGCGTCTTTGGAGGCGCTCGAGCCGCAGCGGAAGCGGAGCGATCACGAGCACGTTGACGTCGCACTCACGATAGAAGCCGCCCTCAAAGAGCAACGGCACGTCGTGAACGACGATTTGATCCGGTCGAGCGGCGGCTTCACGCTCCGCGCCGGCCGCGCGCACCAGCGGATGGACGATCGCATTGAGCTCTGTGCGCGCGCCGTCGTCACCGAACACGAGCGCCGCAAGCGCTGCTCGGTCGAGCGTGCCGTCGGCATGCAACGCGCTAGGCCAGCGCGCGGCAACGCGCGCGAGACCCGGACTCCCCGCCGCCGTCGCTTCTCGTGAAAGCGCGTCGGCGTCGATAATGAAGGCGCCGAGCCGGGCGAGCTCCTTAGCGACTTCGCTCTTGCCCGAGCCGATGCCGCCGGTCAAGCCAACCCTCAAGCGCATGGCCGGCGGAGCCCACGGGACGAACCGCACCGCTCCGGCGGCTGGAATCGGTCGGGCCGAGCGGCGCTAGTCCGGAACGGCTTCGAGCGCGTCGGCGATCGGGACCGGCTCGCCGTCTACGGCAAACTCGGCCAGCTCTTCGGGCGGAATATCCGCGACGTGCTGAATCGAGCCCGTGATGCGGCGCGTGGCATGATTGACCGTGAGGATCGTGACGTCGACCTCTTGGCCCGGGCTGTACTGAGCGGTCGGCTCGAACTCGCCTTTGGGAACCATCGCGAGCACGCCTGGAATGATTTCGACCAGCAGATAGTTCGGCGTCACTTTGACGACGCCGGCGACCAAGTGCTGTCCTTCCACGAGCTTCTCGGCGTATTCGACCCACGGATCCGGCAACGCGTGCTTAAGCGAAAGCGAAACCTTCTTCGCATCCGGGTCGAATTTCATCACCTCGACCTGCACGACGTCGCCGATTTTGACGACCTCGCTTGGATGCTTGATCCGCGCGTATGACAGCTCGCTGTTGTGAATCAGTCCGTCGATGCCGCCCAGGTCGACGAACGCTCCGAACTCGGCCAGCCGCACGACGACGCCCTCGCGAATCTGCCCGACGGCCAGCGTTCCGAGCAATTCCGACTTCTTCTGGTTGAGCTCTTCCTCGAGCACCAGACGCTGAGAGAGCACGACCCGATGACGCTTGTGATCGAGGTCGATCACCTTGAGCCGCAAGTGCTTGCCCACCAGTTCGTCGAGGTTACCGACGGGCTGGCGCCGGATCTGCGACGCGGGAACGAAGCCGCGCATGCCAAGATCGACCAGTACGCCGCCCTTGACGACTTGCGTGACCGTCGCTTCGATCACTTCGTCCTGCTCGTGGGCCTGGATGACCTTTTCCCAGGTTTTGAGGGCCCGGGCGCGCCGCTCCGAGAGAAAGAGCGTTCCGTCTTGATCGTCGATCCGGTGAATCATCACCTCGAGCTTGTCGCCGACGCGCAGCTCCTTGGGATCGATCGCGAGCGAGAGCTCGCGGAAGTTCAAAATGCCTTCCGATTTACCGCCGATGTCGACGAGTAGTTCGTCCTGGTACTTCGCGACGATGACTCCGGTGAGGACTTGGCCCTCGTCGAGGACCTTGAGGCTCTCTTCGTATAGGCGTTGCTCGAGAACGAGCTGGTCTTCGAGTTCTTCTTCCGGCCTCGGAACCGTAACGGGTCTTTGGTCGGGGGCGATTTCCGGCGGCGGTGCGATGTCGATGGTAGTAATACGTTTCCCCTTTACTCGATGTGCCGGATCGAATCGTCCGGTCACACCCCCGCGCTTTGCGCAGTTCCTCTCACGCGAGGCGAAGTTTTGTTTATCGTCGCTGACATCGGCGGCACCACCAGGTGCCGCGCTGGGCGAGGACCGTTCTTACGATGCTGCGTCCACAAGCGAGACAAGCTTCGCCTTCCCGACCGTAAACGCTGAGCTGATTTTGAAAGCCGCCCCGCAGGCCCTCGGCATCGACATAGTCGTCGACGCTGCTGCCCCGCATCTCGATCGCGCGCCTGAGCACCGACTGAATCGAGGAGTGGAGACGGCGCCGTGCTTGCTTCGAGAGCGCCCCCGTCGGCCGACCCGGACGGATGCGTGCCTCCCAGAGCGCCTCGCAGGCGTAGATGTTGCCGAGCCCCGCAACGCGGCGCTGGTCGAGAAGGAACACCTTGATGGGGGTGGTCCGCCCGTCCAGCAGCCCCGAAAACCGGTCGAAGGAGAAATCTTCCGACAGGGGTTCGAGGCCGACCTCAGCAGCCCACGGTTCTTCAGGCCCGGCAAGTCGCATCCTGCCGAACTGCCGCGCATCCGCAAAGCAAAGCCGGCTGCGGTCGGCAAAGGTCAGCAGAACGTTGGTGTAGGGTTCCGGGTCCGTGGTCCCCGCGGGCTGGACGATCAGCCGCCCGGTCATCCGGAGATGAACCACGAGTTGCCGGCCCGACCCCAGGCGGACGACCACGAACTTGCCGCGCCTGCCGACGCCGGCGATGTGCTCGCCGGCAATCTGCTGCTGGAAGAGTGGGGGTTCGGGCGAGACCACCTTGGGTAGTCGAATCGCCGCACCCGCGATCGTCTTTCCCGAGATTGTCGCTGCCAGTCCCCTGGCAATCGTTTCAACTTCGGGCAGCTCAGGCACGTCAGCTCCGCATGACACGGTGCCCGTCCCGAAAGTTGCGCCCTTCTCGCCCCCGGGCACGCTCCCCGGCGCTGATTCGGCAATGGGCCTGCACCTAGCTAGGAGCGTCCCGGGCGTGCGCGCCGTATTGAGCGGGGTCGAAGTACCAGTCGGGCAGCGCCGCCGGGAACGCTACCGCCTCGAAGCGGTACTCGCTCCAACGTTTGACGTCGATGCGCCCAAAGCGCGGATCGATCCCGGTCAGACCGAAGATCGTCGTGACGACCGGGACCCCCGCGACCTCGCCAAAACGGATGTCGGCCCGCCCGTCGGTGAGCGCGCGACGCAATGCGTAGCCCTGCATGTCGACCGAAATCTCGCGCAGGCGGTGCGCGGCGGGATCGCCCAGCGGCGCAAGCCGCAGCCGGTACCAGCCATCCTCCACGCCGTCGAACTGCGCGTCGTAATCCGCATTTCCCGAAACGCTGACGCGCGCTACGGTGCGCAAACCCGAGTCGCGGTCGTTCGCAGGACGGTACGCGCCCGCGGTCGCCGCCCCGAAGGCATCGAAGGTGGGCGGTCCCGGATCGACGTCGACGTCGATGCGCGGATGCTCGAAACGCAGCGGCCCGAACGCTTTACCGTCAATGGCTTCGCGCACGAGCGCAGCGCCGTCCGAGGCGCGGTACCAAATGCGAAGGTCGTAGCGGTGCTCGACGGTTCCCAGTTCGTTGAGGTGCTCGAAGCGCTCTAGCGTGTAGACCACGAACGGCGGGCGCGGACGGGCGCGAAAGACGGCTTTTGCTCGAGCGAGAATCGACTGCGGGCTTGGCTGCGCATCGCCGCCGCCGGCCGGCCCGGGCACCCCGAGGAGTGCTGCGAAGGCGACTGCGCCCAGACCCTGCAGCGGCTTCAGCGCGAGCCGCGCGAACACTACTGCGACGCGCGCAGCGATGGGATGACGAGCGAGGCACCAGCCACGATTCCATCGGCAGCCGCTTCACCCGCCGGCAGCTCGATCACGTAGACGCCGTGTCCGCGCCGGCGGGCGACCCGATCGTCCGGCGTATCGAGCGCGGACTTCGGTACGTTGGCCGCAACGGTATCGACTTTGCCGCTGGGCTCGACCCAAATTTGATCGAGCGCGATCAGGGTGTTTTTCATCCAGAAGCTCCAGTCACTCGCCTGCGCAAAGACGAAGATCATCCCGGCACGGGGACGCAGCTTGGTCACGCACATCAGTCCGAGATCGCGGCTCGAGTCGTTGGCCGCGACCGCAAGGCGCAGCACCGCCCTCGGTGCGCGCACGTCGATCAGTGCAAGCGCGGCGCCGCCTCCTCTTGCAGCCGGCCCGTCCAGAATGGCGGCGGGGAGAGCGGGGTTCGCGCAGGCAAGCGCGGCTTTTTGCGCGGCAGGCGCAGCCGGCGGTGCGCTCACCCCAACAATCGCGAGGAGACAAGCCAGCACTCGACCCCATGCGAGCAGCGACTCACCCATCCAGCAGCTCCACGTCGTACCAGGTTCGGCCGGTTTTCAAGCTGACCTGGAGCGGGACGGAAAGCTCGAGCGCGTTCTCCATCTCCCGCCGAACGACGTCCGCGACCGTCGCGCGCTGCGCCGCATCCAGTTCGAAAATGAGTTCGTCGTGAATCTGCAGCAGCATCTCCGCGTCCAAGCCGGCCTCCCGCAAAGCGCGGTCGACCCGCACCATGGCGAGCTTCATCAGATCGGCGGCGCTGCCTTGCATCGGCGCATTGGTCGCCTCGCGTTCGGCGGCCGAGCGCAGCGGGTAGTTGCGCGAGCGCAGGTCGGAAAAGTACCGTCGGCGTCCGAGGATGGTCTCGACGTAACCGTTCTCGCGACCGAACTCGAGGTTGCGCTCGATCCAGTTCCGCACTGACGGGAAGCGCGCGAAATAGGCTTGCGTCATCGCCCGGGCTTCGCCGCGCTCGATTTCGAGGCGCTGCGCCAAACCGAAGTCGGACATGCCGTACAGCAAGCCGAAGTTGACCGACTTCGCGATGCGCCGCTGATTGGCGGTCGGATGGTCGACATCGGGAACGCCGAAGATGCCGCGCGCGGTCACGTCGTGAATGTCGTCGCCTCGGCGGAACGCTTCGCGCATCGCTTCGTCCCCCGAGAGGTGGGCCATGATGCGCAACTCGATTTGGCTGTAGTCGGCGGCCAGCAATAGCCGCGAAGCATCCGGCGCGACGAAAGCGCGTCGGATGCGCCTTCCGAGCTCGCCTCGCACCGGCACGTTCTGAAGGTTCGGGTTGGTCGACGAAAGCCGCCCGGTCGCGGTCGACGTCTGATGGAAGACGGTGCGCAGGCGCCCGTCCGCGCCGACGAGCTTGGGAATCACGTCGATGTAGGTGCTTTTGAGTTTGGTGACTTCGCGCCACTCCAAGACTTTGGCCACGATCTCGTGCTCGCGCGCGAGCGGCTGCAGCACTTCGATGCCGGTGGCCCAACCGGTCTTCGTGCGTCCGGCGTTCGGCAAGGCAAGGCGCTCGAACAGCTGCGTGCCGAGCTGCTGCGGCGAGCCGATGTTGAAGCTCTCACCTCCGGCGAGCGCAAAGATCTCTTCCTGCAAACGCTGGACGGCGTGGTCGACCTCGGCCGAAAGCGCTCGGAGCGCCGACGGATCGATCGCGATTCCGCGAGCTTCCATGTTCGCCAAGATCGCGACGAGGGGTAATTCGAGTTCGGCATACAGCCGGCGCTGGCCGCGATGGCCGAGCCGGTCGTTCAAGGCTGGAGCGAGCTGCAGCGTGGCATCGGCCCAAGCGCTCGCGTCCGGCGGCAAGTGCTTTCCTAAGAATTCGCTGGAGGCGTCTTCGAGCGTGCCGTACGCGCGGCTCGGATTGAGAAGGTGGCTTGCGATCATCGTGTCGTCGGCGACCGCTCCAAGCGACAGTCCGTTCGCGCGCAGCCGCGCGGCTAGCGCCTTGGCGTCGTGTGCGACCAGCGCCCGACCGCCGTCCAGCACTCGTTCGAGCGCGGAGCGAACGCCGCGATGCTCGAGCGCCGCCAGACGGAAGGCTAGTCCCGTTCCGCTGCTCGCGGAAAGGCCGAGCTCGTCGTCGCCCCGCAGCGCCAGCGCAATGCGTTCGGCGCTCGCAAGTGCGGTGAGCTCGTCCGCGAGCCGATCGAACTCCGGCGGATCGACCGACGGCACGAAGCGGCGATACGCGCCCTGCAGCAGCTCCGCTTCGTCCAGGGCCGGAAAGAGCGCATCGTCGGCCGGCAGCGGCAGCCGCGCGAGCAGCGACTTGAACTCGAGGTCGCGATAGAGCGGGTAGAGTTCGGCGGGCGAGGGTGCAACGAAACGCGCCTGCTCCCACGGGACCGTCACGTGGAGCCGGCGCGAGATCACCGAAACGTCGCGACACATCCGAGCCGTCTCGCCGTGTTCGCGGATCAGCGCTACGAGTTTGGGAGAACCGGCCAGAGCCGGATTCGCGAGCAGCGCGTCGAGCGATCCGGCGGCCTTGAGCAGTTTGGTCGCGGTCTTTTCTCCGACGCCGGGAATGCCCGGCAGATTGTCGGATGGATCGCCTTTGAGGCCGCGATAGTCGGGAAGTTGCGCGGGGTCGAGATCGAAACGGGCGCGCACCGCGGCCGGATCGTAGCGCATCATTCCGCCGGCTCGTAGGCGGACGAGTACGGTGGTTCGCTCGTCGACGATCTGCAACAGATCGTTGTCACCGGTCACGACGATGGTGCTTTGGCCGGCTTCCTCGGCTTGGCGCGCGAGCGTTGCGATCACGTCGTCGGCCTCTTCGCCCTCGACCTCGATCTGCGGAATGCGATAGACGTCGAGGATGCGGCGCACGAGCGCAAACTGCGAGCGCAGGTCGTCGGGCATCGTCTCACGCTGCGCCTTGTAGTCCTCATAGCGCGCGATGCGCGCGAGCGGCAAACCTTTATCGAAGCAGGCGACGACGTGGGTCGGCTTTTCATCGGCGATCAATTTAGTCAACGTCGTGGTGAATACGTACGCCGCCTCGATGCGCACGCCGCGCGACGTCGTCAACGGGCGGTCCTTCATCGCGAAGAAGGCCGCGTAGATGAGACCATAGCTGTCGAGCAGCATCAAACGCGCCGTCCCCGGCGGCGCCGCGTCGACGACGGCCGCAGCGTCGTTGCGGTCAGCGCGCATCAACGTTCGTACTCGTGCGGAGCGTTCGCAGGAAAAGCAGCACGCTACTCGACGTTGAAGCTGGCCGAGGCGGCGCCGACGTCGCCCTCGTCGGAGATCTTCAGGATCGAAAGCACGAAGTGACCGCGCTCTTTAGGGACCGGCACGTCGATCGCTTCACCGGCATGGCGCACCACTTGCCAGTAGAGCGTGCGCGGCGCTGCGACGCCGATCGACGGGGGCTCGGTGGGTGCTTTGCGCGGCCGCTCGGCAGCGAAGATGTCGTTTGCTTTCGAGTGTGCCGGCGTTACGTACGCATGCCACGTCGGGCGCTCGGCGGCCGGGTTCTGCGAACTCGTGCCGCCGATCGAGAGCACTTGCGGTGCGTCATCGAAAAATGCGGGCGCGCTTTCGCGGCCGTCTGCGATGCGAATCGCAAAGGTCGCTTCGCCTGCGATTCCCCCATCGTGAATCTCGGCATGCAGCGTCTCGCCGTCTTCGTAGCTTGCCTTGTCGAGCGTCAACTCGGTGGCGCGCGCGTGGCCCGGTCCGTCCACTTCGACCGGCGCCGTAGCGAGCGCTACCGAGCCGTCGCGCACGACGGCGGCCCCGACGCGTACGTCGCCGAGCACTTCGCCGAGATCCAGGGTCGCGGCAGCTTGGCCGTGAACGCCGGAGACGACGCGCACCTGATACGTCTTGGCGCCTTCAAGGGTCACGAGCGCGTCGCCCGACGAGCCGGGAGCCGTCGCGCGCACGAGGACGCGGTCGCCCGGCCGGTAGCGCGCTTTATCGGTTGCGATTTTGACGACCTCACCGCCCGCCTCGACGGCGCCCGACAGCGCGCTCGGTTCGACGAGCACGGCGGTCGCGTCGAGCGCGCGACGCCCGTCGACTTGCGCCTCCGCGACGATGAGATTCGATCCGAGGCTGGGCGTTTTGAAGACGGCGTGGGCGCGCCCACGCTCGTCGAGAATGACGGACTGTTCCTGCGCGGTCGCACCGTGCGTCGCGCGCAGCGTTACCACAAGACCCGCCGCCGGCGACCCGTCGGCCGGGTCGAACCCGCGCACGTCGAAGGCGATGGGTTGGCCCACGTCGGCGCTGGGCGCATCGGATTCGACGGCGAGTGCGATGCGCGCGTTCGCAACGGTAATGCGCGAGGTTGCGGTCGCGCCCTTCGCGGTGGCACGCAGACTGTAGGTCGAGTCGAGGCCGTCGGTCGGCTGCGCGATCGCGATGCGTGCGCCGCCCTGCTCGTCGGTGACGACGGTTCGCTCGTACACGATCGTGGTGCCCCAACGCGGTGCGTCGTCAGCCGCGCCCGGCGGCACGATGTGCGGCGTGCGCACGACCTGCACGCGGATCGGCACCTGTGCGACTCCTTCGCCCCCGCGCCGCGCGAAGAGTTCGATGGGCACCTCTCGGTTCGGATCGCAGGGACAGGTCGAGCGCACGCCTAGCGTCAGATCGCCGGCGGCGTCGACGTGCACCGACGTCCCGCCGACCGCACCCGCGGCACTGGCCAGAACCGCGTATTCGCCCGCATCCGCGAGCGCTGGAACCGGCAGCTCGGCCGTGAATGCACCCGCCGCGTCAAGGCGCGCCGTAACGCTCGCGAGCATGTGCCCTCTTCCCGCAAGCGAGAGGTGAACCTCGCCGCTCGCGCGCCGATAGGTTCCGCCCGCACGGCGCCGCGCGAAGCCGGCCAATCGAACCGCCGAACCGGCCCTCACCGAGGCGGACTCGAGGCGTATGCCGACGATGGCGGGTGGAAGCGGAGCCTGCGGCAGAATCGAAACGAAGGCGCGGCCCGCGCCGTCCTCGGCTAGCGCAAAGCTTGGGCGGGGGCCGCCGCTCCAAACGATGAGACCGTGCGCGTCGGTTTTTGTCGATTGCAGCGTCAAACCGCTCAAGAACGAGACGGTAATTCCGGCGAGACCATGCCCGCTGCGCAGATCGACGGCCCATAGTACGAGGCTTTCCGGGCTTTCCTTCGTGACGAGCCCAATATGGGTGCGGTTGAGCCAGACCTGTTGGACGGCGTCGCCGCGCCGCGCTTCGACGACGAAGAACCCCTCTCGCGCCCCAAGCGGAACGGTGACGTCGTTCGATTCGAACGAATAGCCGGCAGGCGGCGAGAAACGCCAGTGCACGACCGGTTTGAGGCCTTTCGTGTCGAGTGCGCGCGGGCGGCGATTCTGACCGGCGATGATCACCTCGGCTGGGTCAACCGCGTACGCCGCAAAATCGACGGGCGCGCCCGAGTACGTGTCGAGGCGCACGACGGTGGGCTTCCACGGCACGTACGCGTCGCGCGCGAACAGCGCGAAGTACGCGTCCCACTGTCCCTTGTCGAGCAGTGGGCGCGCCGCGCCGGCCGGATCAGCCCACAGTGCGGCCACGGCCAGCAGCAAAGCGGCAAGCGGTCTATGTCGGATCGTAGAACAGCGTCCCGGTCGTACTGATGGGAACGCGGAAGCCGAGGGTATATTCGCGCGTGTCGCCTTCCTTGAGCACGGCTTCCGAATTGCTCAAGCCGACGAGCACGGCGCTGCCCGATTCCATGCCGGAGTGGCGCGTCTTGTTTTCGTCCTCGAGGATGAAGTGGTTGAACAGCGGGACGAAGTCGATTCCCAGGTGATTGGTGAAGGTAAAATCCACGATGTAAATCTGGCCGGCTTCCGGGTTGTTTTCGGTCGCCGAAAAAAGCCGGACCGATTTGATGACCACGTCTTGACCTGCGGTGACGATCCCCTGCTGGGCGTCCGAATTCGGCTGCTTGCAGGCGGAGAGGAGGGTAACGCCGGCCAGGATGACGCCGTACACGATCCGCTTCACGGACGCTCGCCTTCGGCGGTCTACGCAGGCATCCCCCGCGCGCGTGCGTAAGCGCGCAATGGTGGATCGCCGCTCTCGCAAGTCGACTACGAACCCCTGCCGGTACTGCGGCAGCGAGGGCGCGAGGGAACGCGCCAAGCGGGTTCGCGCTCTGTCAGCGACCTACCAAGTGATCGTCGCGTGCGCGTCGTGCCGCGCCACCTTCGCCGCGCTCTCAAAAAACTAACGGCCTGCATGCGGCCGGCATGCGGTTCGGTAATGCTTGCTGCGCTACTCGGGGCAACCACATTTGGCGCGTTCGCCGCACCGGCGCCGCGCAGTCTCGAAGCCGCCCTCCTCGCACGCGCCCCGCGCACGCGCCAACACTGTGAATTCGTCGTCGAGGTCAACCGGAAGGGACAGGTAACGCGCGTGCGCTCGGGCCGCACGGCGCACGATCCGAATTTCAACGCGATCACGTACGGCAACGCGCTTCAAGCCTTCATTCGAACCCCGGATGGACGTGCGATTGCGGGCGTTTACCGCTTGACGTACGATTACAACCCAGCCGACCGGTCGGTGCGGCGCGGCGTAGAGCTGCTGCATCCGGGAGGCGTCAACCCAAACGCGCCTGGGGCGGTCGATCAGATGATCCACCTCGCACGCTCGGAAGCTGCGCGCACGGCGCGGCCGCTGGGCTCGCCCAAGCCGCTGCCGGACCTTCAATCGATCACCGGCCCACACTAATAGCCCACGAGGCTCGCCGGGTTACGCCGACGCGGGCGTTGAACGGCGCGGCATGGAGTTGGCAAACAAAGTCGTCTGGATCACCGGCGCGTCGGGCGGTATCGGTGAGGCGCTCGCCTATCGCATAGCCCGCGAGGGAGCGCTGCTAGCGCTCTCGGCACGGCGCCGGCAAGAGCTCGAGCGGGTCACGGCGGCGCTCCCTCCGGGAACGCGTTCAACCATGATTGCAAGCGACGTCGTCGACTTCGCCTCGATCCCGGAATGGCTCGCGCAGGTCGAAGCGGAGCTGGGGCCAGTCGACGTGCTCGTTAACAACGCAGGCATCTCGCAGCGTTCGCTCGTGCGCGACACGTCGCTGCAGACGTACCGGCTTCTCATGGAGGTCGACTTCTTCGCACCGATCGCGTTGACGCAAGCGGTTCTGCCTTCGATGCTCGAGCGCGGCAGCGGGCAGATCGTGGTGATGTCGAGCGTGGCAGGCAAGTTCGGCACGCCGCTGCGCTCCGGATACGCTGCCGCCAAACATGCCTTGCACGGCTTCTTCGATTCTTTGCGCGCGGAGGTCGCTAAAGACGGCGTCAGCGTGACCGCGATCGTCGCGGGCGCGATCCGGACCGACGTGTCGATCAACGCGCTGACCGGCGACGGGTCGAGTTACGGCGTAATGGACGAACTGCAGGCAACCGGGATCGAGGTTGCGCGCGCCGCCGATATGATGGTCAAAGGCATCGTCGCGGGCGAACCGGAGGTGCTCGTCGCCGAAGGCACGAGCCTGCAGGCGTACCAGCTCTCCCGCCAGGATCCGACGAGCGTGTACCGGCTGTTCGCCTTACGCTGAAGGCCGCGTGCGCGGCGCATCGTGCCCGGCGCGAATGGCCGCCAGCGGAACCGCGAGGATGCGGCCCGTTCCGCTCCCGACAATCAGCGTCCCTCCGACGACGACCGGCGACCCGACGTTGAATGGAGTCCCTTCGAATTTAACGCCGACGACGCGGCCGTCGCGCTCGTCGAGCGCCCACAAATAGCCCCGCAAGTCGCCGAAGTACAGCGTCCCGCCGACGGCCACGATACCCCCCTTGACCGCTCCACGCACGCGCGCGCGCCAGCGCAGCGCACCCGTCCTGACGTCGAGCGCGTGAATGTACGGCGCAAATGGGCTCCCCATGAAGACGAGCCCCCGGTCGACGAGCGGAATTGCCGTTTGATTGCGCATCGGAACGATCCCGTCTTCGAGGTGAACGTCCCAGGCGAGCGCACCGCTCGATGCTTGCAGCGCGAACGCGTGCTGTTCGTTTCGCTCGCCCGCTTTAACGTAGGGGTGCGGCGCGATCGGCAGCAGATAGTCGCAGTAGATGCGCACGCCGTCCGAAGCCGGCGCGCAGTCGCCGAGGCCGGACGCACGTGGAAAGGCGTATCGCCACAGCACCGCTCCATCGGCTGCACGGATAGCGGCGAGCTGCGTCGCGGTTTGGCCTCCGATCGCGAACGCGCCGCCGGAGAGCGGGCGTGCGACCGACATCGACGCGATCGTACCGATCTTGCGAGCGTAGCGAACGTGTCCGCTTGCGGGATCGATGCCGACGGCGTCACCGTCGCTGTCGGCGTGAACGAGCAAGCCGTCGACGATCGCAGGCGCGGACATGCCACTGCCCTGGAGAAAGGTGCGCCAGCGAATTTGGCCGGTGGCGCGGTCGAACGCGACGAGGGCGTTCTCACCTGCACCCAGATGCACGACCCCGTGGTGGACGAAGCCGATCTCGTTTCCTTCGCCGGCGATGACGAGACCGTCCCACAGCAGCGGCTGGGACTTCATCGAGCTCGCCATTTGGCGGCTCCAGACGAGCCGCCCGTCGCGCACGTCGAGCGCTACGAACCGTCCGTTGTTGTTGCCGACAAAGAGCCTCGTGCCGTCGATCGCGGGGCTGGCTGAGATCGCAAAGCCCGTCTCGAACGACCACGACGTCGACAGATCGCCCGCGATGACCGCGTTGTTCTGCGGATTCAAGCGAAACTGCGTCCATATCGCGCGCGGCGCAGCCCGCAGCGTAAGCGGCGCGAGCATGGCGAACGCGCAGGCGAGCGAGGCAAACGAGGCGATCGCGCGAGGGAACCAGCGGAAAAAGGCGTTCACGGCGTACGGGCCGCGCTGTTTCGCTTTACTCCGAGACGATCCCGCCGCGCTCGCTCGCGCCGCGTTCGTGCCGCCGGTAGGTGGGCGAACCATCGCGCAGTAAAGCCGGCACACGACGATGTCAAAGCCGCGATCGAGACAGCCTGGGGACGGTGGTGAGTTCGATCCACTCAAGTGGTGGCTGCGCAGCCGCGACTCGATCGACGAGGCGATCGACCGCGATCTCGAGCGCAGCTGCACGCGCAAGGACGGCTATCGCAGCGAGGAAGAAGCGCGCGCACATGCCGCCATGAACGACATGGCCGGCAAGCTCTTTACCTACCATTGCCGCTACTGCGACCTCTGGCATTTGACACGCCGGCCGACGTAAGCCGGGCGCGAGCGCGCCTCGCGCCCGTGCCGGGCCGCCTTGCCGCGTCCGGTCGCGCCGGCTTAACGGGCCTGCGGGCGCGGAATCTCGATCGGCGTCGAGGTCTGAATCGTTGCGACGGCACCCGTCGCAACGTCGAAATTCGCTTTATTGTTGCTGGCGTACAAGAAGCCGCCGACGGCTCCGCCCAGCAAGCCGACGACGCCGCCGGCAACACCGCCGAGAATCCGGCCGATGGTCTGGCTACCGACCGCCATGCCCGCGCCGGCGCCGAGCGCCTTGCGCGCGGTCGTGTTTGCCTGCTGCGTCTGAAGGTTCAGCACGGATCCACTGACCGGCTCGCTCCGGCCGCTCGCAAAGATAATGCGGTCGAAAGCCAGCCGCAGCTGGGCTTTGCGACCCTGGCCGGCGCTACGCACGGCAGCAACGTGGCCCCGAATGCGAGCCGAGGCAAAGGCCGTGTCTCCATCGGGAAATGGCGGCAGGACGATCATCGTGAAGGGATCGCCGACTTGAGCGTTCTTCGTGTTGATGTCGGGTGAAATCAGCTTGGCGTGAATCGACACGCCCGCCGGAAGCGTCTGAGCGCCGGCCGCGCTCGCGCCGAGGGCCAGGGCCAACCCCCACGCGGCTGCCGGGCCAAATCGCCGCGCGTGAATTCTCTTTACGGTCATCTTTCAGCCTCACGATGCATGGTTACTCAGGTTCCCTCATTCCCACAATCGCGGCCTCTCTCACAGAGCTGCGCCAGGCCCGCCGCTCAGTACGCGAGCGCCGCGATCTTGCGAATCGTCCGCTCGTCGGCGATTGCACGGTACATGAAGTCGGCCACATCGGCGCGCGAAATGCGCGAGCCACGTTCGGGCAAGAGCCGCTCGTTCGCCCGATAGAGGCCGGTGCGCGCGCCGTCGTTCAATTTGGCCGGCCGCACGATCGTCCACACGAGGCCGCTTTCGATGACCAAGCGCTCCATGCTGCGCATGTCGGCGAAGACGTTGCGCAAGACGAGCGGTGCGAGCACTCGGCGGAAGAGCCGGTTCATATTGGGATCGTCTTCGAGGCCGGCCGACGAGACGACGATCAAGCGCGAGACCCCGGCGACCTGCATCGCGTCGACGATGTGCGCGGCGCTGCGCGAGTACACGGTCGTCGCGCCCAGGCCATCGGCACCGATCGCGGAGAGCACGACATCGCTGCCGGCGACGACGGCTTGCACCGCGCGCCGATCGTTGATGTCACCTTCGACGACGCCGATCGCACCGAGATCGGCCGGCAGCCGGCGACGGTCGCGCACCAGCGTCTTGACGTGCTCGCCGTTTTCGCGCGCGACCGCAAGCAGCCACCGCCCCACTCCGCCCGAGCCCCCGATGATCGCGAGCCGCATGGCCAGCGGTTCGCCGCATCGAAGCGCGCACCTCATCATGCGATACGTCACGTTTTCGAGCGGCGGGGCGGCCGTACCGGGCGTCATCGAAAAGGACGCGGTGCATCCGCTCGTTGGTCCCGCGAGCTTGACCGGCTTCATCGGCCTCTCGCGCGAACGCCGTGCCGCCGTCGAAATCGGCCCCGGACTGGCACTGGAGAGCGTCCGCCTGAGCGCTCCCGTCCGGCCGGCCAAGAACGTCTTTTGCGTCGGGCGTAACTATCTGGGACATGCCGAGGAAATCGCGCGCGCGCAAAACCGCCCGCTCGATCTTCCCAAGGTGCCGGCCTTCTTCACGAAGGCTCCGAGCGCGATCGCGGACCCCGGGCAAACGCTGCATCTCTCAGGTGCGGTTTCCTGCGAATACGATTGGGAGGCCGAACTCGCCGTGGTCATCGGCGAGCGCTGTAAGGACGTTGAGCAAGAGCGGGCGCTGGACGTCGTGTTCGGCTACACCTGCCTGTGCGACGTCACCGCGCGCGATCTGCAACGCGCCCATCAACAGTGGTTCAAAGGAAAGAGCCTCGACGAAACTTGCCCGATTGGACCGTGGATCGTCGAGGCCGCCGATATCCCCGATCCGCAGGCGCTCGACATCGCCCTGACGATCAACGGCGTCACCAAACAGTCGTCCAACACGCAGCAGATGATTTTCTCGGTAGCCTCGATCATCGCTCACCTTTCGCGCGGCATGACCCTCGAGCCCGGGGATGTCATTGCGACCGGTACGCCTGACGGCGTCGGCATGGCGCGGACGCCGCCGGAGTTCCTCCAGGACGGGGACCGCATCGAGGTCGAGATTCAGCAGATCGGCGTGCTGCGCAACGCCGTCGCGCTTACGCCGCCTGCCTGACGGCGCAGCCTCGGTAAGCGGCGCTACACACCTTAACCATCGGTGTCGAGCCAGGGATCTTCGACGGCGAGGCGCGGCGTGCGCCGCGGATAGGTGCCGCCCGGATGGTTGCCGATCCAATCCCGGGCACGGCGCGCAATGTACTCGAAATTTTCGTACTGCATCGCGCCTCGCTCGCGCCGCAACAGCGCGATCGACGGCTCGAGTAGCTGCCAGTAGTGGACCGTCAGGCGGCTGAAGAGATCGAGGAACGTGCGTTCGTCGACCAGCCCGTTTTTCACGAGGGCACCGATGCGGTTGAACCAGTTCAGTGCTTCCATTTCCGGATGGGCGCGCGCGTCGACGAACCCAATTTTGCTGAGCTCGCGGCGGTACGCCGCGTCCTGCATGCGCGCTCCGAGCTCGAACTGAACGTAGCGCAGGGCGCGTTGCAGCGACTCTTCGTGGAAATCGCGGTCGACGCTCAGCAGCGCGGTAAGCTCGTTGCTGGCGCGCAGATGCCGGAGTTGAACGATGGCCGCAAGCGCAGTCGCCGCGACGACGAAAAACTGTCCGACTGCGGCCAGGGTCGCGACGAGATCGAGCGTCGAGCTCACGCGCCGATTCGGCGGTTCAGCGCACCCCGGCCGCGATTGCGGCTCGGACTTCAAGGATGGCCTGATTGGTCAGTGCCAGCGCCCGCGGGCGATGTCCGGCGCCGTCGCGACCCGCGATGCTGAGCTGGTAGGCGGCTCGGCCGAGGTCGGTCAGCGCAATCTGCATATGCGGCGCAGACGTCTGGGCGACGATCGGCTGCGGTGCGAGGTTGCCCAACACGACGGTGAGCAGGATGGCGGCGACGAACGCGGTTTGACGCGCGACGGCGAATTTGGCGCCCACAGAACCTCCAAAGTGCGCGATCCATCCGGCATGAAGCCGGCGTCCCAACCGTTCGGGCACGATGGCAGCGCCGACCTTCGAGCAATGGCCCGGCGGGACTCCGGAGGCCTGAGGCGGTAATCGCCCACACCCTTGCGCAGACGCAGTCGCAGCGCGCGGTGCTCGAGCGGAGGACGAGGAAAAACGTATGCTGATCGGCGTTCCGACCGAGGTTGCGCCGGGCGAACGACGCGTTGCGCTCGTGCCCGAGACGGTTGCGCGCTTGAAAAAAGCCGGGAACGACGTGCTCGTGCAGCGCGGCGCGGGCCACGCGGCGGCGTTCCTCGATGCCGCCTATCAGGAAGCCGGCGCTTCCCTCGCGGACGATGCGGCCGGGGTCTACCAGCAAGCCGGCCTCGTCGCGAAGGTGCAGCGGCCGCTCGACGCCGAGCTCGATCTGATGCACCCCGGCCAAGCGTTGCTGGCGTTCCTGGCACCGCTCGGCGACCCGGCTTCGGTGGAACGCTACGCCGCGCGCCGCCTGACCGCGCTCTCGATGGACGCCATCCCGCGCATCACGCGGGCGCAGTCGATGGACGCGCTCTCGTCGCAGGCGAACATTTCCGGCTACAAAGCGGTGCTGATCGCTGCCGACCGTTTGCCGCGCTTCTTCCCGATGCTGACGACCGCGGCCGGGACGATTCCGCCCGCGCGCGTCCTCATCATCGGCGTCGGCGTAGCCGGCCTGCAAGCGATCGCCACCGCTCGGCGCCTGGGCGCAGTGGCCTCCGGCTACGACACGCGCGCCGTCGTCAAGGAACAGGTGCAAAGCCTCGGCGCTAGCTTCTTGGATCTCGACCTCGGAGTCGATGCCGAAGGTGCGGGAGGGTATGCCCGAGCGTTGACGGCGGAACAGGAGCAAAAGCTTCAACAGCTGCTCGCTCAACACATCGGCGGGGGAATCGACGTCGTGATCACGACCGCGAACGTTCCCGGCAAGCGTGCCCCGCTGCTCGTCACCGAGGACGCGGTCAAAGCGATGAAGCCGGGGTCGATCGTGGTCGACTTAGGCGCCGAAAGCGGCGGCAACTGCGCGCTGACGGAGCCGGGAGCGGTCGCGATAAAATACGACGTGACCATCGTCGGCACCACGAACCTGCCTTCGACCATGCCGTATCACGCGAGCCAGCTTTACTCGCGCAACATTTTCGCTTTTCTGCAACTGCTGATCAAAGACGGCGCGATGAACCTGGATTTCGGCGACGAGATCATCAAGGGCACGACGCTCGTCAAGGAGGGTGAGATCGTGCACCAGCCGACCCTCGACGCCGTGGCGGGAAGCAAAGCGTGAGCGCCCACCTGCTGAACGAGTTGACCGTTTTCGTGCTGGCTGTTTTCGTCGGCTTCGAAGTGATCTCGAAGGTGCCGACGACGCTCCACACCCCGTTGATGTCGGCCACCAATGCCATTCACGGCATCGTCTTGGTCGGTGCGCTGCTGGTGGCGGTCGTGGCCGAACCCAAGCTCGGCGCGGTCCTCTCGGTCGTCGTCGTTTTTCTCGCGTCACTCAACGTCTTCGGCGGTTACGTGGTGACGCAGCGGATGCTTGCGATGTTCAAGCCGCGCGCCGCGCCCGGCGCTTCGGGCGGCGTAAAGAAGTGAGTGCGGTCCAGCCCATAGTGCCGAACGCGCTTGCTATCGACGTCGCCTACCTCGTCACCGGCGTCTGCTTCATCTTGGGTCTGCGTTACTTGAGCTCGCCCAAGACGGCCCGCGCCGGAAATTTGATATCGATGGTCGGAATGGCGATCGCGCTGATCGCGACCGCATTCGAGCTCGACTTTGCGCAGTGGTTGCCGCTGGTTTTCGGGCTCGGCGCGGGCGCCATCGTCGGCATTTACTCGGCTCGCGCCGTGAAGATGACCGCCATGCCGCAGATGGTCGCGCTTTTCAATGGTGCCGGCGGCGGGGCGGCCGCGCTCGTCTCGACCGCCGAATTCCTCAAACTCGACCCGTCGACGTCGATCCTGACCCCCGATCAAACGGTGACCATCGTACTCTCGAGCATCATCGGGGCCATCAGCTTCTGCGGCTCGATCATCGCCTTTCTGAAGTTGCAAGAGCTGATGACGGGGCGCCCGATCACCTACGCCGGCCAGCAGATCGTCAACGGCTTGGTGGCGCTGGCCATCGTCGTCTCGGCGGGTTGCGTGATCGCCAACGCCGACTCCGTTCCGGCCTACTTCATCGCGCTCGGCGGCGCGGCGCTGCTCGGCTTTCTGTTCGTGCTGCCCATCGGCGGCGCCGACATGCCGGTGGTGATCTCGCTGCTCAACTCCTTTACCGGTTTGGCCGCGGCCCTGACGGGCTTCGTCCTGGGCAACAACGTGCTGATCATCGCCGGAGCGCTCGTGGGCGCGTCCGGTACGCTGCTGACGCTGCTGATGAGCAAAGCGATGAATCGCTCCATCACCAACGTGCTCTTCGGAGCGTTCGGCGCCGTCAAAACGAGCGCCGGGGATGCAGCGGCTGCGACGGGCTCGGGCGTCATCCGCGAAGCGACCGTCGATGACGTCGCGACGATGGTCGGCTATGCCAAAGAAGTCATCATCGTTCCGGGCTACGGCATGGCGGTCGCGCAAGCGCAGCACAGCGTGCGCGAACTTGCCGACCAACTCGAGAAGAAAGGCGTCGAGGTCAAATACGCGATTCACCCCGTCGCCGGACGCATGCCCGGGCACATGAACGTCCTCCTCGCCGAAGCAAACGTCCCATACACCGCGCTCTACGATATGGACGACATCAATCCGGAGTTTCCGCGCGCCGACGTAGCACTCGTGATCGGGGCCAACGACGTCACCAACCCCGCGGCGCGAAACGTCCCCTCGAGCCCAATCTACGGTATGCCTATTCTCGACGTCGACAAGGCGCACAACGTCGTCGTCCTCAAGCGCTCGATGAAGCCCGGCTTCGCCGGCATCGACAACCCCCTCTACGAAAACCCCAATACGGTCATGCTCTTCGGCGACGCCAAGTCCTCAATCGACAAACTCATAGCCGCCGTCAAAGCCCTGTAAAACCAGCCGCATCGAGGCCAGCTGGCGATGCCAGTCCTGCGCGGCGCAGCGGGTCGCAACCGGTTCTGCGCGGCGCGGCGCAGCCGGTTGTGCGCCGTGCCGCTGGGCGCAGCCGGTTGTGCGCGGTGCGGCGGGGCGGGGGCGCGGCCGGTCGAGCGGCTTCCGCGCCGCGCGAAGCCACGGATGGCGAGAGCGCGGCGCGGCGCAGCCGCGTAGGCGCAGGATGCGCCGGAGCGGCGAAGCGAGACCGGCTGCGCCCCCGCCCCGCCGCACCGCGCACAACCGAGCCCACCGGCGACAAGCCAACGCAAACGGCCCGCAGAGATCCTGCGGGCCGTCCGAGTCTACGCGAGACTGGGGTTAGCGGGAGTGATGCCCGCCGCCGCCCCCGCCGCCGCTGCTATGCGAGGCGGGCGCCGCTTGCGGATGGCTGGCCGGTTGGCCGTATCCGTGCGACGAGCCGGCGCTCGGGCGTGAGTAGCCGGGGCTAGAGGGATGCGACTGGTAGCCGCCGCCCCAACCGCGGTATCCCGATCCGGACGAGCCGCTCGACTGAGTGCGGGCGCTTGAGGCCGGGTGCGACCAGGCGTTGCTCGACCACGGGTTGCCGGACGAGCTGCGCTCGATGGTGGCCGGCTGATGGCTCTCCGATGAGGAGCCGAAGCGCGACCAGGAGTCGCCGCCTGACGCACCCTCATGGGTGGCCGCCGCGGGCCCTTCACGCGTAGTGGCGTTGGTCGCGTGCTCGGCAGAGGATCCGCTCGTCCCGGCGCGATCCGGTGACGTGCTCGTCGAAGCGCCGCCGCGTTCGGCGTTGAACCGGTTCCAGGGACCCTCGGCGGCGGCGCCGCCCTCAGGGCGTGAAGCCGCTGCCGAGTTGCCCTCAGGCCGCGAAGCCGCTGCGCCGCTTTCGGTATGCGAACCGACGGACGGCTCACCCGGACGGGAGCTTGCACCTGGAGCCTCGCGACCGGCTTCCGAACCGCCGGTTTGCCCGGCGCGCTCGCTGCCGCTCGCTGAAGGCGCCGACCGTTGCGCGATCGACTGGATCGCCTGGCGGTCTTGCGTCAAGCTGCGTCCCGGAGCCGTCGGCTGGCTCGGGAAGGACCCGAAGCGCCCTGGGCTCGCACCTGCGCCGCTCGCAACCGGATGGTTATTGAAGGCGAGGTTCCGTGCCGTGGGTGCCACGGGCAATGGGCCGTGAACCGCGGTAGCTCCGCTGAAGCGCGACGGCGCGATCGGGGCGATGTGGGCGAAGTTACCGTCGCCGAAGGCACGTCCCGGAACCCCAACCACACCGTGAGGAGCGGAAGCGTTCTGATAGATCCTCGTGATGTTGAAGTTGTTCACGAAGGCATTACCGCCCCAGCGGCCGCCCCAGAACCCAGGGCCCCACCACGGGTGGAATGGCTCCCAAGGCCCGAGCGGCACCCAGCCGATGGTGCCGAAGCCCCATCCGCCGCCAAAGCCGATCGAAAGACCCCAGCCGCCGCCGAAGCCGACGAAGCCGACCAGAGCCGGTTCCCACACGGGGGCAACATATGCCGGGCCGGGATACCATGCCCAGCCCACGTTGGCGCCGTAGAACCAACGACCATAGTGATAGGGGGCCCAGCCCCACGGCTCGTAGCCGACCCAGGTCCAGCCGTAGTACTGTTCCCAGGTCCAGGAACCGTCGCTGTATGGGGACCAGCCGGCCGGCTCGTTGTTCGGCTGCCAGACTTCGCCGTAGCCGTCAACGTCGACCCAGTGACCGTACTGATCGAGGTCCGACGCGCCGACCATGTCCTGGTTGACGTTGTGGTCGGCAAGGGCGCGTTCGATCGCGCGGTCGCGCTCCTCATTCCATTGGTCGAATGAATCGAACGCAACGGTTTCGATCGAGCGGAACGAGGGGTTTGAAGCCGGTCCCTCGGCAACCAGCGTGCTGCCGACGCCAAGCGCCTGGGTTCCCTGCGGGGTCACGATGTCGGCCCGTCCGGCTCGGACGGTGATCTCGGTGACGCCGTTTGCGCTGACGCTCACGCGATAGCGGCCGGCCTCGTCGGGCCGGATCGCGACCGATGGCGTCTCGATTTCGGGATGTCCGTCTAGCCCGCGATAGACGCTAAGTTCGATCGTCCCTTGCGCGATCTGAAGGGTGTGCGCGGCGTTCTCGACTTGGGTGAAGCGCAGCTGGGTGTCGGCGCTGATGCGAAGCGCGTCGGACGCGTCCATCTGGACCTCGGCGCGACCGTCGCCCCGCGTCGAAAGGTAGTCGTCGGCCATGAGCGGAGCATTGATGTTGGCCGCGACGTCGCTGCCGGAGTCACCGCGGCGCACGACAACGTCGCCCGAAATGACGCTCATGCGCGCGACGGCCGGCGGCGTCTGATCGTCGGCGCTAGCGAGCGCCGGCATGCTCGCGAAAAGGACCGCGAGCGCCGGTAGCAGAGCCAGCCAGCGCCAGATCGTTCCTGAGTTCTTGTTCATTATGTCTTATTGAATCCTCGAAAGAGTAGTCCGGGAGACGCACCCGTTGCGGTGAATCTCGTTCGTTCCGCGTAGCCGGGCAGTGGCCGGGACGGCGAACGTGAAGTCATCGTACACCGCGAGTTCGTCTGCTACCTTAGCAACGGACTAGAACTGCGCCGCGGCGTGGTGCTGCGTGAGAATCGCGAGAGAACCGGCGGCCTTCTTTTTCTCATCTGCGTCTCATCCGAGCGCGCTCGAGCTACAAGAAGCGGTCGATCACAGCGAGCATTCGCCGGGTTCGGCGCGTGTACGGTGGATAGAGCAGCGGCGCCAAGCTAAAGGGCGTCTGGCGCAGGACCGCGCGCTCGTGCGAAAACGTACGAAAGCCATACTCGCCGTGATAGCTTCCCATTCCACTGGCGCCGACCCCGCCGAAGGGCAAATACGGGTTGGCGAGGTGCATCACCACGTCGTTGACGGCCGAGCCGCCGGCGCTCGTCGCTGCGAGGATGCGCTCGGCGCTCCGGTGCGAGCGGCTGAACGCGTAGAGCGCAAGGGGCTTGGGCCGGGAACGGACGAACGCGAGCGCTGCATCGAGCGAGTCGTACGGCAACACCGGCAGGATCGGACCGAAGATCTCTTCGCGCATGATGGGTGCATCGTAGGCGACATCCGACAGCACGGTCGGCGCGATGTAGCGGGTCGTGCGCTCGAGCCGCCCGCCGAGCTCGAGGCGCGCGCCGCTTGAGGTCGTCTGCGCGAGCACTTCGGCCAGCCGGTCGAAGGCGGCGACGTCGACGAGACGCGTGAGATCGGAGCTGGCTGCGCGTGCGTCTTCGGTCGGGCCGAACATGCCGGCGACGCTGGCGCCCATCCGCTCGATAAAGGGACGCGCGACGCGCTGGTGCACGAGCACGTAGTCGGGTGCGACGCACGTCTGACCGTCGTTGAGAAACTTGCCCCAGGCAATGCGCCGCGCCGCCAGTGTGAGATCTGCGTCAGCTTCGACGATGGCCGGCGACTTGCCGCCGAGCTCGAGGGTGACGGATGCCAAATGCTCGGCGGCTGCGTGCATCACGTGTTTCCCGACGCGCGCGCTGCCCGTGAAAAAGAAGTGGTCGAACGGCAACGCGAGCAGCGCTTCTGCCGTGTCGACCTCGCCGCCCACGAGCGCAACCTCGGCGGGGGCGAATGCCTCGGCCACAATCGCGGCCATCACCTCGCGCACGTGCGGCACTTTTTCGGACGGCCGCACGATCGCGCGGTCGCCGGCGGCGATGGCCGCGATCAGCGGCGCCATCACGAGATAGAAGGGGTAGTTCCACGGCGCGAGGATCAGCACGACGCCCTTCGGCTCGTAGCGCACTTCGCTCGCGGCGCCGAACAGGATCGGCGGCGTGGGCACGCGCCTAGGCCGCATCCAACGCACCAGGCGCTTGCGCGCAAACCCGAGCTCGTCGAGCGTCGGACGGATCTCGCTGATTTCGACTTCTTCGGGAGCCTTGCGGAAATCGGCGCCGAGCGCTGACGCGATCTCGCCACGCCGGCGCCGGATCGCTCGCTCGAGGGCGTTGAGCCGCGCAATGCGGGTCGCGGCGCTCGGATAGGACTCCGCCAAATAGCCCCGCCGCTGTTCGTCGAAGCGCGCTCGCACGTCGAGCGCGGCGGTCGGTTGTGCGATCATCATCGTCTCCAAGCGTAGGCGTTCCAGGTGGGCGTGAATCCGTTCGGCGCGAATCCGCGCAGCGACGCCGCGAACGCGTAAACGTAGTTCGGATTGAAGAGGTAAATCACCGGTACGTCGCGGGCCACGATGCGGTCGATCGTGTGGTAATCGCGCCGGCGCCGTTCGCGCTCGGGGTCGGCGGAGGCGGCAGCTTCGAGCCGGTCGACGGTCGCATCGCAAAAGCGCATGTAATTCGATGCTCCGCCGCAGCCGAGCAGGAAACGATCGTCCGGGTCGGCGCCCATCAACCACGGCACGTAAGCGATGTCGAAGGCACCGCGGGCCAGCGTGCCGCGCTCGGGCAGAAAGAGCTGCGCGTTCGAGATCGACTTCAGCGTCACGTCGATGCCGCGTTCGCGCAGCTCGCGCTCGACGACGGTCGCCACCCGCACCCCGGTGGTCGTCTCGGGAAACTGCACGTAGGTCAGCTCGAGGCGGCGCCCGCGCTTACGCCGGACGCCGTCGCTGCCGCGGCGCCAACCCGCCGAGTCGAGTGCCTGGTCGGCCGCGTCCGGGTCGTAGCCCGGCTGCAAGACGGTCGGGTCGTAGGCCCAGGAGAAACGCGGCCGGTCCGAGTCGGCCACCGGATAGCGCCCGAAGGTGAGTTTGGCGCTCAGCGCGCGCCGGTCGATGCCGAGCGCCAGGGCACCGCGCACTACCGGATCGTCGAGCGGCGGGTGCCGGAGGTTGAGGGCCAGTCCGGCGACCAGAGCCGTCGGCGCGTAGGCATAGTCGAGCCCGGCGGTGGTCTTGCGCAGCTCTACTTGCTGCAGCGGGGCGATCAGGTTGAAGTCGACCGCACCGCTTTGCAACAGGGTTAGGTTCGTCTGCGGGTCGGGGACGATTCCGATTTCGAGGCGCTCGATCTGCGGCCGTCCCCGCCAGTAACGCGGATTGGCCCGATACGTCAGGCGCTCCCCGCGGCGCCAGGACTCGAAGACGAAAGGGCCGTCGCCGACGCCGGGTGCCGCATTGAACGGAGAGCGCGTCAGCTCGCCCTGGGAGCCGAGGACGTGCTCGGGCAGGACGTACTGCGGGGCGGTCCCGTATGCGAAAAATGTCGCAACCGCCGGCGCCCAGGCGCGCGCGAGATGGAAGCGCACGGTGCGCGCGTCCGGCGCGTCGGCGCGGTCGATCAGATCGTAGCCTTCTCGCGAGACGACCGGGTTGCGCGCGTCGCGAATCGCACGGAGCGTGAAAAGGACGTCGCGGGCCGTTAAGGGCGCACCGTCGCTCCAGCGCAGGCCCTTGCGCAGATGATAGACGAGCGTGCGGCCGTCGGCCGATAGGCCGCCGTTTTCAGTGCTCGGAACGATCTCCAAGAGTTCGGGGACGCGGTCGCCGTGCGCGTCGAGGTCGAAGAACGGTTCGAAGGCCAAGTGCGCGAGCTGCTGCTCGACCCCCGCCGCATCGGGCCGGGCGAAGAGCGGATTGAGGCTGCTCGGGTCGCTTGCAACGTTGAAGCGGACGACCGTTGAGCGCGAATGGGCTCCCCCGCAAGCCGCCGGCGAACCCAATGCAAGGGCAACCGCGAGGGCGCGGACGGCTCGGCGCCGTCTCGCGACTTGTCCGAATGGCTCGCGTGAAGTATAGTTAGGATTCCGAACGAATGAAGGGTCGTCTATGACGGTCAGGGCCTCTATATTCGAACACCCCGAGCTGGACGCGCTGGACGTGCGTCTGCTTGAGGCGTTGCAGCAGAACGCGCGCTCGACCTTCGCGGAGTTGGCGGCGCTGGTCGGACTCAAGCCGCCCGCCGTCCACGACCGCGTCAAGCGGCTGGAACAGCGCGGCTACGTACAGGGCTACGCGGCGCGCGTCGATACGCGCCGCCTTGGCTTGGGCCTGGTGGCCTTCGTGTCGGCCTACACCACCGCCGAGGTCAGCTACGACGCGTTCCATCGCGCGGTCGCCGCGCTTCCCGAGGTTTGCGAAGCGCACAGCGTCGCGGGCGAAGAGTCGTTCGTCCTCAAAGTGATCACGCGCTCGACCGGCCACCTCGACGACTTCTTGTCGCGACTCAAAGCCGTTCCCGGAATCGCGCGCACCAAGACGACGATCGTGCTCTCGACGCCGTTCGAGCGAATCGGCATCGCACTCGACCGGTTGCTGCGGCCGTGAACCTGCTCTCGGGGAAGGGGGGCTGCCGTCTGGGCAGTCACCGCGTCATCGAGCCTGCCGGAGCGCTGCCGCAGTCGGCGTGGAGCCTCGACCCCTCGCCGGCCGCGTACCCCAACGAGATCGTGTGCGACGTCGAAGCGCTCAACATCGATTCGGCCTCCTTTCGGCAGATCGTCGAAGCGAACGGTCACGATCGCGAGCGCGTGATCGCGCACATCGCGGCGCTGGTTCTCGAGCGTGGGAAACACCACAATCCGGTCACCGGCAGCGGCGGCATGTTCATCGGCCGCGTGCGCGAGATCGGCTCGGATTTGCGCGACCGCGTTTCGGTGCGCGAGGGCGACCGGATCGCTTCGCTCGTCTCGCTGACGATGACGCCGCTCCGGCTCGACCGCATCGAAGAGGTCGATCTCGAAACCGGCCGCGTTTGGGTTCGCGGCAGCGCGGTTCTCTTCGGGCCGGGTGGATATACCAAGCTTCCGGACGACATTGCCGATCAGGTTGCGCTCGCCGTGCTCGACGTCGCGGGAGCGCCCGCCCAGGTTCGGCGCCTCGCCGAACCGGGCGCGACCGTCGCGGTTTTCGGAGCCGACGGAAAGTCCGGTCTGTTGGCCTGCGCGCAAGCACGGGGGCGCGTCGGGGCGGAGGGCCGCGTCGTCGGCATCGCTCCGCGAGACGACACGCCCGGCGCGCGTCTGTTGCGCGACGAGGGATACGTCGACGCGTTTCTGGCGGCCGATGCGCGCAACGCAGCGGACGTCGCCACTGCGCTACCCGGCATTCTGCCGGCGCTTGCCGATTTGACGGTAAACTGCGTCAACGTGGGCGGGACGGAACTTTCATCGATTCTGGCGACGCGCGAGGGCGGAACGGTCTACTTCTTTTCGATGTGCACGTCGTTCACGGCCGCCGCGCTCGGGGCCGAAGGCCTCTGTAAGGATGTCACCATGATCGTCGGCAACGGCTATGCGACCGGACACGCCGCGACCGCCCTGCAAACCTTGCGCGACCATCCCGCCCTGCACCGCTACTTTGTCGAACGCTATGGAGCCAGGAGCTAGCAGACCATGGAAACCACGGAAGTTCCCTTTCTAACCGCCGCCACCGAGACGTCGCCGACCGCGGCCAAACTGTCGGCCGGTGCGGCCTCGTTGCGCCGCAAGCCTCCCGCCGATCCCTCGACGCTCGAGCACCGCCGGCTGCGCGGAGGCGAGTTCTGGCGCGCGATCCCCAAGTACCGCGATGTCGACGAAGCGACGTTTCTCGATCACATCTGGCAAGCGCGCAACTCGGTCAAGACCGTCGACGAGCTGCTCGACACGATCAAAGATTTCGCCGACCCGCGCTTCATCGACGACGCGCGAGCCGGCTTCAGGCATTCCCCCATGTCGGTGCGCGTCTCACCCTACATGATCGCCTGCATCGATTGGACCCGCCCCTACGAAGACCCGATCCGCATTCAATTCATCCCGCTCGGATCGCGGCAGCGGCCGGACCATCCGCGCCTGGTGCTCGATTCGCTGCACGAGCTCGATGACTCGCCGGTTCCCGGTTTGACGCACCGCTACGTCGACAAGGCGCTGTTTCTACCGCTCAGCACGTGTCCGGTCTACTGCCGCTTCTGCACGCGCTCCTACGCCGTCGGCCTCGACACGGATACGGTCGACAAAGTGGCGCTGGCCAAAACGTCGCGCGAGTGGCAGGCGGCCTTCGACTACATCGCTTCGCGGCCCGAACTCGAGGACATCGTGATCTCGGGCGGTGACACCTATCAGCTCGCACCCCGCAACCTGCGCTTGATCGGCGACACGCTGCTCGACATCGAGCACGTGCGCCGCATGCGCTTTGCCACCAAAGGGCCGGCCGTCATGCCCATGAAGATCCTGACCGACAACGAGTGGGTCGAGGCGCTGGCGGCCGTTGCCGAACGGGGACGCTCGCTCGGCAAAGACGTCGTGCTGCACACCCATTTCAACTCGCCGAACGAGATCACCCAGATCACGCAGCGCGCCATGGCCCGGCTCGCATCGCTCGGCATCTTCGTGCGCAACCAGTCGGTGCTCATTCGCGGCGTCAACGACCGCCCCGAGACGATGCAGCTTCTCGTCAAGCGGCTTTCGTGGATCAACGTGCATCCCTACTACGTCTACATGCACGACATGGTCAAGGGCGTCGAGGACTTGCGCACGACGATTGCCACCGCACTCGACGTCGAAAAGTTCGTGCGCGGCGCGACCGCCGGTTTTAACACCCCGACGTTCGTCTGCGACGCGCCGGGCGGCGGCGGCAAACGCGACGTCCACAGCTTCGACTATTACGATCGCGAAAACGGCATCGCCGTGTACAGCGCGCCCAGCGTCAAGCCCGGCAAGCATTTCGTGTACTTCGATCCGATCGAAGACCTCGCGCCCTCGGCGCAAAGCCGCTGGCGGCATCCTCGAACCGCCGAAGCGATGGTCGCCGAAGCGATCGCCGCAGCCGGTGGATCGCGCGGTTACGTCCCGGCATAAGAGCCGCGGCCGATGCGGTCAGAAGCAGCAGGCCGCTAGTTCTGGCGCAAGTACTCGATGAGGTCGACGGCGATGACCGCGATCGCGAGCGCAACGAACGTCGAAGCGATCGCAAAGCCGCCGAGCACGAGCCAATGGCTCCAGGGGCCGCCGGAGGCTAGGAACGCGCCGAAGCCGGCAGTCAATACCTCGGCGACGGCAATAGCGCCCGCGAGTGCTAACGCACGCGCGGCCAGCGGCCACGACCAGGTCATGCTCCGCCCTTCGCCCTAAAGCGGAGAATCTCTCGTCGGGTGCGCGGCTACTCGGCCAGCGCTTCGCGAACGATCCGCTCCTGTTCGACCGCATGCGCACCGCCATAACCCTCGGAGGGACTGGCACGGTAGGAGCGGCCGACATATCCGACGTCGGCGACTCCGTTCGGCAAACGCTCGACGATTCGCCGGCGCACGTGCGCGCGCGCACCCATGTTCTTTGGCTCTTCCTGCACCCACACGACCGCCCGCAGATTCGGATAGGAAGCCAGCACCGCAAGGATCTCGCCGGTCGGGAGCGGCGAGAGCAGCTCGACGCGCACGATCGCGGTCTTGGTCATCTTGGCATAGTCGGGGTGGCCGATCAGGTCGTAGTAGATTTTTCCGGAGCAAAGGAGCACCCGCTCGATGGCAGAGCGATCCTCGCCGAACCGGCCGTCGTCGATGACCGGCCGGAAGGAGCCCGTCGCGAGCTCATCGATCGTGCCGCCGGCCGCCCGCAAGCGCAACAGGCTCTTGGGCGTGAAAACGACCAAGGGCTGCGCTTTGGGGCTGCGCGCTTGCGCGCGCAGGAGATGAAAGTATTGGGCCGCGTTCGAGCAGTTGGCGACGAGGACGTTGCCCTCGGCCGAAAGCTGCAAGAAGCGCTCGATGCGTGCGCTCGAATGCTCGGGGCCGGCGCCTTCGTAGCCGTGCGGCAGGAGCAGCACCAAACGCGAGGTCTCGCCCCACTTGGCCTGGCCGGCTGCGATGAACTGATCGATGATGATCTGGGCGCCGTTCATAAAGTCTCCGAACTGCGCTTCCCAGAGCACGAGGGCATTCGGCATTTCGACGCTGTAACCGTACTCGAAGCCCAAGCACGCGTACTCCGAGAGCGGGCTGTTGTAGACTTCGAAGGAGGCCTGCGCATCGCCCAGATGCTGGATCGGCGCGTACGTCGCGTTGTTCTTTGCGTCGTGGAGCACCAAATGCCGGTGCGAGAAGGTTCCGCGCTGCGTGTCCTGACCGGAAAGGCGAATCGGGGTCGCTTCGCTCAGGAGCGCGGCGAACGCCAGTGACTCCGCCAGACCCCAGTCGACTTCGCCTTCCGTTGCGAAGGCCGTCTTGCGCCGTTCGAGCTGACGCGCGAGCTTGGGATGAACGGTGAAACGCGCCGGTACGGTGGCTAACTCCTCATTCCACGCTAGCAGCCGCTCCCGCTCGACCGCGGTTGCGAGTTCGTTGTAAGGGACTTCCTCGACGTGCACGAGCGCGGGCCCCACGGCGCCCGTCCACGTTCCGCCTTTGACGTTTTGATGCGCGGCGGCAATGCGCGCGGTGGCTTCGTTGATCAGGGCGTTGACTTCGTCTGCCGTCTCGATGCCCTGCGCGATCAGTTTCTGCGCGTAGAGTTCGCGCACGGTGGGATGCGTCTTGATGCGCTCGTACATGTCGGGCTGCGTGTACGCGGGCTCGTCCGTCTCGTTGTGACCGAAGCGGCGGTAGCCGATGACGTCGATGATGACGTCGTGCGCAAAGCGCCGCCGAAAATCGATCGCTAGCGTCACCGCGGCCATGCAAGCGTCGACGTCGTCAGCGTTGACGTGGAGAATCGGAACGTCGAACCCCTTGGCCAAGTCCGATGCATAGCGGGTCGAGCGGCCCTCGCGCGGATCCGTCGTAAAACCGACTTGGTTGTTGGCGATCACGTGCAGCGTGCCGCCGGTCGCATAACCCTCGATACCCGCCAGATTGAGCACTTCGGCGACGACGCCTTGAGCCGAGAAGGCCGCGTCGCCATGAATGAGAATGGGGGCCGCGCGGCCGGGTTCGAGCGTCGCAGTCGGCCGGTTATGATTGGTTTGCAGCGCGCGGGTGCGGCCTTCGACGACGCCGTCGACCGCCTCGAGATGGCTTGGGTTGTTGGCGAGCTCGACTTTCATCGAACGGCCGCCGGCGGTTCGGTACACGCCCGTCTCGCCGTGGTGGTACTTGACGTCGCCCGTCGCGTCGGCGTCGCGCTCGGATTCACCGCGCAGGTCGGCAGCTTCGAACTCGGCGAGCAGCTCTTCGTAGGGGCGGTTGACGACGTATGCGATCGTCGCAAGGCGACCGCGGTGCGCCATGCCGATCTCGGTCGTTTCGACCCCGTCGCTTGCGAAAAGCGTAATGACTTCCTCGAGCATCGGAATCATCACGTCGAGCCCTTCGATCGAAAACGTTTTCTGCCCGATGTACGTCTTGCGCAAGTATCGTTCGAAGGTCTCGACCTTGGTCAAACGCGCGAGGACGGTGCGCGCACGCTCGGGAGCGAGCGGAACGACGTGCCTTCCCGATTCGATGTAGTCGCGCAACCACTCGCGCTGCTCGATGTTGGCGATATGCTCGATCTCGTAGGCGATCGTCGAGCTATAGGTCTTGCGCAACTCGCCGACGATGTCGGCCAGCGTCGCCCCGCGCAGTTTCGTGCGCAAGATCGAGGCCGGAATCGCCGACATGATCGAGGGCGTCAGCCCGTAGGTATGCCAGTCGAGCGCGGGATCGCCGGGCGGCTGCGTGCCCAACGGATCGAGCGTCGCGGCGAGGTGGCCGTGCCGCCGGTAGGCGGAGAGGATCGCCATGCCGGCTGCGACCGCACGCAGCAGCTCGTCGGAGTACGCCTCGAGCTCGCGCGGCGGCGTCGCGGGCAGGTCGGTTACTGCGACCGAACTCGACGATCCGGCCGCGCGGCCCACACCGACGGTCCCATTGCCCTTGGCTTGCGGGACGCCGAAGCTTGCGAAAATCTCATCGTAAAAGCGATCGGCGCCCTGCAGCAGCTCGTCGACCCGCCCCAGGTACGCGCCGGACTGCGCGCCTTGGATGATGCGATGGTCGTAGGTGCTGGTTAGCGTCATCACCTTTTGCACGCCGAGCTGGCGCAGCACCGCCTCGCTCGCACTCTGCAGCCCGGCCGGATAGGCGATCGCGCCGGCGGCGACGATCGCGCCCTGGCCCGCCATCAGACGCGGTACCGAAGCCACCGTGCCGATACCGCCTGGATTCGTCAGCGTGAAGGTACCGCCGGTCAGGTCGTCCGCTACCAGCTTCCCGTCGCGCGCCTTTGCCACGAGCTCTTCGTAGCGCGCGCGAAAAGCGACGAAGTCGAGTGCGCCTGCGCTCTTGATGACGGGCACCATCAAAGAGCGCGAACCATCCTTGCGCTCGACGTCGACGGCGAGGCCGAGGTTGACGCCCGCTTCGACCTTTTGCATGAGGCCGTCGTCGCGCCGGAAGCTGGCGGTCATCTCCGGATGGTCCCGAGCGGCGCGCACCAGCGCGTACGCGATCAGGTGCGTGAAGGACACTTTCTCGCCTCGGCCGGCTGCCTTCAGCGCCGCGTTCAGCTCGGCGCGCTTGAGGTCGAGCGTAGCCACCTGGAGGTTGCGGAAGCTGGTCGCGGTCGGGATGGAAAGGCTCTGCTCCATCGCGCTCGCGAGCGTCGCGGCAGGGCCCTTGAGCGGCGTCACCGCGGCCTGCGGCGGAAGCGGGAGCAGTGGCGCCGGGCGCGCTGCCGGGCCGTCGGCCGCCCGGCCAGAGTGAGCCGTCCATTCCCGCGCCGCAAGCGCGACGTCGTCGGCGAGGATCAACCCGCCCGGACCCGTGCCGCGAATCGCGCGCAAGTCGAGGTGCTCGCGCGCGGCGCGAAGCTGGGCCCGGGGTGAGGCCTGATGCGGCGGGGCCGCAGCGGCGGCCGGCTCCGTCGCGCGAACCGTTGGCGGCGCCGCTGCCGGCGCGCTCTTCCGTGGCTCGGCGGTCCCGCGGCTGCCAGTCGCAACCGGTGGCGTCGCGCCGTCCGTCGCAGGCCGCACGGCCGTCGTGTCGATTTCAGCCAGCGGCGCGCCGACGGCAACGCTGGCCCCCTCTCCGGCAAAGAGATTGGTGACGAGGCCCGATGCGGGCGCCGGGACCTCGACGTCGACCTTGTCGGTCGTCACGTCGACCAGCGTGCTGCCCTGGTCGATCCACTCACCGGGCTTGACGCGCCATTCCACGATCGACCCTTCGGTCACCGACTCGCCCATCTCGGGCAGGACGACCTTTACGAGGGTCTCAGGCATGGTCCAAATCCGTCTCTACGCGCACTACCTGTATCATCGGTTAGTTTATGTAACCCGTCGGCGAGGAAAGTCGGTGGCGAGGACGACCTCAAGGCGACGAACTGCCTGGTTACATCTTCGATCCGCAAGACGAGCCTGCGCAGGCGACGCAGGCGTCTGCGGCCCCCGGAATCGCCGCGATGGCAAACGCGAAGGGTCCGAGAAGCGGGAGAAGGCTTTTGATGACAATCCCTTCAGCGTAACGATCCGTTGCTTACACGAGCGGCGTTCGCAACCGGCGATGCCAAACACTCGTTACTTCAGACTTTCTTGAAAAAGATCTCGGATGCTCGAAGCCATTACGTTCTATTTCCGACGAAAGAAATCAGGCTGTGTTGAAAATCGCTTTACCTGCCGCGCTCGTGTCCGTCGCGCTCGGTCTCGCGGTCGTGGCAGCGGCACATGCCGACCCCGCGCCCTCGCCTACGGCGCCGGCCAAGCCGGCGATCGTCGTGCACATCGCTCAGTTCAAATATGCCCCTGACCCGGTCACCGTGAATGCCGGCGACAGCGTACGGTTCGTCAACGACGACCCGATCGCGCACACCGCCACGGCCGTGGACAAGTCGTTCGATACCGGCAACCTCGATCAAGGCAAATCCGCGACGGTTACCTTTTCGAAGGCGGGCACGTACGACTATCTTTGCACCTACCACACCTACATGACCTCGAAGGTCATCGTCAAACCAGCCGCCCAATAGCCGGGTCGATGCTCGAAAGCGAATGCCCTGAAAGGGACTCGAACCCCTACAGCCTTGCGGCCACTGATACCTGAAACCAGCGCGTCTACCAATTCCGCCACCAGGGCAAGAACGCGGACATTTCGCCCAGCCGCGCGGCGAGCCTTTCACAACGCAACCTCGCGGGCGGCGCGCGTGTCCAACGGCTGCGACGCTCGGCGCGTCGCCTTCACCATGCAGGAAACCCTCGACCCGACCACGCCGGCGCCCGCCGGCGACGCCCCACTCATCGACGCCTACTCGGCTGCCGTCACCCACGCGGTCGACGTCGCGGCACCGTCGGTCGTCAAGATCGACGTGCGCACGCATGCGCGCGGCGGAGGCCCCGCGCGGGGCGGCAGCGGGTCGGGGTTCGTGTTTACCCCGGACGGCTTCGTCCTGACCAACAGTCACGTGGTGGGCGGCGCGGATGAAATTTCGGTCGAACTGCTCGACGGGCGGCGCCTGGCGGCCTCCGCCATCGGCGACGATCCGGACACGGACCTCGCCATCGTGCGCGTCGCCGGCGGCGATCTGGTGGCAGCCAAGCTGGGCGACTCGGCGGCAATCAAACCGGGTCAGCTGGTCGTCGCACTCGGCAACCCCTACGGGTTGCAAACGACCGTCACGGCGGGCGTCGTAAGCGCGCTCGGCCGCACGCTGCGCTCGCAATCGGGGCGCTTGATGGACAACATCATCCAAACCGACGCCGCGCTCAACCCGGGCAACTCGGGCGGTCCGCTCGTAGACGCGCGCGGAACGGTCGTCGGCGTGAACACCGCCGTCATCTCTTGGGCGCAGGGCATCTGCTTTGCGATCGCCATCAACACGGCGAAGTTTATCGCCGCCAAGCTCATGCGGGACGGCGCCATACGGCGCGGGTTCATCGGCGTCGCCGGTCAGGACGTCGCGCTTCCGCGGCGGCTCGTGCGTGCGCTCGATCTGCCGCGCGAGCGCGGCGTCCTGGTCGCTTCGGTCGAACGCGGCAGCCCGGCCGAACGCGCCGGCGTACGCTCGGGAGACGTCCTCATCGGGTTCGACGACCTGCCCGTCGAGGGCGTCGACGACCTGCACCGGATCCTCACCGAAGCTCGCGTCGGCGAAGTCGCGCGGCTCGCGATCCTGCGCGACGGAGCACGCCGATCGATTCCGCTCATCCCAGCCGAGGCCGCACCGCGCCCGCTGAACTAAGCCGCTGCGGCCGCGCGTAATGAGCGATCGCACGTTCGCCGCACTTCGCTCACATCAGCCTGCCCACCACCCGAAGACCTCTAAGTGGATGTCTTTATCATCGGCGCGACGGGCTTTGTCGGCACGGCGATCGACGAATCCCTGTGCGTACGGGGTCATCATACGATCGGGACCGCACGCAGCGAAACGGCGCGGGCGAAACTGCAGGCCCGCGGCACGAAGGCGGTGATGGCCGACGCTGCCAATCCGCGGACCTTGGTCGAGCAGGCCCGCGCCTGCGATGCGACGATTTACTGCGCGCAGATCACCGACGCGGATGCGTACCGCGTCGAGACGAAGGCGCTGCGCATGTTGGCGCGAGCTTTAGCCGGCACGGAGAAACGCTTCGTTTACACGAGCAGCGTCTGGGTGTACGGCGAAACCGGCGACGAACCGGCGCGCGAAGAAACGCCGCTCGCGGCTCCGACGCTGGTCGCCCGTCGGCCGGAGCTGGAGGCGATAACGCTCGCCATGAGCGGCCTCGGCATCCGCGCCAATATCGTCCGTCCCGGCGTCGTCTACGGGCGCGGAAACGGCATTCCGGCCATGTTCGTTCAATCGGCCCGCGAGCGCGGCGCTTCGATCGTCATGGGTGACGGGACCAACCGTTGGGCGACCGTTGAGGTGCACGATCTGGGTGAGATGTTTGCCGCAGTACTCGAACAAGGCCACCCGGGACGAGCCTACAATGCGGTTAACGGTGACGCATTCGCCGTGCGCCAGATCGCCGAGGCCGCCAGCCGCGGCGCGGGCGCCGGCGGCAACATCAGCTTCATCTTGCCGACGGCGCTCGGACCTTTTAGCGAGTGCCTGGCGCTCGATCAGCGCGTCTCCGGTGCGCGCGCAAAGGCCGATCTCGGCTGGACCCCGCGCAGCACTTCGATCGTTGAAGAACTCGAATTCGGTTCGTACCTGCCGAGCCGGAAGGCTTCGTGAACTCCACCGCACCGCAATCTGTCTGGAAACCAGCCCCCGAGCGCAACACAGGGGTTCGGCGGTCGCGACCCGCAAGGCCCCAAACGTGTTCGCGAAGCTCTTCCCTATCCTCGGCATTACCTTCATCGACATCCTCGGCTTCAGCATCCTCATCCCGATCCTGCCGTACTACGCGCGCCACTTCGGCGCGTCGTACGTGGTCGTCGGCGCGCTCTTTTCGACCTTTGCCTTCTGCCAGTTCATTGCGGGGCCGCTCTGGGGCAACCTTAGCGATCGCATCGGCCGCAAAGCGGTGCTGATCATCAGTCAGATCGGCGCGACGCTCGGTTGGGCGGGCCTTGCCTTCGCGCCCTCGCTTTTTTGGGTGTTCGTGGCGCGCATCGTCGAGGGCATCTCGGGCGGAAACATCAGCGTGACGCAGGCCTACGTGGCCGACCGCATCGACCCCGCGCAGCGCTCGCGCGCATTCGCGTACGTGGGAGCAGCCTTCAGCGCGGGCTTCGTGTTCGGGCCGGCCGCGGGAGGACTGCTGTTAGCGCGCTACGGCTATCGCACTCCCTTTCTGCTGGCAGCCGGGCTGCAGGTCGTCACCTTGCTGACCACGGTCTTCTTCTTGCCGGAGCAGGTCGCGGCCAAGGCCGAGCGCGAGAAAGCGGCCACCTTCGGCGACATCGTTCGCTTCCTTGGGGATGCGCGCGTTTCACCTGTCCTCATTCAGAAGTTGCTGTTCTCGCTTGGGCTCTACGCATGGTTCGCCGTCTTTGCACTGCTGCTGGGAATCTTGCTGCGGGTCGGACCCTCGCAAACGAGCTACTTCTTCGCGCTCTTCGCCGTTCTCAACATCATCGTGCAACTTGGCCTCGTCGGGCGTCTGGCCGACCGGTTCGGGGCGCGCGCAACCTCGAACATCGGCCTGGTTTCGGCGTGCTGCTTCTTCCTGCTCGTTCCGTTGATGCACGACCGCTTCAGTTTGGGTGCCACGATGATCTTGTTCTCGGTTGCGCTGGCGCTCGTCAATGCGACCCTGCCGACGCTCTTGACCGATCACTCTCCGGCCAACGTTCGAGGCACGGTCCTGGGCGTCGGCGCGTCGCTGGAATCCGTCGCCGGGGTCGCCGTCCCGACGCTCTCGACCGCCGTGCTGTCTGCCTACGGGCCACCCTGGACCGGCGCGCTTTCGGCATGCTTTTGCGCCGGGGCACTCGGCCTGGGCCTCGTGGCTGCTCGCCACGAATCGCGCGACCGCCTTGCCGGCCGCGCCGGCTGAAGGAAAGCGCCCGCGGCGCTCGAGCGCGACGCTAAGCTGCCGACTTCTTGCGCCGCGCTGTCTTCTTTTTAGCAGCCTCGCGGCGCTCCGAAGCGCTTTCCGCGCTCTGCGCTCCGCGCTGCTTCTTCGACTCCTCGAGGCTCTTCTGCAGGACGTCCATCAGGTTGACGACGTTGTCGTGGCTGCGAACGGGCGCCTTGGCTTTGGGCGCTTCCTTTCCGGCGGCACGGGCCTCGATCATCGCCAGCAACTCTTCGCGGTACTTGTCGTGGAAGGCTTCGGCGTCGAACGGCTCGCTCATCGTGTCGATCAACATCTTGGCGACCTTCATTTCGTTCTCGTGCGGCTTCTCGCGCTCCGGGAAATCGAGCGACGACTGATCGACGATCTCGTCGGCGAAATGCATCAGCTCCAGAACGAGCGCGTCGCCGTTGGGTTTGAGCGCCGCCAAGTGTTCGCGCGAGCGGATCACGACGCGCGCGATCCCCACCTTGTTGGCGGCCTTGAGCGCCTCGCGCAGCAGCGCGTAGGCGTGGCGGCCGCGCTTCTCGGGCTCGAGGTAGTAGGGCTTGTCGAAGTACATCGGATTGATCTCGGAGAGCTCGACGAACTGCACGATGTCGACGGACTGCGTCGCCTCGGGATTGACGCGATCGAAGTCGGCCTGCTCGAGGATGACGTATTTGCCCTTCTCGTATTCGTAGCCGCGCACGATCTCGTCGTAAGACACTTCTTCGCCGTCGATCGAACAGCGGCGCACGTTGTTGATCCGGCCCTCGTCCTTCTTGTGCAGAAAGTTGAACCGAAGATCGTTCGTGCGAATCGCCGTTTGCAGCTTCACCGGTATCGTCACGAGGCCAAAGTTGATCGAACCGGTCCAAATTGCGTGCGCCATGGTTTTCCTTACTTACCCGAAGCTCGCTGTGCCCGAATCGGCCCGTCGCGCGAGCGTTTTTCGGGACCCTCGCAATTAGCCGCCGGGCGCCGCGAACTCTTCCTTCGAACGTACGTTCGGAAAAGGCCGCGTCACTGCCACAGACGGCGCGCCTTGGCGAGGGCTGCGTCCAGGCGCTGCACTTTCCAGTACGGCTCCCCCCACAGGTCGCCGCTCTCGGCCAGCCGCTCGGGTGCGGTCTTGATCGTGAAGCGCGCGAACTCGGCCGACGTCTCTTTGGCGCGCTTGCGCGTCAGCGCCTCGACCTCGCTCCAGTCGAGCGGCATCGACACGGGCGCCCGATCGCGAGCGCGCGCGCTATAAGCCGCCACCATCGTTTTGCCCTTGCCCACCTGGACGTAGTCGAGGTACACGGTCCCTTGCGGCCGCTTCGCGGGCATCCGCTCGAGCGTCGTTTCCTTGGGCATGCGCGCGTGCAGCGTGCGCGCCACCATCTCGCCGAAGCTGCGCGCGATCTCGTAACTGTACTCCGGTGCCAGCGGCACCGCGACGTGCAGGCCGGAGCCGCCCGACGACTTGACGACCGGCACGAGTCCAATCTCTTCGAGCGCCGCACGCAAGCCCAGCGCCACTTTGGCGAGCGTCGCTAGGCTGCAGCCGTCGAACGGGTCGAGATCGAAGAACAGAAAATCAGGAACGTCGAGCGTCTCGACCCGCGACGTCCAAACGTGCAAGACGATGGCGGCCAGATTGGCGACGTACACCAACGCCGGCTCCTCGTTGCACAGCATGAAGCGAACTTCGCTGCGCCGTCCGCTGTCGCTCGGGACGGCGACCGTGGGAATCCAGTCGGGTAATCCGCGCGGCGCGTTCTTCTCGAAGAACGACCCGCCCGCCACGCCGTCGGGATAGCGCTCGAGCGTAAGCGGACGGTCCGCTAGGTGCGGAAGAATCCACTGCGCGACCGCGCGGTAGTACGCGACGAGGTCGCCCTTCGTATAGCCGTCGTTTGGCCAGAGAACTTTGCCTTCGTTCGAGACGACGAGCGTGCGCCCGTCGACGACGACATTCGCGGTCGTGCGTTTGCTCACGCGACGTCGCGCGTTCGTTTGGGAACCTCGCGCACGACCTCGCTCGCGGGCTTGTCCTCGCGCAATGCGACGAAGACGGGGTGCCGCAACAAACCGTCGCGAGTCCACTCGCCGTACGCGATCTCCGCGACCAGTTCCGGTGCGACCCAATGGGCCTTCGTGTCGGTCTTGGGCGGAATCGAGAACGGAGCGGTCTTACGCTCCAGCGGGTGCAGGCGCGCTGCAATCGCAGCGAGCTTCTTGGCGTCGAAACCGGTCCCGACCGAACCCGCGTACAGGAGTTCGCCGCCTGCGTACACGCCCAGGAGGAGTGCGCCGAAATGCTTGCGGCTGCCGCGCGCTTCGGTCCACCCGCCGATCACGAACTCCTGGCGTTGCACCGCCTTCACCTTCAGCCAGTCGCGCGTGCGCCGGTCGCCGTAGTGCGAATCGCGCCGTTTGGCGATGATGCCTTCCAGCCCGCTTTCGCGCGCCAGCGCGAAGAGGCGCTTTCCGTCGCCGAGGACGTGTTTGCTGAGCATAACGGGTCCTCGTCCGGTCAAGATCGATTCGAGGATCGCTTTGCGTTTGTCGAGCGGCTCGGCGCGCAGATCGCGCCCGTTGCCGTAGATCAAATCGAAGACGACGTAGGTGACCGGATGCTTCTCCGGGGCGCTGCGTCCGTAGCGATCGAGACGTTCCTGCAGCCCCTGGAACGACGGCTTTCCGTCGCCGTCGAGCACGACCAACTCGCCGTCGACGATGACCGGCCGTTCCGAGAACGCCTCCGGCAAGGATGCGAGCTCGGGAAACTTGGGCGCGAAATCGTTTCCGTTGCGCGAGATCAGCTCGAGCGTACCCTTCGCGTCGATCCGCGCCAACGCCCGATAGCCGTCCCATTTGAGCTCGAAGAGCCAATTGGGGTCATCGAAGGGCGCGTCAACCGCCGTCGCCAGCATCGGTTGCGAAATGAGCGGCAGCGGTTCTGCAGCGCGGCGCGCGGTCGCGCGCTTGGGTGCGTCCGTTTCCGGGCGGTTCGATATCCAGTGCGGCGCCTTAGGATCCTTCGCGAAGTCCGCTAGCGTCTTGCCGCTCTTGACCGATTCCGGATGGTCCTCGATTCGCCACGTAGGATCGGTGTAATCGTCGCGTTCCTTGATCAAGAGCCAGGCGTTCTCTTCGCCGCCGCGCCCCTTGATATGCACGAGCGCAAAGGCGCCTTTGAGCTTCGTGCCCTGCAGCTCGAACTTGACCGAGCCTTTCGCGATTTGCTCGGTCGTGCTCGTTCCTTCGAGCAACTCGTAGGTGCCGCGATCCCACACGACGACCTCGCCCGCCCCGTAATTCCCCTTCGGGATGACCCCTTCGAAATCGCGGTAGTCGAGGGGATGATCCTCGACGTGCATCGCCAAACGCTTGTCGCCCGTGTCGAGCGATGGTCCTTTCGGAATCGCCCACGATTTGAGGACGCCGTCGGCCTCGAGTCGAAAATCGTAGTGCAGCCGCGTTGCGCGATGCATCTGCACGACGAAGCGCAGACGCTTCCCGGCGCTGGGTTTGGTCTTCGACGTCTTGCCGGCGGGCTCGGGCGTGCGCTGGAAATCGCGCTTGGCGGCGTACGTCGACAGCGGCGCGTTGTCCCCGCCTGCCGCGCCCTTGGCGGGCGTCTTTTTTGCGGGCACGTTAGGGGCCGCCGGAAGAGGGCGTCCGGAGGTGACACGGTTTCACCTCCGCAACTTCGCTCTCACGGCGGCCACGCACTGCGGGGCCGGCTCGGGGGAACGGGCGCGAGCCTAGTGCGACTGCGAGCTGCCCGAGTTGCCGCTATTCGACGAGCCTGCATTGCTGCCGGCACCGGCGCCATTCTGGCCCGGTGCGACCGGCTGGACGATCGTCGTCGAATCATGGCGTGCTTGCGCGTTCCACGGCTGCCACATGAACAGGCCGACGAGAACGACGACCGCGATGATCGCCACCGTGGCGACCAGGGCACTGTTAGTTCCGCTACCGCGCTCGCGGACGATGACGGGCTGCTCTTGCATGACGTGAATCCTCCTTCAAGGGTGCCCCCCAACGGTGCCCGCGAGCAACGGGGGACAAACTCGCTTGCTCGCTAGCCTTCCCCGCGCGCCGCTTAGGCCGGCTCCTTTCGGAGGGCGCAGACGCGGCGACTCCTGAAAGAACCTCAATGACGACGCAGATTCGGTGGCGAGACTGGAGCGCGGAGGCGTTCGACGAGGCGCAACGCGACGACAAGCCGATCCTCCTCTCGATCGGCGCCGTATGGTGTCACTGGTGCCACGTAATGGATCGCACCTCGTACGCCGACGAGCACGTCGCTGCCACGATCGAGCGCTCGTACGTCCCGGTCCGGGTCGACACCGACCAGCGGCCCGACGTCAACGCGCGTTACAACCTGGGCGGCTGGCCGACGACCGCGTTGCTCACGCCGGAGGGTGAGGTCTTGAGCGGCGCCACGTACGTTCCCCCGAAGGAGCTGCGAGCGTTGCTCGAAGAGGTCTCCGACGCATACCACTTGCACCGCGCCACGATCGCGGTCGAGCTGAACGAACGGGCCCGGCGCATGCGGGAGCGCCACGTGCCCGACGGCGCCGCGCTCGACGCATCGATTTTGACGACGACGCGCGAAGCGATCGTCACGACCTACGACGCCGAGTACGGCGGTTTCGGCGACGCTCCGAAGTTTCCGCAGCCCGCCGCACTCGATTTTCTCCTCCTACTCCTCGAGCGCGCCCCGGATGCCGAGATCGAAGCGATCCTTTCGAAGACGCTGGTCGCGATGGCTCGCGGCGGCATGTACGATCACATCGAGGGCGGTTTCTTTCGCTATTCAACCACGCGCGACTGGACGCTTCCACACTTCGAGAAGATGGCCGACGACCATGCGGGCCTGCTGCCGCTGTACGCACGCGCCTGGCAACGTCTAGGCATTCCCTCGCTGCGCGAGACGGTGGTAGCGACGGTGCGCTATCTGCGCCTCGTGTTGCGCGATCCGGCGACGGGTTTCTTTGCCGGAAGCCAAGATGCCGACGAAGTCTACTACGCGTTTCCGCTCGACGAGCGGCGCGAGCGGCAGGCACCGTTCGTCGACCGCACGGTCTATACAAATTTCAACGCAGCGCTCGTCTCCGCGTTCCTGCGAAGCGCGCACGTCCTCGAAGACGAGACGCTCGCGGCCGAAGGCCTCGCGACGCTCGACGCGCTCGAAGCGCAGATGCGCGACGAGCGCGGGCTGTACTTCCATTTCCGGCGTCCCGGCGGGACTCCGGAGCTGCCGAACCTTCTAGCCGATCAGGTCGCGGTGCTGCGCGCATTCCTCGACGCGCACGAGTTGGGCGGTCAAAGGCGTTTCCGCGTGCGCGCCGCGGAGTTGGCCGAGCGCATCTGCGAGATCTTCACGGATGCGGACGGGACCCTGGTCGACCACGTCAACGCAGATGACTTTGGACGCATGAGCTGGCGCGACCATCCCCTCGACGACAATGCCCTCGCGGCCGACTCGCTCTTGCGCTTGGCAGCGATGACCGGTGATTCGGCGCCGGCCGAGCGCGCACTCAAGATACTGGAGGCGTTTAGCCGCAGTTACGCCGCCGCGCGCTCGTTCGCAGCGCCGTATGCAAGCGCCGTCGCACGCGCGCTTTATGGCGGGACGAGCGTCGCAATCGTGGGCGAACGCGGTGCGGATGCGCTGCGCGACGTCGCGTTACGGTTACCCGACCCGTTCGTGACGGTCGCAACCTTCGCGGCGGACGATCCCACCCTGCAGGTGCGCGGACTGCGACCACCCCGCGACGGTGCGCTCGCCTACGTTTGCCGAGGCCGCGTCTGCGCGGCCCCGGTGGGCGACGCCGCCGCAATGCGGTCCGCCTTCGACGCGCGCCCCGGCGAGGAAACCTGACCGGTCGTGAGCGGTACCCGCGGGACCGGCCGCTTCCGATGGCGGCTTGGGACGTCTGTGGGACGCAGCCGGGATAGGCTCCCCTAAGCTCCATCCATAGGAGCAACAGCCAGAGGGGAGCATCAAGATGAAACGATACCGCGGAGGGCGGGCCGTTATCGCGGCCGCATCCTTGCTCGCAAGCGCCGGCGTATTTGCCGTCGCGAGCATCACGTACGCCGAGGGTCATCTCGGCAGCGCCAAAAAGAGCAGACCGTGCAGCACTTCGACGCCATGCCTGACCGAGAGGAACACGGGTTCCGGTGGGGGCGTACTCGCACAGTCAACGTCCGGTAACGCCCTCGAGGGCGACGCAACGACAGGTCAGGGTGTCTACGGCTCTTCAACCGGCACAGCCAGTGCCACCGTCGGAAGCAACTCGAGCACCGGCAACGGCATTTACGGGTATTCGTCCTCGGGCGACGGCGTTCAAGGCCAGTCACACGCCGGCGTCGCCGTCGACGCTTATTCCGCGGAGAATGACGGCGTCTACGGTGCAACGGGCGGCGCCGCTGCCGGCGTGTACGGCTATTCGAACAGCCCGCACAGTGTTGGGGTTGAGGCGCTCGTCGGGGCGAACGCGGGAACGAGTTTGTACGTCGTCGGCGGCACAACCGGTACCGGTGCGCTCGACGTGATCGAAGCAATCAACTCAAACGATTCGGGCGGCTTCTCTGTCGACGATGAAGGTCACGCCTACGCCACGGGCGGCTTCGCTGAAGTCGTGAAGTGCCGGCAAGGCTGCTCGAACGCTCGTCGGATCATCTCCTATTCAGCGCAGACAAGCATGCCGACTCTCGACGACGTCGGCGAGGCTACGCTTCATAACGGGGGCGCAAACGTAGCTCTCGATCCAGCCTTCGCCAACGTGATCGACCAAAAGAAACCCTACGTCGTGCTGTTGACTCCGGAGGGCAACGCCGGGCTCTACGTCGCGAGTCGCACGCCCACGGCTTTCGAGGTTCGCGAGGTCGGCGGAGGTCATGCCACGGTCTCGTTTGCGTACCGGATCGTCGCCAAGCCGTATGGCGCGGCTGACGGACGCCTGCCGCTCCGGACAGACCTGGCGTTGCCAAGGCCGTAGATTCCGGCCCGCAAGGAAACTCAGAGAGATCAACGACCTGTGGGCCCGGAATGGCGGGCTGAAACGTGGTGCGGGCCGAAGCTTGCGTGGGCACCATGGCGAGGCTGGCGCGTTCCGGCCGCCCAGGCCGGCTTTCCATACGCCTGTTTGGCACGTTACGTGTGCTTTCGGGCGACGCCCCAATGCCGTTTGCCGTGCGGCCGCGCGTCGTTCCTTTGCTTGGTTACCTCTTGTTGCACTCGTCGCATCCAATCGCGCGCGGGGAGCTGGCCTTCCGAATCTGGCCCGACGACCCCGAGGACGTCGCGATTAGCAATCTACGGCGCCATCTGCACCACCTGCGCGAGGCGCTTCCCGCAGGCCACCCATGGGTTGTCGCAGACACGCTTACGGTCCAGTGGAATCCCGACGCCGACGTGACGGTCGACGTGCGACAATTTAACGCGCTGATCGAGCGCAGCGATACGTGGGCGGAAGCCGTGGATTTGTACGCCGGCGATCTGCTCGAAGGGCAGCCCGACGAATGGCTGCTGGCGCCCCGCGAACGGCTGCGTTCCCAGTACGTTGAAGCGCTCCGCGAGCTTGCAACCGACGCGCGGCGACGACGCGACGACGCGGGCGCGCACTACTACCTCGAGCGCTTGCTCGGCTCCGATCCCTGGCGCGAGGATGCGGTGCGCGAGCTGATGCTCCTGCGTTATCAGCGCGGCGATCGCGCCGGCGCCCTCGCACTGTGCCGTTCGTTCGAGCGGCGATTGCGCGACGAAATGAATACGACGCTGATGCGGGAGACAGCCGCTTTGCGCGACGACGTCGCTGCGGGTGTCCCAGCCGCCCTTCCGTCGCCCCCGAGCAGCCTGCCGGTGCCGGCGTCTTCGTTCATCGGGCGGGCCGCCGAACTCTCGGCGGTCCGGGGCCTTCTGGAGCGCTCGCGGCTGGTCACCGTAACCGGCGCTCCGGGTATCGGCAAGACGCGCATCGCACTGCACGTGGCCGCCGGGCTACGTGACGAGTTTGGCGACGGCGTTTGGTTCGCCGATGTCGCGTCGCTACCGGAAGCGAGCCGGGTGCCCGGCGCGATTGCGCGCACGCTCCGCTTGCGTCCTTCGGCTGACCCACTCGAGGCGCTGCGATCGTACCTCGCCAGGCGTCACCTTCTGCTCGTGCTCGACAATTGCGAGCGTTTCGTCGATTGCGTCGCCGCCCTCGTTCAAGCGATCGTGCAGGCAGCACCGAACGTTTCGGTGCTCGCCACCAGCCGGCAAAGCCTTGGCTTGGGAACGTTCGGAGAGGACGTGTATCGCGTTCCGCCGCTTTCGCTACCGGCTGCGGGGCCGAGGCTGACGTGGGAAACCGCAAGCCGAAGCGATGCGATCGCTCTGTTCCGCGCCCGTGCTCAAGCGGCCGGGAATCGCTCGCTCGAATCGAGCGATCCCGCCGCGGTCCTGCGGATCTGTCATCGGCTCGACGGCATGCCGCTCGCGATCGAGTTGGCCGCCGCCCGCGCCGCGTCGCTTTCCGTCGCCGAGCTCGGGGTACTGCTCCACGACCGGTTCAAATGGCTCGTTTCCAGTGGGAATGCCGGGCTCACTCGGCACAACGCGCTCAAATCCCTGATCGATTGGAGCTACGAACTGCTCTGCGCAGCGGAGCAGCGCTTCTTCGCACGGCTCTCGATTTTCTCGGGAACGTTCACCCGAGCAGCCGCAGAAAGGATTTGCAGCGACGACGCCGTGGAGGCCGCTGCGGTCGTGGAGTTGTTGTCGGCGCTGGTCGATAAATCCCTCGTCGTCTGCGACCATTCATCGCTTGGGACCCGCTATCGGCTCCTCGAAAGCATCAAGGAATACGCCCGTGAAAGGCTGCGGCAGACGGGCGAAGAGGATCGACTCGCCGGCCGGCATGCTGCGGTCTATGCAGAGATGGTCGAACGCCACGTGCCGGGCATCGCCGAAGATCGCATATGGTTCGAGGAGGAACAAGGCAACTGGTCAGCCGCGATTCGTTGGGCGCTTGCGTTTCGTAACGACGTCGTCGTCGGTCAGCGCCTCGCCGCGTGGGCGCCGCTCCACCTGTACTCGACCATCGAGTCGCTCGACTGGATCGAGCTGGCGCTCGCCGCCGTCGACGCGACGACGCCACGCGCGCTCTTCGCGCGCCTCGTCCTGATCGATGGAAAGCTTCGTCTCATGCGCGGAGATTTTCAGAAGGCGGCATTGCGCCTGTCAGAGGCTCTCGCGCTCTTTCGCGAGAGCGGTGACCGCGCCGGTCTCGCGCAAGCCCTCCAACTCTTCAGCGAGGCTCTTGAAACGACGGGAAGAGCGTCCGAAGCTGCTCCTTTCTGTCTCGAAGCCGTCGCGATCTCTCGCGAGCTCAAGAGCAAGCTGCTGCCCTACGCGCTCGTGTCGCTAGCAAAAATCCGTGACGCGGAGGGAGACGTCGCGTCTTCCCATGCACTCTTTCGAGAAGCGTTGCGGCTCATCGAGCCGCAAGAGAGTCCTTTCGGCGAACGGGACGTTCTCGGGGCCGCGCGTATCAAGGTTGCGTTTGCGGCAAGCCTTTCGGATGCCGGAAGCGACCGTGACGCACTTGCGTGCGCGCGCGAAGCGCTTGCGGTGCTGCGCTCGTTTCGTGAACCGTACCTTGGGGTGTGTCTGAGCAATATCGCGAGCTACGAGATCGCGCTCGAGCGCTACGACGACGGCGAACGCAGCGCTCTCGAAGCACTCGCCGTATCGCGCGACCTTGAGCTCGGCCTGATCGCCGTGTATTCCGTGTTCCACCTTGCAACGGTGGCGGCGCTTCGGACGCGCGTTACGGGATCGGTTTGCGCGGTTGCACGCGCCGCGCGTTTGATCGGCTTCGTCGACGCGGCCTGGCGGTCACGCAACGTATTCCTCTGGCCACGCATGCGCGCTGACTTCGATCGCTCCGTCGACGCCATGCGCTGCGTGTTGGGCGCCGACGATGTCGCTAAGCTCATGGCGGAGGGCATGCAGATGTCCGACCGCGAGGCCTTCGCGCTCGCGGCCTCCGAGCTTGCGGGCGTCTCATGAGTGCCGCCGGAACCCGGGCGCCGGGCGGAACGCCGGACGAGAGGCGCGCGACGTTCGAAGCGCTCAAGAGCCTTGGGACGTCTGTGGGACGCGGCTGAGATACTCTCGCTGAAGCGACACGTAAGCCGCTCGAGCTGCGAGGCGTTCGGCGGCTCCACGCTAGGACACCATGTGCTTCGCCTATTCGATGAGGATGAAAGGTTATGCTCAAACAGCTTGACGCGCACGGGAAGCCCTCGAAGCCGGCACGATGGGCGGCGCTTACGCTCGCCGGCGCAGTAACCGCGGTCAGCGCTTTCGCGATGGCGAACGCGCAAGGGGCAGCTCACCGCCTCCAGCCGGACAAGGCAAAGACGTGTTCGTCGTCGGTCGGCTGTGTCGACGACACGAACACTTCGAGCGGTCCGGGCCTCGAGGGAACGAATACGGGATCGGGCTACGGCGTCTTGGGTCTCTCAAGCAACTTCCAGGCCGGCCTGAGCGGCCAGAACACCTTTACCGGTTCGGGCGGTTCGGGAGTCTACGGTACGTCGCCGAATGGACCCGGCGTCAATGGATCCTCGAGCGACGGTTATGGCGTTGAGGCGCAAGGCGGCAGCCAGAGCGCGATTGCCCTCTACGTCGTGGGCGGATCGAACGGCATAGACGCCGATGATGTCCTCCAAGCGTACAACTCAAACAAATCGGAGTTCGTCTATTTCAACGACACCGGCGGCATTGAAGCGTCGGGCGGCTTCTCTGACGCCGTTCCGTGTAGACAAGGCTGCTCGAAGACTCGTCGCGTTGTCTCCTACGCAGCGCAGACGAGCCAGCCGACTCTGGATGACGTCGGTGAGGCGACGCTTCGGGAGGGCCATGCTCGCGTCGCGATCGATGCCGCCTTGGCCAACGTGATGGACGCGACCAGACCGTATGTCGTGATGCTGACCCCCGAAGGCGACGCGGGCACACTGTACGTGACGAACCGCACGCCGAGCGGATTCGACGTTCGCGAGTCGCACGCGGGTCGTTCCTCGATCGGCTTCGCCTACCGGATTGTGGCGCATCCCTACGGCAGGATCGAGCAGCGCCTTCCGTTTACCGCGTCGCACGCGTCCACGGCGTGGCCGCGCGAACCTCACCAGGGGGCGTAGACGGGCGCCCGTAGCGCCGCTCGCCCACCTCATCGAAGACACGAACGATAAAGTGGAGCGCCCACGACCGCAACGCGTGTTCGTCCTGCGGCTCTGGCTCGAAAGCGCGGCACCGCTCGAAGCGCTGCGCTGCTCCGTCGACGACGTCAAAACGGGGCAGCGCCGCGCCTTCGCCGGGATCGCCGCGCTCAGCGAGTTCCTGCTGGCGAGCCTCGTCAGCGAAGAGGAATCTCACCCCGAGTAAAAAGTTGCCGTCGCGTTTGCAATCTGTTTTCACTCTTCTAAGGGAGTGGACCGCTCGGGAGCGCGCTCAATCGCCGGTGCGGAAGAAGACGTTCCAATACCATACGCCCCACGCGCCGACGACGGCGGAGTAGGCGCACAGCAAGGCGGCCCAGCGCGGGATGCTCTGACGCACGGCAAAGGCCATCAGCACGAAAAGATATGGCTCGAAATCGAGCGCGTGCCGCATGCCGAACTGATACCAGCCGTTGAGGTAGTATAGGAACGATGGTCCGGCCACGAGCGCGGTAGTGACCCAGAATGCCGCTTTCAAGCGGCCCGGCATGCGAGCCAGAAACGCCAGCACGAGCGCAGGCGAAGTGAAGGTCAGCGCGATGCCGTTGGGGTCGACCTTGAGATACGGCCACTCCGTGCGCTGCAGCCACTCAACGAAAATCGGCGGACGCACGAAAAACGAAAAGAGCTGGTACGGCAGGTAGATCAGTTGGAACGGCGACCCTTCTCTTTGACCCCAGCTGTCTTGGTGGAAATAAACCGTGTGGCCGATGTCGACCACCGTGCCCCACATCGCCTCGTTGTAGCCGATCCATCCGGCCAGGCCGAGCATCAACACCGCTCCGAACGAACGCAGCGATTTCTTGACGTCGAACCCTGCGTCGGCCGGGGGGGGCTCGCCGCGCGCTTCGGACGCGGCTTTGCGAAAGTCGCCCGTCACGATAAGATAGGCGTAGAGCGGAAGCGCAAGGACGAGCGTGTTGCGCGATTCGGCGGCGCAGATCGCGAGCAGCGCGACGAGCCAGCCGCGCCGTTTCCCCGTCAGCTCGAGCAGGACGGCAAACGTTGCGGCCACCGAGCAAAGATGCGCCAGAAACCAGACGTCGCCGAGCTCGGCGCACCACCAAAGGTCGGTGCCGGCAAAAAGAAAGAGCAAGAGGAACAGCCGCGGCGTACGCGCGACGCCGAGCGCAAGCAGCAGGCGCCATGCTAGGTACATCGCAAGCGAGGCCACCCCGATCGCCACCAGCGTTTGATTCGCCTGCGTCCCGAAGAGGATGACGAGCGGCAGAAGCAAGAGGATCGGAAAAGGTCCGTCGATTCCGTAGTGCTGCCCGTTGTACTCGACCGCGTCGAGCCAGCGCCCTGGCCAGTCGATCCACATATGGCCGTGCAAGATCGCATCCGCCATCCGCACGTAATTGTTGAAGTTCGTCGAACGCAGATGCGAGGCGATCAGCGAAAGCAGGAGCGACGCGCCGACGACGGCCGCGCCTTCGAAGCTGACCGAACGCAATCGCAGCCAAGCCCTCGTTACGGGCGGCTGCGTCTGCGCCGCTACGGCATCGTCGATGTGTTGCATGTGCTTAAGCCGAGGGGAAGCCCGGGCGGTAGAACGTACGCCAGAACCAGACGCCCCACATGCTGACCGCGATCGACCAAGCGCAAAGGATCGAACCGAACGCGCCGATGCCGTTGCGTACGGCCAGCGCCATCAGCACGAGCAGAAACGGTTCGAAGTCGAGCGCGTGGCGCATCCCGAACTGGGAGGTTCCGTTGACGTAGTAGGTAAGGTTCGGGATTGCCGTCAGAATCACGGCGGCCCACATCGCGAGCAGCAAGCGCCGCGGGCGCCGCGCAAAAAAGGCCAGAATCAACGCAGGCGAGGTCCAGGTCAACGCGACCCCCTCTAAGAGCGGAGTCGCGTACGGGTAATACTTGTAGAGCACCGGCGGCTGTATGAAGAACGAATAAAGCTGAGAGCCGAGGTATTGCAAGCGAAATGGCGAGCCCGTCGGTTCTCCCACGTCGTCCCGGTGAAACCACTCGAGATAACCGATGTCGTAGGGCAGTCCCCAGCGCGCTTCGTTGTATGCAATCCAGCCGGCCGCGAACGGCACGAGCACGGCCACGAAGCCGCCCAAGGCGCGAGCGCGCTCGCACGGCGTCCGGTCGTACCACAGCAGCGCGACGTAGACCGGCAACGCGAGCAGCAGGCTGAAGCGCGATTCGACCGCACAGGCGGCGAAGAGGGCGACGAGCCATCCGCGGCGCTTACCGACCAACTCGACGAGCGCAAGCAGCGTAAAGGCGGTCGCCGAAAGATGCGCCACAAACCAAACATCGCCGAGCGTTGCGCACCAAAATACATCCGTGCCGCACGCGAAGAAGCCGACCAGGCACAGGCGCGCGAACACGGGCACAGCGAGGCGCCGGCACAGTTCCCACGCCGCGGCGGCGCAAAGGCCGCCCAGGATCGCAGCCAGGATTTCTTGGTTGAAGCTCGTGCCGAAGCGCGCCACGAACGGCAGGATCAGGATCGCCGGTAGCGGCCCTTCGATGATGTAGTAGCGGCCGTTGCGCGCCAGCGCGTCGACGCGCACCCCGGGCCAGTCGATCCACACGTGGCCGTGGCGCAGCGCATCGGCCAGGACGACATAGTTGTTGTAGGGCGACGCGTGAAAGCCCGAAGCCAAGAACATCGCGGCCCCTGCGACGAACCCGACGACCAGAGAAACGATCACCGGGTGACTCGTAGGAGCATCGGAAGGCCGCTCGCGCCGACCGGCATAAAGCGGAAGCCCGCGACGTGCGGCATACGATCGGCAACCGCGATCACGGGGCGTTTCCCCGGCCCCACCCAGCGCGGCAGGTATCGCGCGTCGTCTTCGATCCACTGCGTCTCGACGATTCGTCCCGCAAGCCGGTGCTGCACGAACGCCGCGTACGCAAGCGGCGTCGCGAAGGTCCAGTAGGCGACCACGATTGCGTTGGGCGGCGTATTCTTGAGAACGCGTTCGACGAAGGGCTCGGCCTGGGGCGAACTGCGCTGCGCGAAGATCGACGCGTTGTCGCGCAAAAGCCCGAACGCCAGCGCCCCAAGCACGAGGCCCGAAAGAGCGGTCGCCAAAGCCGAGCGCTCTTGAAGGTAGGCCGGCATGACGCGCGCGACGCCGATCGCGGCACACGCGCAGACGAGCCAGTACGCCAGCAGAAACCAGCGGTCGATGTCGGCGAGGGCCCGGTAGTTGGTAGCGAATGGAACGATCAGACCAGCCGTCACGAGCAAGCCGGCTCCGAGCCACGGCTCCTCTCGCAGCACGAAACCGAGACCAACGACGCCCGCACCAAAAGCGATCGGGCCCGTCTCGGCAACCGCAAGACGGACGAAGCGCAGCAGCTCCGAGGGATACTGGCCGACCGAGACGATCGCACGCAAGCCGTCGTCCACGTCGAAGTCGCCGCCGAATACTTCGCGTACGAACCCCGCGAGGCTCGCAGGGTGGTCGTAATCCCAAAACGGCCGGCCCGGCGGAACTCCGATCGAAAGGGTGGGATCGAGCCGCGCGGCAGAGACGGCGGCGCTGCGCAGCGGCAGGTAGAGATACAACGAGCCGCACAGCGCAAGGATGCCGAAGGACTGCAGCGCGAGCGGAAGATCGATCGTTCGCCATTGTTTGGCCGCAATCAGCGCAAGCCCGGGAACGACCAGCGCCGTGACCGTGTGGGTGGCCAGGCTCAAACCGAGTGCCAGCACGCACCACCGCAGCGCGCTGCGCCGGCCGCTGCGATGAAAGCGCACCGCGGCGAGGAGCGCGAACGTTTCGAACATGATCGCCAGCGCATGGACCTCCGCGCGCGAGCCGCGCGACCACGCAACGTTACCAAGTGCAAAGACGAGCGCCGCAGCCGCTGCGACGCACGCGTCAACATCGAAGCTGCGCACCAGCACGGCGACGTTGCGGGCTGCAAGCGCCATGGCGACGGCCGACATCAGCCCGATCCGCCAGGCCGGCGTCTGCAGCACGACCCCATGGGCGAACAGCCAACCCGCCAGCACGAAGAGCGGGAAGCCGGTCGGATGGGCGATCCCGAGGATCGTTGGAACGGTTTGCTCTTCGCCCGTGTCCCAGTAGGCGACCGCCGGCGACAGCGATGCGACGTAGATCGCAAGCGGCCCCAGGAACGCAAGCCAAACGGGAAGAGACGATAGGACGAGCTGACGCCGCATGCTCAAAGCCGCCAGATTAGCCCCTTGAGCGCACCCCGCCTTTTCGGTGCACGCGTCGTCGTCGCGGAGCCGTTTGCCGAGAGCGGCCTCGCCGTTTTACGGGAGCACGGCATCGAGATCGTTTCGATGGTCGGACGGCCGTTCGCAGCGCTCTGCCAAGCGCTAGCCGATGCCGACGGACTGATCGTCCGTTCGGAAACGAACGTCGATCGCGACTTGCTTGGATGCGGGCCGCGGCTCGCAGTCGTGGCGCGGGCCGGGGTCGGCGTCGATGCGATCGACGTGGCCGCGGCGACCGAAGCGGGTATCGTCGTGCTCAATACGCCGGGCGCCAACACGCTTGCCGCAACCGAGCAGACGTTCGCACTGATGCTGTCGCTCGCCCGCAAGACGCCCGAGGCGGTCGCATCGGTGCGCGCCGGATTGTGGGAACGCAAGCCGTTCGTGGGTACGGAACTCGCCCACAAGCGCCTGGGCATCGTCGGTTTGGGGCGCATCGGAGGAGCGGTCGCGCAGCGCGCGGCCGCCTTCCAAATGAAACTGCTCGCCTGCGATCCGTTCGTTTCGCGCGCGCGCGCCGAGACACTCGGGGTCGAGCTCATCGCCCTGGACGAATTGTTGCGGCAAGCGGACATCGTCACGCTGCACGTTCCGCTAACCGCGCAAACGCGCGGTCTCATCGACGCCGCCCGATTGAAGCTGATGAAACCGAGCGCATTGCTGATCAATTGCGCGCGCGGCGGCGTCATCGACGAGCGAGCGCTGCTCGATGCGCTCGATGCCGGATCGATTGCGGGCGCCGCCATCGACGTGGTGGCCGAAGAGCCGCCCCCGCCGGACGGAACCGGAGCAGCATTGCAGCGCCATCCGCGCGTCGTCGCGACGCCGCATTTGGGCGGCTCGACGCACGAAGCGCTCGAGCGCATCGCGGTCGAACTCGCCCAGGACCTGGCGAGCGTTCTGGTCGGCGGACCGGCCGCTGCCGCCGTCAATGCGCCGGTGGCCGGCGGGCCCGACGCCGAACGGCTTCGCCCGTTCATCGACCTCGCGCACCGCATCGGCAAGCTCTATCCCCAGCTCGCGAGCGCTGCTGCGCTGCCGCCTTTCTCGCTCGTGATGGAAGGCCTGATCGCGGAACTCGACGCGGAACCGGTGATCACCGCTTTTCTTGCCGGACTGTTGCAGACGACGACCGACCGGCGCGTTTCGATCGTCAACGCGCGTGCGATCGCCGACGAGCTCGGCGTGCGCGCGAGCGTGCGCGCCGATGCGCGGCCCAACGCTTTTCTATCGAGTTTGCGCGTGCTCGGCAATGGCACCTCGATCGTGGGCACGTGCGCTTTCGGCGGGCCGCGGATCGTCGAAATCGACGGCTTCGAGATCGACGCCATTCCCGCCGGGCCGATGCTGGTGACGCGACATCGCGACGTTCCCGGCATGATCGGCAGGCTTGGAACGATCCTGGGCGAGGCCCTCGTCAACATCTCGACCATGCAGGTCTCGCGTCGCGATGCGGGCGGCGACGCGATCATGGTCCTCTCGACGGACCGCCGCGCCGACGATGCAACGATCGAGCGATTGCGACTGATCGACGGAATCAAGAGCGTGCGCGTCCTCGAGCTGTGATCGCTCTCGCGCGACACGGCGAAACGACCTGGAATCTGGCCGGGCGCTACCAGGGGCGCCGCGAGTCCGATTTGTCGGCCCTAGGCGTGCGTCAGGGGCTGGCGCTGGGGGAATATTTCGCGCAGCGGCAGCGGCGCGGCGAAGCGGTGCCCGAGCGCGTCGTGGCGAGCCCCCTCGTGCGCTGCACCGCCACGGGACGTTTCGTCTCCGGGCGGCTGGGCGTTCCGCTTGAGACCGACGCGCGCCTGATCGAAATCGCGCACGGAACGTGGGAGGGTCGCTACCGTGACGAACTCGCGGCCAACGATCCCGAACGGTATCGCGCGTGGCGCAACGATCCGGCCCACGTCGCGTTCGAGGGCGGTGAAACGCTGCGCGACGTCTTGGCGCGCTGGCGCGACTTTGCCGCCGGCCTCAACGCGCAGCCGCAGCAGCTTCTGATCGTCACCCACGACGCGGTCGTGCGTTGCGCGCTCTTGGATGCGATGGGCCGTCCACTGGACGACTTTTGGGAAATGCCGGTTGAAAACGCCGCGTTCGCACTGCTCGAAAGCGAGCGCGGACGGCTCTCGTTGATCGAAGCCTGCCACAACGAACATCTACGCGGGGTGCGCGCCGACGCCGCCCGCCAAGCACTCTAGCCTGCTCGTGGCCCACTAGCCGAGGTTTGCGGGCGCCGTAAACGCGAGCCAGCGTCGTTCGAGCTGGCGCGCGACGGCGATCGTCGTGCGATCGCCGTAGAGTGGTCCGACGATTTGCACGCCGAGCGGAAGGCCGGTTCGCGTAAAGCCGAGCGGTGCCGTCGTGGCGGGCAAGTAGAAGCCGCCGGCGATACCGGGCCAGAAAAGCAGATCGTTGTAATGAAGTTCCACTCCGCCGATGGTGATGCGGCGCCCAGCCGACCGAACGTCGAGTTCGTGCGGGAGGGCGGCGGTTCCAAACGCGGGACAGAGCACGACGTCCCAATCGTTGAAGAACGCCTGCCAGGTGCGGCGCAGCACCGCGCGCCGTTCGTTGAGGGCGATCCAGTCGCCGTGCGAGAGATCGTAATTGCGATCGAGAACGGCGTCGGCGCTGTCGTCGTCGGGCGCCGAAGCTGCAGCCCGCGCCCGCGCCGCGGCGAGCTGTTCGGGACCCAAGCGCGTCCCCACGGCCGCGGCAAGCAGCCGCAGGAAAAGCTGATAGGCTTCCTTGGGATCGAAGGCCGGACGGGCCCGCAGCCCGACCTTTGCGCCTTCGCGCTGTAACGCGCGAGCGAGCTCGCTCAGCTTCGCGGAGATCTCATGGTCGGTCGTCGTCGCGGGCTCTTCGGCCCACACCGCAACGCGCAATCCTTTGAGCGAGGCCGTTCGCGGCGGCGGAAGGACGTACCGTAGCGACGTGTCGGCGGCGTCGGGCCCGGCGATCGCATCGAGCGCGAGCGTGAGGTCTTCGGCGGAGCGTGCGAGCGGTCCGATCGCGCTGATGTCGGTCGGCACGACCGTCCCAAGCAGCGAATGGCCGCGCGGCGGACAAAGTCCCCATGTCGGCTTGTGCCCGAAGAGGCCGCAAAAGTGGGCCGGCACGCGAATCGATCCGCCGATGTCGCTGCCGATATCGAGCCCGGTGAGCCCGGCGGCGAGCGCTGCGGACGACCCGCCCGATGAACCGCCGGGGGTGCGGGTGCAATCCCACGGGTTGTTCGTCACGCCGTAGTTGACGTTGAAGCTCTGCCAGTCGAGCAACAGACGCGGTACGTTGGTCTTGCCGAAGACGACCGCTCCGGCCGCCTGCAGACGCTCGACGGCAAGCGCGTTGCTCGAGACGACGTTGTCGCGCATAGCGGCGAGACCCCACGTCGTAGCGAGCCCTGCGACGTCGAAGCTTTCCTTGACCGTCATCGGAACGCCGTGCAACGGTCCGGCCGGGCCGCGCGAGCGGTCGAGCGCACGCGCGCGTTTCCGGGCGCGCGCAAAATCGCGCACGACCACGGCGTTGATCGAGCGATCGAGCCGTTCGATGCGCGCGATGAAATGGTCGAGCGCTTCGAGCGCCCCGATTCGGCGGCGCCGGATCTGCAGCGCCAGCGTTTTCGCCGATGAGAACGAAAAATCGTTCGCTGCAGGCACTACGGCGGGGTCGCCGGCGTGTCGGTCGCTAATGCATGGGGCGCGGCGAACGTCGAGGGCGGCAGCGATAGGGGGAACTGGTACCTCGACCACAGGATGCGCTCGTGCCCGATTGCGCCGTTCGGCAGGTGCACGGAGACCGCGGCCTGGCGGATCAGCCAGTAGCGTTCGGTGCGGCCGTAGACTAACTCGCCGCTTCCCCGCACGCCGTTAGCGCTCATCCGAAAGCGAACGACGGACGGCAAGAAATAGCTCGCGTCGACGAAGATGTCGCTGACCGCGAAATCGCCTGGGACGCGCGGCTCGGCCTTGAAACGGTAGGTCAAACGGCTGCCCTTGCGCTCGACGTCGACGAAGGTGAAGACGTAGTCGTGCAAACGCGGCGCGACCGCTGCGATGTCGTATCGATAGGTGCGGTCGCGCAAGATGCGCACGGCCGGCGTCGTCAGCGCTTGACCGTCGACCGAGACGATCTCGTCGCGCTCGCTTAACCCGTGCCGGTAAATGCGATGCGTTTGCTCGATGTTGCGCGGCCCAATCTGTTCGAGCGAGATTTCAAATTCCAGGTTGGGCGGATGCGCAACGCGCTCGAGTGCGCTGCCGTAGTTGGAGAGCACGAGCGCGGGTGCGAGCGGCGGTACGATCGGGCCCTCGGCGCAGCGAACCGCCGTGGCACTCAAGCCGATTGCTGCCAGCGCGGCCAGTGCCCCCGCCGCGAAGGGGACCTTCACGTCGCGAGGGCGCTGCGGATCGCGTTGAGAGCAGCATCGACGCCGGCGGGGTTCTTACCCGCACCCTGCGCCTGGGCTGCCGCCCCGCCGCCCCGCCCGTCGACAAGCGGCGCCGCGAGTTTGAGCAGGTTGCCGGCATGAACGCCGGATTTGACCAGGTCGTCGCTCGCGCAGACGAAAAGGGCGACGCTTCCGTTGCCGACCCCGGCGAGTGCAACGACGCCGCTGCGCAACCGGCCTCGAATCGCGCCTCCAAGGCTCTTGAGCGTCTCGGCGTTCGCGTCGCGTACGACCGCCGCGACGACGCGTTTTCCGGAGATCTCTTCGGCTCGTTGCACGTAATCTTCAGCGTCGGCGGCCGCCAGGCGCGCCTTCATCTCAGCGAGGGTCTTGTTGAGCTCGCGCGCCTCGACGTGAAGGCGCTCGACGCGCTCGCCGAGCTGCGCCGGTTTCGTCGATAGCGATTCCGACAGCGTGCCGACCAGCTCTTGCTGATCGAGCACGTACGCCTCGGCGGCCTTCGAGACGACCGACTCGATTCGGCGGATGCCGGTGCCGATCGACGATTCCGAGAGGATCAAGAACATTCCGAGCTCGCCGGTGGTCAGCGCGTGGGTTCCGCCGCAAAACTCGATCGCCGGGCCGAAATGCACGACCCGCACGCGCTCGCCGTATTTTTCCCCCGCCATTGAGATTGCTCCGGAGGCCGTTGCTTCGGCGGGCGTCATGATCTTGAGTACCTGATGGTGGTCGTCGCGAATGAGCGCATTGACTCGGCCGACGACGTCGCGCTTTTGCCCCGGGCTCAGGGCTCCGCCCGACCAGCGAAAGTCGAAGCGCATGCGGTCGACGCCGACCCACGATCCGGCCTGCACGATCTCGTCGCCCAGTACGTCCTTCAAGGCGCGTTGCAGCAGGTGCGCGCTCGAGTGATGCCGTCGAATCTCTTGGCGCCAAAGCGGATCGACCGCGGTGTGCACGATGTCTCCGACGGCTAGTGCTCCGCCGGACAGCACCCCGCGATGCGCGACGCCTTCACCGACGTACTGCGTGTCGAGCACCGTAAAGATTGCGCCGTCGAGCGTAATCGTGCCGCGGTCGCCGATCTGACCGCCCTTCTCTGCATAGAACGAAGTGCGATCGAGGATGAGCTGCGCCTCATCGCCCTCCACGATGCTATCGACCGGCCCCGCCGGCTGCAGGATCAACGCGATCCTGCCGTCGCTTTCCAGCCCATCGTATCCGGTAAACTCCGAGACGATCGCGGGCAGGTCCGCGACAGCCACGACCGCACGTTTGCTGGCCGCATCGGCCCGTGCCCGCTCGCGCTGCTCCTCCATGGCGGCCTCGAAGCCGGCGAGGTCGACCGAGACGCCGGCCTCGGCGGCGATCTCTTTGGTCAGTTCGGCCGGAAAGCCGTAGGTGTCGTGCAGCGCAAAGACGTCGGCCCCGGCGATGGGCGCGCCATGTTTCTTGCTCGCTTCGAGCAGGCTCGCCAGCATCTCACTGCCGCGCTCCAGCGTCCGGTCGAATGCGAGTTCTTCCGCGCCCAGCACCTGCTCGATCGCGGCGATCTTTGCACGAAGCTCCGGGTAGCCGGACTCGAGGGTGGCCACGACGGCCGGCACGAGCGCGGTCAGAAAACTTTGCGGATAGCCGAGCAGGCGGCCATTGCGGATCGCGCGCCGGATCAGAAAACGCAAGACGTAGCCGCGATCGGTGTTCGACGGATAGACGCCGTCCGCGATCAAGAAGGTGACCGCGCGCGCGTGGTCGGCGATGATGCGACGGCGTACGATGCGCTCTTCGGTCAAGAACGCCGTGCGGCCGACGCTCGGCTGGGCTGCGATCACGTCCGCGAAGAGGTCGGTCTCGTAGATCGAGGCCTTGCCGTTCGCGATCGCAAGCATGCGCTCGAATCCGGCACCGGTATCGATCGACCTGCGCGGCAGCTCGTGCAATGTTCCGTCGGCGCTCCGATTGTACTGCTGAAATACGAGGTTCCAGAGCTCGACGTAGCGGTTGCCGAGGTTCGGCCCGCTGTCTTGGGGTCCGCTCGCATGGTGCGCGCCGGTGTCGTAGAAGATTTCGGTCGACGGACCGCACGGGCCGCTCGCGCCCATCGTCCAGAAATTCTCGCTGTCAAAGCGCGAAATGCGTGAGGCACCCAGGCCTACCTCGCGCTCCCACAGGCTCTGCGCCTCGTCGTCCGAGACATGGACCGTGACGTACAGTTTCTCGGGATCGAGTTTGAGATGTTCGGTGAGGTATTCCCAGGCCCAAACGATCGCTTCGCGTTTGTAGTAGTCGCCGAAGCTAAAGTTGCCGAGCATCTCGAGGAACGTGCCGTGGCGACCGGTTCGCCCCACGTTTTCAATATCGCTTTTCGCGCCCGCAACCCGCAGGCAGGGCTGCACGGTAACCACGCGCGGCGCCGGCGGCGGCACTTCGCCCAAGAAAGCGGGCACGAACTGCTCCATCCCGGCGATCGTGAACAAGGTGGTCGACATCGCGTCGGGTATCAAGCTCGCCGCGGGTGCGTGTTTGTGCCTTTTCGACACGAAGAAATCGACGAACGAGCGCCGTAGTTGTTGACTGGTTATCGCTGCCATGGCGCGCCTAAACTTCAGGGTCGCCGGGCGCAACGCCTATCCCGAACGGGGTACCCCGATTGCTTTCGCGGCGCGGCGAGCCTCGGCGAACGCGCCCACGAAGAAGATCGCCGCGATGATGAGGGATACGACGCCGAGCGCGATTCCAATGAGGTTGTCGGAGCTCATGAGCTTCTCCTAATTTCTCCTTTACCGTTCCAGAAGGACGTTGCGCAGTTTCTCCAGCGCCTTCTGCTGGAGCCGGGAAACGTGCATCTGCGACACGTTGAGCCGTTTGGCAATCTCCGTTTGCGAAACCGATTCGTAAAACCGCAGGAACAGGATGATCCGTTCGCGCCGCGTCAGCACTTCGAAGGCCCGTTCGAGGTTCGCGCGGTCCTCGAGGTTAGCCAGCTGCGGGTCGTTGCGCCCGATGTAGTCGGCAAGGGTCTGCGAGTTCTTGTCCCCGTCACCGGCGACTTCCGTATCGAGCGAGAGCAGGTTGTAGGCTTGCCCGAGCTCCTGGGCTTCCAGGATCTCTTCCTCGGTGGCGTGCAAGTGGGCGGCAAGCTCGGCAGCCGTCGGAGAGTGACCAAGCTTGACGGTCAGGCTCTCGATGGCGCGGTTGACGCTGAGGTTGAGCTCCTGGAGCCGGCGCGGAACTTTCACCGCCCAGCCCTTATCGCGAAAGTAGCGCTTGATCTCTCCAACGATGGTGGGCGTGGCGTACGTCGTAAACTCGACGCCCCGCTCGAGATCGAAACGATCGATCGCTTTGAGCAACCCGACCGTGCCGACTTGAATCAAGTCGTCCAGCGCCTCGCCGCGGTTGGCGAACTTGACCGCGAGATACCGCACGAGGTTGAGGTGCGCGACCACGAGCTCGGCGCGCAGCCGTTCGTAATCGGCGAGGTTGGAGTCGCGAGCGATGCCAAACTGGGCGAAGGCCTCGCGCGTCCGCTGCCGATCCCAACGCTCCTCTTCGTCGACGGAGAGGCTCACCGAGTCAATCGGAGGCGAGCCGCTTGAGCATGATGAGCTCCGTGCCCGACTGCGGATCGAATTTGTGCTCGACGGTATCCATCAACGCTTGGATCAGGAAGATGCCCAGGCCGTCGGCCGTGGGCACCGCGCGCGGACGCGGCGGCGGCTCCCGGCGCTCGCCGAAACCGTGATCGCGTACGCGAATGCGCAAGTAGGTAGGGGCGGCGTCGGACGTGATGTCGATCGTCTCGGCCCCGACCGACTGCGTGATACAGGTCGTGCACGCCTCGGCGATCGCAAGCTTGAGATCCTCGATCTCTTCGACGGAAAAGGGCAAACGGTTGGCGATCGCTGCGACCGCGAGGCGGGCCACCGCGACCCACTCCGGCTTGCTCGGGATGCGCAGCTCCACGGTCTCGATCTGCTCGATGCTGGTTGCTGCCTCGTTCACTGATGGTCCCCTTTGTGGACGTGCGCAAGCACCGATCGTTCCAAGGCCGATCTCAGGAAGCTAACGCCTTTTTCGCGCCTTGCTCGTCGTCGAAGATACCGAATATCTTGACCAGGCCCGTTATGTCGAAGATTTTCTTGATCTGCGGATTGGTGCACACCAAATTGACCGTGCCGCCGTGCTCGCGGACGCGTTTAAGCCCGCCGATGAGGACGCCCAGGCCCGTCGAGTCGATGTAACGCACTTTTTCGAGGTTGATGACGAGATTGTAGTGCCCTTGGTCGATGAGCTCCGTAATCGCATCTTTCACTTTGGGCGATGTATAAACGTCGATTTCTCCGCCCAACTCGACGACGTACGCATCGTCGTCCGCTTCGCGGACCTGCACTTTGATATCCAAGGTTTCTCCTACATCTCGACGCGGGTTGGTTGCGATGGGGATGGGCCGTTCTCGGGGTTCTCCAGCTCGCCCGGCGGAAGGCCCGTGGCCGGCCCGCCGTTACCGCCGCCATGCTGCGAGCGCTCGGCCGCCTGGCGGGCTTTGGCGCGCAAGGCATCCCGCATGCCTTGCCCCGCGACCGGCGAGAGCAGGATGGCGAGTGCAACACCGGCGAGTGCTCCGGCCAGCAGGCCGGCGATGAGGCCGACATCCCCGCCGCTCGGGCGGCTGCCCTCGTTAGCTTCCACTAGCGTCCGGAGGCGACCCGTCGCCCGGGCGATCGAGCCGGCGCGAGCCGGTGATGCCGACCACGGCCCCGATCAGGGCGGCGGTTTTCGACGCACCCGACGCGACGCTCTCCAGCCGCGTGACCACGGCCCCCAGTCTTCCGATCGTTGCATCGGCCGTGTCGGCGATGCCACCGACGTGGGTCAGCGTCGTTACGATCGGCGTCGAAAGCGCACCGATCTGTTCGTCGACCTCGTCGAGGGTCCGTTGCATGCGCGTCAAGAGTGCGCCCGCGCGCAGACACAGGATGAAGATTCCGAGCCCGATCAAGAGGGCGCCCGCGCCCGCGCAAAGCGACAACACGAACGGCCCCGTTGCCGTGGACACAGCTAGTTCGTTCCTCCATGCGGCCCCGCGTTTGAGGGGCTACGACCAATTGTTCCCACAAGCGCGGCGGGTTCACGCAGCGATGCGAGGATGGTCGGTAGCATCCCTAAAAGGGCATCGACGTCCTGCTCGGTCGACAGCTTGCCGAACGAGAAGCGTACGGTCCCGCGAGCGGCCCAGGCCGGCCCGCCGATCGCGGCGATCACGTGGCTCGGTTCGATCGAGCCTGCCGCGCACGCGCTTCCAGTCGAAACGGCCACCCCGGCCAGGTCCAGCCGGATCGCCAGCGTTACTCCGTCGACGGCGGCGAAGGCCAGGCTCGAAACATTGGGCAAGCGCGGCCCCGTCGCGGCGTTGACCCGCACGCCCTCGACCGTCGCCAGGATTCCCGCCTCAAAACGATCGCGCAAAGCGCGCAAGCGCACCGATTCCGCCGGCTGTTCCCGGGCAGCCAGCTCAAGCGCCGCCGCCAGTCCCACTGCACCCGCGACGTTTTCGGTCCCGGCGCGTAAACCCGCCTCTTGCTCGCCGCCTACGATGAGCGGGGCAAGCGGTGTCCCGCTGCGCACGTACAGCAGCCCGACGCCCTTGGGGCCGTAGAACTTGTGCGCCGAAAGCGACAACAGATCCACCCCGAGGTCATCGACGTCGAGCGGAACGCGACCGGGCGCCTGCACTCCGTCGCTGTGAAAGATCGTCTGATGCTCGTGGGCGATGCGCGCCAGGGCCGGGATCGGCTGCAGCGTCCCGAGCTCGTTGTTGGCAAGCATCACCGAGGCAAGCACCGTCCCTGCTCCGAGCGCCGCTTCGAAGTCGGCCGGATCGAGCGCGCCGTTTTCGTCGACGGGTAGGACGCTCACCGCATAGCCCTCGTCGCGTAACAACTCGACCGCATGGAGGACGGCGCGGTGTTCGGTCGCCACCGTCACGATACGCCTGCCCGCTCCGCGCTGGGCCCGCGCGACGCCTAGGACCGCAAGGTTGTCGGCTTCCGAACCACCGGCGGTGAAGACGATTTCGCGCGGCCGCGCACCGAGGACGGCGGCGACGCTCGCCCGTGCCCGATCGAGCGCGGCTCGCGCCGCCCGGCCCTCGGTGTGCGCCGAGCTCGGGTTGAAGCCGAACTCGCTGAAGTAAGGCCGCATTGCTTCGACGACCTCGCGGCGCGCGGGAGTGGTCGCTGCGTGATCGACGTAACGCCGGGGCTCCATCGGTCCTAGTGTACCAGCCTCGGCTAGGATGGCGCGCCTCGGCCGCCCGATGCCGGCGCACGTTTGCCGGTCGGTTTCGAGCGGCGGGCAGCAATCCAGGGCCGCAGGCGAGCCTCCTCGCCCTGCGCCCCCGGCTCGAAATAGGCCGGGTCACCCAGATTCTCGGGCAGATAACGCTCCAGGCGTTCGGGCGGCGGAAGGTCGCCCGCCGCACCCATCGCGGCGTAGTCGTCGTGCGCGTAGCGATAGTCGCGCCCGTATCCCAGACCACGCAGCAAGCCCGTGGGGGCGTTGCGCAGGTCGAGCGGCACGGGATCGTTGCGCGTTTCCTCGACGTCGCGCAGCGCCGCACCGTAGGCACGTCCCACGCTATTCGATTTTGGCGCCGTCGCCAGATACAGCGTGGCATGCGCGAGCGCAAAGAAGCCCTCCGGCAATCCGACGAAATGCACCGCCTGCTGCGCCGCGACGGCAACCTGGAGCGCGCGCGAGTCGGCCAACCCAACATCCTCCGACGCCAAGATCACCAGACGCCGCGCGATGAAAAGCGGATCTTCGCCGGCGTCGATCATGCGCGCTAGCCAATACAGGCCAGCGTCGGGATCGCTGCCGCGAATCGACTTGATGAATGCGCTGATGACGTCGTAGTGATTCTCGCCGCGTTTGTCGTAGGCGATGCTGCGCCGTTGCAGGGCGTCCGCGATCAGGGTGCGGTCGATGTGCTTGGCCCCCGCCCCATCCACTGCCGCCGCAGCCGCGGCGAACTCGAGCGTGCCGAGCGCAACGCGCGCATCGCCGTTGGCGAGTTGGACGAGCACCTCAAAAGCGTCCTCGTCCAACCTGATCGTTTGACGCCCGAGCCCCCGTTCGGTATCGGCCAGCGCGCGGCGCACGAGGGTCGCAATCGAGGCGTCGTCGAGCGCGTGCAGCACGTAGACCCTTGTGCGCGAGAGCAAGGCGGAGTTGACCTCGAACGAAGGGTTCTCGGTCGTCGCACCGATCAGCGTCAGCGTGCCATCCTCGACATAGGGCAACACGGCATCCTGTTGCGCCTTGTTGAAACGGTGGATCTCGTCGATGAAGAGCACCGTGCGCTTACCGATCGCGCGCGCCCGCTGCGCGTCGGCGACGACCGCGCGCAAGTCGGCTACCCCCGCGCTGACGGCCGAGATCGAAACGAAGTTCGCGCCCGTCGCGTTGGCGATGATTTCCGCCAGCGTCGTTTTGCCGCTGCCCGGCGGACCCCACAGAATCAGCGACGGAACGACGTCGCTCTCGATCGCGCGCCGCAACGCGCGGCCTTCGCCCACGACGTGCTCTTGAGCGACGAACTCGTCGAGCGTTCGCGGCCGCATGCGCGCGGCCAGCGGCACCGGAGCGTCCTTCTCGAAGAGACTGACGCGCTCGCGCGGCCGCCGCGCCATCAGAGGAAGTGCTTTTTCTTCGGTTTTCCGGTCGCCGCCGGTTTGGCGACACCCGGCGTTGCGGTCGGAACCGGCGCGACGATCGTGACGTCCTTCTCGGCCCGTATCTCCCCGCTTTGGGTGTCGTAATCGACCACCTGCGCATCGAGCGTTTGATCGCCGTCGGCGATATGCACGCTGCCCTCGAGATGCAGGTGGTGCTCGGCGTCGTCGAGCGTGGCCGAGTCGGCGGTTGCGCTGCGCTTCTCTTGGGTGAAATGCACGTGGCCGGTGGCCACGTACAAGTGCCGCACGCCGTCGACGTCGAGCTTGTCGCAGACGAGCGTTGAGGGTTTTTGCGTCAGTTCGCTGGTCTTTCCCGCACTCTTGACGGCTTTGGTTTGATGGACCACGACGTGCCCGACGGCGTGAAGCTCCTTGCGCCGCGAGTTGCCCGTCGCATGGTCGGCGCTGATGTCGGTTCCCTCGCGGACCGCTGTAAAATGGTCGGGCAGCGAAAAGTTCCCGGTTTCGAAGTTGAAGTTGACCGTCTCCGATTGGATGCGGTCGAATCCGCCGACGTTCTTGAAAAAACTCTCGCCGAGCGAGCCCGCGACCGGGTTGGTGCCGCCCGTATTCACGCCGGCTGGGAATGGCGGATGCGCGCCGTTTGACCTCGGACCGGCGCCGCCGCCTGGGGCCGCAGTGCTGCCCGGCGGAACGGCGGGCAAGCCGCTCGGAGTCCCGACGCCGCTCGGGGTCGTCGACGGCTTAGCGGGCGGCGTTTGTGCGAGCGCCCCGTGCGAAAATGCGACGAGCGCAAGCACGATACCAAAGAGCGAGAGGTGAGGCCTCACGCATCCTCCGAGCGGCGGGCGCCGGCAACCGTCTCGACGGGCCCCAAGCGTCGTTCCAACTGTTCCACCGTGATCACTCCCACACGAATCACCCGCGCCACCGCGCGGGTGACATCGACTACGGTGGATTCGGTTTCGAAGGCGGTCGGCCCGTCGTCGATCAGCAGGTCGGCGGCCGGCAGCGCGTCGTGGCCGGCGCCTCCCGAAAAAGCGGGCGCGCCGCTTCGATTTGCGCTCGTCGCAGCGAGCGGGCCACAGCTCGCCAGAATGGTCCGGCACAACGCGTGCCCCGGGACGCGCAAGCCGACGGCCGCTAGCCCCGCGGTGACGCTCTCGTGCACGGAGGGCGGCCGCTCGACGATGAGCGTTAGGGGTCCCGGCAGAAAGCATCGGGCGGCGGTTACGGCAAGCGCATTGCCGTCGGCATACTCGAGCAGCTCGGCGACCGTCCCGAAATGCAGCGCCAAGGGTTTCGTGAGCGGGCGGCGTTTGAGGCGAAAGATGCGTGCCACCGCGTCGAGGCGTTTGGGGTCGCAGCCGATCCCGTACACGGTGTCCGTCGGGAAAATGACCGTTCCACCTGCCCGAACGACGCGCGCGGCTTCGCTCGCGACGAGTTCTTCCGGCATCGTTCGGGCATCGATCGTGCGCATGCCGTTTCCATGCGCGCCGGGGAAAACGTGTGACACGACCTGTCGCTCGATCGAGGCGCCCCTACGTGCGGACGCGCGAACCGGTGCCGACGGCTACGCACGAGAGCGGGTCGTCGGCGACGATCACCGGAATGCCGGTGACCTCACCCAACAACGTGTCGAGCCCGCGCAGGAGCGCGCCCCCGCCCGTCAAGATGATGCCGCGATCGATGATGTCGGCGGCCAATTCAGGCGGCGTTTTTTCCAGCACGGCCTTCACCGCCTCGACGATCGACTGCAACGGTTCCGAGAGCGCCTCACGAACTTCTTCGCTTGTGATCTTAACGGTCTTCGGCAAACCGTTGATCAGATCGCGGCCGCGGATCTCCATGCCGAGCTCCTGATCGAGCCGGTACGCAGACCCGATCGTAATCTTGATCTCCTCGGCGGTCCGTTCGCCGATCATCAAGTTGTACACCCGGCGGATGTGGCGCGTGATCGCCTCATCGAGCTTATTCCCGGCGACGCGCAGCGACTGCGAGACCACGATACCTCCCAAGGAAATGACCGCGACGTCGGTCGTTCCTCCGCCGATGTCGACGACCATGTTACCGTTGGGTCCGTCGATCGGCAGCCCCGCGCCGATCGCCGCAGCCATCGGCTCCTCGATGATGTCGACGCTGCGTGCGCCGGCCAGCTTCGCAGCGTCGCGCACGGCGCGCTCCTCGACGCTCGTGATCTCGGCCGGAACGCAAATGGTAACGGTCGGCTTAGGACGGAAAAGGCTGTCGAAAAACGAGCGGTTGCGCGTCACCTTCTTGATGAAGTAGCTGAGCATCGCTTCGGTGACTTCGAAGTCCGCGATCACGCCGTCGCGCAGCGGACGGATGGCTTGAATGTGGCTCGGCGTGCGCCCAAGCATCTGACGGGCTTCCTCGCCCACCGCAAGGGTGCGGTTCGTACGTACGTCCTTGGCCACGACGGACGGCTCGCGCAAGACGATGCCCTTACCCTTGACGTAGACGAGCACGTTTGCCGTCCCTAGGTCGATCCCGATATCCAACGATGACTCCGCTCGAACCGCAGTGAAGCTGGCCGCTCGAGGCGGACCAGCGGCGGCCGACCGGAAGTGATTGCGCCTACAGCACCGGCCTCCTTGCACAGGCGAGGGCAGCTCGACGTTCGCCGGGCGCGAGGGGCCCTACCCGACCTTGGGGTAGGCGGTCGTTTCGTAGGCGCCGATGGGTTCCATGAAGGGCGTGATTCCGCTGGATCGCTGGACTTGCCCACCGAGGGCGGAGAGCATCTCCTCGAGACGCTCGTAGCCGCGGTCGATGTACTCCAGGCCAATGATCTCGGTCTCGCCGGCGGCCGCCAGGCCGGCGACCACCAGCGCCGCTCCGGCGCGAATGTCAGGCGCCTCCACCGGCGCGCCTGAGAGTGCCGCGCCGCCCTTGATCAGCGCCGTGTTGTTGTCGATGGCAACGCGCACGTCGGCGCCCATGCGCACCAGTTCGTTCACGTAGGAGAAACGTGCGTTGAAGACGGTCTCTTCGATCACGCTCGTGCCCGGGCACGTGCACAGGAAACTCAGCATCGGTGGCTGCAGGTCGGTCGGGAAGCCGGGATAGGGAGCGGTCAGCACGCCGGTTCCGCCCGTAATCCGCTCGGCCTGGATGCGAACCCAGTCGGTGCCGGCGCTGACTTTAACGCCGCATTCCGAGAGCTTGCTCGTCAGCGCGGCCAGGTGCGCCGGCGCGCAACGCGTCACCGTGATGTCACCGCGCGTCGCGCACCCCGCCAGCAGCAACGTGCCGGTCACGATGCGGTCGGGAATGATTTCGTACTCGACGCCATGCAGCTCGCGGACGCCGTCGATCACGATCGTTTCGGTTCCGTGGCCCGCGATCTTCGCTCCCATTCTGACAAGGAAGCCGGCGAGGTCGACGACCTCGGGTTCCATCGCGACGTTGCGCAACGTCGTCGTACCGACCGCCAGGACCGCAGCCAGCATCGCGTTCTTGGTCGCGCCGACGCTCGGCTGGCGGAATTCGATGTCGGCTCCGACGAGTCGCGATCCCTTGGCCTCGGCGATCAAGTATCCGTGAGCGTTGGACACCTCGGCGCCGAGCGCGCGAAAGGCCTGCTCGTGCATATCGGTCGCACGCGTCCCCAAAATGCATCCACCGGGAAGGGGAACTTCGGCTCGGCCGAAGCGCCCCAGCAGCGGTCCCACCAGGTCGAACGAGGCGGCGAGTTTGCGAACGAGCGTGTACGGAGCGCGATGGGTCGCGATATTCGAAGGGTCGATCACGATCGTGCCTTTGCCCTCGGAGCGCTGCCGGGAGCCAAGGGATTCGAGCAGCGACCACATGACCGAGACATCGGTGATGCGCGGCACGCGGTGCAGCGTGACGGGCGTCTTCGCGAGCAGGGCGGCGGCCATGATCGGAAGGGCTGCATTTTTCGCGCCGTGGGTCTCGACCGAGCCGGAAAGGCGGTGGCTGCCGCGCACGCGCAGCGTTGTCTCGAGCCGATCGAGGACGTCCATTCCCGGCAGGGATTCGCGCCGCCGGCAGGCGATTCCGCGCCCGCCCGCGCTTTTATCGAGAGATGATGGGCTTGGTCGAGCTCATTCGTCGTCGGGTGAACGGCCGTCGTGGGGCTGCATCATAAAGAAGTGAATCAAGTCTTGGGTCGTTCGCACCGCGGCCCCGGGCGCCTTGATCGGTACGAACGGTCGCGGCGCCTGCGTGAAGTCGAAACAGTCGGCGGCGGGCGACGTCGAGCGATCGTCGGCACCGCCGTTCGTGAGACGCGGCAGGCCGAACTGATCCTCGGTAAACTTGAGGATGCTGGCCGACTCATACTGAACGTGCGAGACGTGGTTATGCTTGGCGTAGGGTGAAATCATCAAGATCGGCACGCGGAACCCCAAGCCGTCGTAATCGAGCATCTGGGGAGGGACGTGATCGTACAGGCCGCCCCAGTCGTCCCACACGACGAAAATCGCTGTCGAATCCCAGAACGGGCTCCCCCCGATCGCGTCCACCAGCGCCGTCACCCACGAAGGGCCATACCCTCCACCGCAGTTCACGTGATCGGAGTTCTCGCAAATCGGGGTTATCCAAGTGACGTTTGAAAGCAGACCGGCTTGCAGATCGGTGAAGAACCTGGTCTGCGGCGTGATCACGTCTTTCGCCCAGTCCGGACCGTTGTAAACCTTGTTGATCGTCTGGTAGGCAGACCACACGCCGTCGCCGCTGTCGATCACGCTGCTATAGAAGTGCCACGTGAGCCCGGCGGCATCGAGCTCTTGGCCGATCGTATTGTTATCGTAACACGGCGCAATGTTCGGCCCGATCGTTCGTTTCTGCGTCAGCGTCGGGACCTGGTTGTCCTTGACCGCGCAGCCCCACGGCACGTCGTAGGGAAGGTCGACCGAACCGCTGGCCTGTGCGGCGATGAGGTATTGGTGCCCGACGAAACTTTCGTCGAGGTGGGACTGAAAGTTATTGTCGGCCAGCACCCACTCATGGGCCATGTCGAAGTACGGCTTCGACTCGTCGTGGGGAACGTAAACGTACTCCGGGTTGGATGGGCCCCCAAAACTCTCTTCCTTATCGAAGCCGTTCATTTGGCAGTCCGTACCGGGGTACGAACCGGTTCCGTTGCACGCCGCAAGAAACGCCGCGACCGAGTGATCGATGACGTATTGCGTCCCGAGGCTGACCGGCTTGAGCTTGATGGTCTCGCCCTTCGAATTTTGCCCGCTCGAGGCCGTATTGGCGTTCGGGAAGCCTTGGAAAAGGTTGTCGAAGCTGCGGTTCTCCTGGATGATGATCACAACGTGCTGGATCTTGCCGCCGCTCGACGAGGTGGAAGGCATCCGTACGGCTACGCGGCCGTTGGGCGTGAGCGAGGAAGCCCCGTCCGAGGCCGAGTGAAAGCCTGGCGAGCAGGCGGCGAGCAGTAGCGCGCAGAGGATGAATCGCGCGCTGATGGCGAGGTTAGATCTAACCGTCATCGGGAGGCCGTCCGTCATCGAATTGGTGCATGAAAAAGTCGGTATCCTTAGGTGCCTTGATGGGGACGAAGGCACGCGGCGGTTTATTGAAGTCGAAGCAGTCTTTCGCCGGCGAATTCGAGCGAGCGTCGCTGCCGTCGGTCGTGAGCGGAGCCAAGCCAAAGGTGTCCTCGACGAAGTGCAGGATGCTGCCCGTCTCGTACATCACGTGCGACACGTGGTCTTGCTTGGCGTACGGGGAGATGACCAGCAGCGGAACGCGGAAACCGGTTCCATCGTAGTCCTCGAACACCGGCGGTACGTGGTCGTACAGGCCGCCCCAATCGTCCCACACGACGAAGATCACGGTCGAATCCCAAAACGGGCTCTCGCCCACGGCGTTGACGAGTGAGGTCACCCACGACGGACCGAAGCCGCCGCCGCAGTTCACGTGATCGGAGTTGGCGCAGATGGGCGTGATCCAGGTGACGTTTTCGAGCAGCCCCTTCGAGACGTCGGTCAAGAATTTCGTTTGCGGAGTGATGACGTCGGCCGCCCAATCGGGCCCGTTACGGATGTGGCTAATCGCTTGATAGCCCGACCACTCGCCGCCGTCGCCTTTCACGACGCTGGTATAAAAATGCCACGTGAGGCCGGCCGCATCGAGCTCGTCGCCGATCGTTTCCGAGTCGAAGCAGGCGGCCTCGGTGTTTCCCAGCTCACGCTCTTGGGTGATCATCTGGACGGTAATGCCCTTCGGGCGGCAGCCCCAAATATAGCTGCTCGGAAGATTGACCGCGGACTGGGCTTGCGCTGCGATGATGTACTGATGCGCGACGAAGCTCTCGTCGAGATGCGATTGATGCATTTCGTCGGCAAGCACCCACTCGTGGGCCATGTCGAAGTACGGCTTTGACTCGTTGTGCGGCACGTAGACGTACTGCGGATTCTTGGTGGGCCCGTCGAAACTCACTTCGTTATTGAACCCATCGTTCTTGCAGTTGGTACCCGGAAGAGAACCGCTCCCATCGCAGGCTGCAAGATATGCGGTCAAGGAATGATCGATGACGTACTGCGTCGCCAGACTGACCGGCGTCAGCGCGATCGAGTTCCCGCTCGAGTCCAGGCCGCTCGAGACCGTATCGGCCTTCGGAAAGCCCTGAAACAAGTTATCGAAACTACGGTTTTCCTGCACGATGATGACGACGTGCTGAATCTTCGTGCCTTGCGAGCCCGCGCGCGGGGCCGGCCGGCTCTCGGCCTGCTGGGCCATTGGAATCGCTTGCGCACCGCCGCCGGGCGAAACGGAGTGCGATGCGGGCGAGCAGCCGGCCGCCCATGCCAGCAAAGCGGCAGCCGATATGCTGCGTAAGGAAATAAACCGTTTCACCGTCGTAAAAGACCCCTCTCGCCCGCCCGCGAGCCGGCATAAGCGCGCTGCTATTTCCTGGCCGTCGGACCTTCCCCTTTTGACCTGCAGTCCCCGCCTGTTCGCCTCGTAAGGTAAATCGAGGCATCGCATGGACGCGACTCGTCGTTCGCTCGCACATCCGCGCTAATCGTCGCGCCCCGCGACTGCCTTCATTCCGGCCAGCCAATGCATCACGGATTCGCGCGTGAGAAGCGACTGAACCGCACCATTCTGCGCCGTCAAAGCGATCCCAGCGGCGCTGCTCCGTGCGAGTTGCGCCAGCACGTCGTTTGCCGGCGCGCCTGCTGCGGCCGTGAGGACTCCGTCGGGGCGGGTCATCACGGCCGTTACGTAGGTGCGGGCGCGCTCGTCCTCCGAGAGTCTTGCCAGATCGTCGTAGGTGACGACGCCGGAGAATTCGTCGCCGAGGAAAACCGGCAGCGCGCGCACGTGATCGGCTTGCATCAAGCTCAACGCGCGCACCGCCGTCGCGTCGGCCGGAAGCCGTTGCTGCGGCGGCGCCGCCAGCTCGCCTGCCACGTGACCTTTGAGTGCGCCGGCGATGAAAACGCTCGACTGCTCGGCACTTCCCGCCTGCAGCAAAAACCACCCGATGAAGGTGATCCACAGACCGCCGAAGGCATCGAACGTGAGCGTTTCGACGATACCAAAGGCGATCATAAGGGCGGCGATCGCGCGCCCGGCCGTCACGGTGACGAGCGTCGCTCGTCTTCGGCTCCCCGTTATGCGCCAGACGACTGCGTGCAGCACGCGCCCTCCGTCGAGCGGGTACGCCGGCAAGATGTTGAAAACCGCCAGGATGATGTTGGCAGCGCTCAGGTATTCGAACATCAGCCCGGCGTGATTGTGAGTTCCGCTCGCAAGCGCGAGACCGTAGAATACGACGCCCAGCAGGAGGCTGGTCAGCGGTCCGATCCCCGAGATCCAGGCCTCGCCCGGCGCATCCTGGGCCTCGCCTTCGAACTGCGAAACTCCGCCGAAAATGAACAGCGTGATGCCCCGCACCGGAATCCCTCGCGCGCGCGCCAGCAAGGAATGCGCTAGTTCGTGGATGAGCACGCTAGCAAAGAATAACAGCGATCCGGCGATGCCGAGCGCAACGCGTTCGGCGGTTCCAACCCCTTCGAGCTGCAAAGGGCCGCGCGGATTCGCCAGCATCCACGCGACCAGCGCGAAGACGAATATCCAGCTGGCGTTGACGTCGATCCTGATGCCGAACAGAGAACCGATGCGCATGCTATGCCGCGCGCGCTAACCGTCGCCGGTCGCGCGAGGTTGCGCGCACCAGCCTGCCCCGCAGCGTCACGATCGCGTCGTCCATGCGACGCCGTTTACGCGAACGACTCGGCCGCGACCGGCGGCGCGACGTCGGGCGGCCGCTCCGCACGATCTTCGATGCGGCCGAGTGCAACGTAGCGCCGGAGATGATGGTCGACGTCGCCCAACGCTAGCTCGATCATCGACATCCGCTTGAAGTAGTGTCCGACGTGATACTCCTCGGTCATGCCGATCGCGCCGTGGAGTTGGATCGCTTGCTGACCGACGTAGCGGCCCGAGCGCGCGATCTGAACCTTCGTCGCCGAGAGCGCCCGCCGGCGTTGGGGGTCGGACTCGCTCGACGAAAGCGCCATCGTCCCGTAGTAGCACATCGAGCGGGCCATCTCGAGGCTCATCAACATGTCGACGGCGCGGTGCTGCAGTACTTGAAAGCTGCCGATCGGCACGCCGAACTGCGTGCGCGCCTTGAGATAGTCGACCGTGGTTGCGTGCATGACCGACATGATTCCGACCGCCTCGGCGGCCAGCGCCGCGATGCCGTAGTCGAGCGTTCGCTCCAGAATCGCAAGGCCGCCGTCGAGCTCCCCGACGATCGCTTGCGGCCCCACCCGCACGCCCGAGAAAACCACATCCGAGGCGCGCCCTCCGTCGACCGTCCGGTAGTCGCGGCGCCGTACGCCGGGTGCATCCCCGTCCACGAGCACGAGCGTGATTCCGTGCCGATCCTGCGATAGGCCCCGCGTGCGAACTGAAACGACCAGCTTGTCGGCCACTGCCCCGAAGAGCACGCCGCGCTTCTTACCGTCGATCACCAGGTCGTCTCCGTCACGCCGGGCACGCGTTTCGACCAGGCCTTCGTCGTAGCGAGATCCGTCTTCGGCATAGGCCAGCGAAAGCAACAGCTCGCCCTCGATCATCTGCTCGAGCAAGTCGCCGTGTGCGCCGCCGAAGGCGAGCGCGTTGCCGCCCAGCACGACGGTCGGCAAGTACGGCTCGACCACGAGACCTCGGCCGAACGCCTCCATCAGAATCATCGACTCCACCGGACTTCCGCCGAATCCGCCCTGCGACTCGGGAAGCGCGATGCCGAGCCAGCCGAGGCTTGCGAACGTGCGCCAGTGGTCGCGGCTGAAACCCTCGTTGCCGGCAACGATGGCGCGGCGCCGCTCGGCCCCGTACGCGTCGCCGACGAAGCGGTCGACGCTTTCTTTGATGAGCAATTGGTCGGACGAAAGCGAGAAGTCCATCGTGAGCCTACAGTCCCAGGATGCGCTTGGCGATGATGTTGTGTTGGATTTCGTTGGAACCGGCGTAGATCGAGGTCTTGCGAAAGTTGAAGTACCAAAGCGCGCTGCGCGTGGCGGGGTCGAGCGCGCCGTAACCGTCGGCTTCCATCATCAGCTCGGTGATGGCTTGCTGAATCTCCGTTCCCTTGATCTTGACGAACGACGATTCGGCCCCGGGCGTTTTACCGGCGTGCTCCGATGCGAGCGAGCGCAACTGCGCATAAGACAACGCGGTCAACTCGATCTCGACGCTTGCGATCTTCTCGGCGAAGCGCTCGTCGTCGATCAACGTCTTCCCGTTGACGCGCTGCTGCGCCGCGAGTTCCTTGAGATGACCGAGCAGGCGGAACGACGCAGCCACGCCGGCCGTCGAGTTCCGCTCGTGCTCCAACAAAAACTTGGCGTAGGTCCAGCCCTGGCCTTCGGCCCCGACGAGGTTCTCGACCGGAACGCGCACGGCGTCGAAATGGACTTCGTTGATTTCGTGCCCTCCGTCGATCGTGACGATGGGCCGCACGCTCACGCCGGGCGAGGTCATGTCGATCAGCAGGAACGAAATACCCCGCTGCTTCTGCGCTGCCGGATCGGTACGCACCAGGCAAAAGATCAAGTTTGCGTACTGTGCGTAGGTGATCCACGTCTTAGTTCCGTTGACGACGTAATGGTCGCCGTCGCGCACGGCGCGCGTCTGCAGCGACGCGAGGTCGGAGCCCGAACCGGGTTCGGAATAGCCTTGGCACCACCAGTCGTCGCTACTCAAGATGCGCGGCAGATAATACGCCTTCTGCGCGTCGTTGCCGAACTCGATGATGATCGGCGCGACCATGACGACGCCGAAAGGAATCTGGCGCGGCGCATAGCCGAAGGCCAGCTCCTCGTCGAAGATGTGCTTCTGCACGACGTTCCAACCGGTGCCGCCGTGCGCAACCGGCCAATTCGGGGCCATCCAGCCGCGCGCCGCCAAACGTCGCTGCCAGTTCACGTAATCGTCCTTGGTCAGCTCGTCGCCGTCGCGCGTTTTGCGCGCGATCTCGGCCGGCAGCTCGCGCTTGATGAACGAGCGCACCTCGGCCCGAAAAGCGTGGTCTTCTGGACTGAACGCGAGATTCATGAGACCTCCATCGTGAGACGGGCTGCTTCGTCGGCAGCGAGATCGGCGAAGCGCCGCTTCGAAGCGACGAGCTCTTCGATCAGCGGCGAAGGATGCCAATGCGGTCCTAACCTGGCTTCAAGGGCACGCAACGATTCGAACACGCGCATGAGGCCGAGCATATCGGCATAGTGCATCGGGCCGCCTCGGAAGGCCGGAAATCCGTAGCCGTACACCCAGACGACATCGATGTCGCCCGGCCGAATGGCGGTCCCGTCGAGCAAGATGTTGGCGCCCTCGTTGACGAGCGGCAACATGCAGCGCTCGAGGATCTCGGCGTCGTCGATCGTGCGGCGCGCGATACCCAGCCGCGCCGACTCGGCAAAGATCAAGCTCTCGACCTCAGGATCCGGATGGGGGGTTCGATCGCCGTCAGCATAACGGTAGTAGCCGGCGCCGGTCTTCTGCCCGAAGCGGCCTCGCTCGCAAACGCGGTCGGCGATTTCGGGAACGCGAGGCCCCGTCATGCCTTGCGCGCTGCGCCGCTTGCGAATGCGCCAGCCGACGTCCAGACCGGCGAGATCGCCCATCGCAAACGGACCCATCGGAAAACCGAAGGCCTCGATCACGCGGTCGACGTCCTGGGGAAGGGCCCCTTCCTCAACCAAGTAGGCCGCCTCGCGCGCGTAGTGGGCCAACATGCGGTTCCCGATGAAACCATCGCAGGTTCGCGCGACCACGCCGATCTTGCCGATGCGCTTTGCCAGCGCAAGGGCCGTTGCGATGCTGCGCGCCGACGTCTTGGCGCCGCGCACGATCTCGAGCAGACGCATGACGTTGGCGGGGCTGAAGAAGTGCGTGCCGATGACGTCCTCGGGCCGCGCGGTCGCGCCGGCGATCGCATCGATGTCGAGCGTCGACGTGTTCGAGGCGAGCACGGCGCCCGGCTTGCAGGCCCGATCGAGCTCGGCGAAGACCGACAGCTTGACGTCCAACTCTTCGAAGACCGCCTCGATGACCAGATCTGCGCCGCCGGCGGCGGCTGAGAGGGACGTTCCGTATGCGATGCGTCCTAGGCGCGCTTCGACGTCGGCTTGTGAAATGCGGCCTTTGCGCGCGCTCGCCGCATAGTTGCGCTCGATCGTCGCTTTACCGCGAGCGAGGGCTTCGGGCTCGGCTTCGACCACGTCGGCCGGAATGCCGCCGTTGGCGAGCGACATCGCGATGCCGCCGCCCATCGTGCCGGCACCGACGACGCACGCGCGGTCGATCCGAGCGACCGGGGTGGAAGCCGGAACGTCGGGTATTTTGACCGCTTCACGCTCGGCGAAAAAGACGTGGATGCGAGCTCGCGACTGATCCGAATGGAGCAGTTCGGTGAACAGCTCGCGCTCGCGGTGCAACCCCTGCTCGAAAGGCAGCCAGGTCGACGCTTCGACGGCATCGGTGCAGCGGTGCGCGGCGAGACCGCCGCGTTCGACCGGGTCGAGCTTCGCGCGCACGGCGGCGAAAACGCCGGGCTGCGCCTCGCTTCTGCGCGCGCTGACCCGGCGACGCGTTCCCGCGGGAGCCTCTTGAGCAACACGGCAAACGTGGTCGAGCAGGTTGCCCGCGACGATTTCGTCGACGATCCCGAGCTCCGCGGCCCGCGCGGCCCCGACCGGCATACCGCTTACGATGATGTCGAGCGCCGCCTTCGCGCCAACGAGGCGCGGGAGGCGCTGCGTACCGCCGGCTCCGGGCAACAAGCCAAGATGAACTTCCGGAAGACCCACCCTCGAGCGCGGGCTCGCATAACGGGCGTCGCAGACAAGCGCGAGCTCGCAACCGCCGCCCAGCGCGACGCCGTCGATCGCGGCGTAAAAGGGCTTCTCGGAACGCTCGATGCTCTCGATCACTTCGGGCAGCATCGGGGCGGTCGGCGGCCACGGCTTTCCGAAGCGGCGAATGTCGGCGCCGCCTGAAAAGGCGCCGTTTGCGCCGGTCAGCACGAACGCGTGGACGCCGTCGTCGCGGGACCCCGCTTCGATCGCCGCCGCGAGGTCGGTCAGCACTTCGACCCCCAGGGCATTGACCGGCGGGTAGTCCAACGTGAGAACGACGATACCGTCTCGCCGTTCGCTCTTGACGCTCAAAGGTTCACCTCCACGAAGGTTGCCGTCTCATCGATTGGGCCGCGCAAACCCTGCCTGGCAGACGGCAAGCTCGGCAGAGCGGTAAGGATGCCAGCGGAAATGACGGGGCGGCGCCCCCCAAAAGCGAAGGATGAGCCCTCTCGACGCGCCTATCGCCCGAGCGCATTCGACTCGCGCGCGGTGCGACTGCAAGCGGCATCGACAGAATTGGGGATCGCCTTGAACGACGCAACGCTCACCATCGAACATCCGGCCGACGCTTCGGAGATTTCGGCTCGCAGCGAGACGCCGCTGGTCGGGCTCATGATGGACATGCCGCTGCTCGTCAGCTCGATTATCGATCACGCCGCGCGCTGGAACGGCGACTCGGAAATCGTTACGCGCAACGCCGACAAATCGATTCATCGCTACGACTACGCCGCGGCGCGCGCGCGCAGCGCGCAGCTAGCGCATGCCTTGCGCGCTCTCGGGATACAGATGGGGGACCGGGTCGCAACGCTGGCCTGGAACTCGTATCGCCACTTCGAGTGCTACTATGCCATCTCGGGGATCGGTGCGGTGCTGCACACCCTCAATCCGCGGCTGTTTGCCGATCAACTGGAGTACATCGTCAACCACGCGCGGGATCGCTACATCTTTCTCGATCCCGACCTCGTCCGGGTGATCGAGCCGCTCGCATCACGTTTGCCAACCGTCGAAGGCTACGTTATTCTATCGGACGAGGCGGGAATGCCGGCAACCAGTTTGCCGAACGCGATCTGCTACGAGACGCTATTGCGGGGCCGGCCCGACGACATCGAATGGCCGCAGTTCGACGAGCGCGCGGCCTCGTCGCTCTGCTACACCTCCGGCACGACGGGGAATCCGAAAGGCGCGCTCTACAGCCACCGGTCGACCTTGCTTCACGCCTATTCGGCGGTGTGCGGCATGCGCACGGGGACCCACTCGTACTCGACGGTTCTGCCGATCGTTCCGATGTTCCATGCCAACGCGTGGGCGATTGCATACACGGCGCCGATGGCAGGAGCCAAGCTGGTCTTTCCCGGGCCGCATCTCGATCCGGCGAGCCTCTACGAGCTCTTCGAAAACGAGCGGGTCACGATGACCGCGGGCGTGCCGACGGTGTGGCTGTGGCTCATCGCGTACATGCGCGAGCGCGGTCTGCGTTTTTCGACCCTGCAGATGCTCGGCGTCGGCGGATCGGCCGCGCCGCGCCCGATGATCGAGGCGTTCGAGAACGAGTTCGGGGTAACGGTCTTCCACGGATGGGGCATGACCGAGACGAGCCCGGTCGCAACGGTTGGCATACCGAAACAGAAACATGACACGCTTCCCAACCGCCTCGACTATAAGATGCGCATGGGCCGTCCCGCCTTCGGCGTTCAGCTGAAGATCGTCGACGACGAGGGCAACGAGTTACCGCGTGACGGCGTGGCGCAGGGCGACTTGCTCGTGCGCGGCCCATGGGTCGTGAGCGGCTACCACGAGGATCCCGAAGCGACGGCGCGCGCCATCACGCGCGACGGTTGGTTCCGCACCGGGGACATCGCCTCGCTCGACCAAGATGGTTATATCTTCATTCGCGACCGCTCGAAAGACGTGATCAAGTCGGGGGGCGAGTGGATCAGCTCGATCGACCTCGAGGCCGTCGTCCTCAACCATCCCGACGTCGCCGAAGCCGCCGCGATCGGCGTGCCGCACCCGACGTGGGCGGAGCGGCCGGTCTTGGTCATCGTGCCCAAAGCGGGAAGCCGGCCCGATCGCGCCGGCATTCTGGCCTACCTGAACGGCAAGGTTGCGAAGTGGTGGATGCCCGACGACGTGCTGTTCGTCGACGAGCTGCCCCACACGGCAACCGGCAAGATCTCCAAGCTGCAGTTGCGGGATCGCTTGAAAGACTACCGCCTCCCCGAGCTGACGGGACCCGCGACGGCTCCGGGCTAGTCCCTTTACGCCGCACGCCGGAGCGGGTGCACCGAACGTGATCGTCATCGATCGGGCAACGTGCGCAAACCTAGCGACCGCCGAATCGCGCGAGTGGATCGTCGCCAACGGTTTGGGCGGATTCGCTTCGGGGACGATCGCGGGAACGCTGACCCGGCGGTATCACGGACTGCTCTTTGCCGCACGCCGCCCGCCGGTCAGCCGCACCCTGCTGTGCCCCAAGATCGATGCCGCGCTTGGCTACGACGGACGAAGCTACGCGCTAGCAACCGACCGCTGGGGAAGCGGCACCGTCGCGCCCGAGGGATACGTGTACGTCAACGGTTTCGTGCTCGACGGCACCGTGCCCGTATGGACCTACGCGTGCGGCGACGCGATCATCGAACGGCGCGTCTGGATGGAGCACAACGCGAACCGGACCTACGTCTGTTATCGGATCGTGCAGGCGCGCAGCGAAGTCGCGATCCGGCTGCGAGCATTCGCAAACCATCGCGACCTTCACGCGACGACGAAGGCGGGCGACTGGCACATGGACGTGCGCACCACGCCGGAGGGCGTGCGGGTCGTCCCGTACGATGGTGCGGCGACGATTTTCTTTCGAGCCGACCGCGGCGCGTTCGCGGCCGAGCACGTCTGGTACCGCGACTTCATGTATACGGCCGAGCGCGATCGCGGGCTCGACGATCGCGAGGACCATCTGCTCGCCGCGTCTTTGGATGCGACTCTCCTGCCAGGCGAAAGCCTGACCGTCGCCGTCGCCGATCACGATCTTGCGCCCGTCGAGAGCGACGCCGCGGCGCTGCGCGAGCGCGAGCGCGAACGGTTGCTGCTCGGCGCAGCGACCGGCGGCGATGCGCAAACGGCCACGCTGCCGCCCTGGGCGCGGCAGCTCGTGCTGGGGGCCGACCAGTTCGTCGTGCGCCGCCCGCTGCCGAGCGATCCGTATGCGCTCTCGATCGTCGCAGGCTACCATTGGTTCGGCGACTGGGGCCGGGATACGGCCATCGCCCTTCCCGGAATTGCCCTCGCAACGGGCCGGCCCGGGGTCGCGCGCTCCATTCTCTTGACGTTCGCGAGCTACATCGATCGCGGCATGCTCCCCAACTTCTTCCCTGATAGCGGAGAGCCGGCGGAGTACAACACCGTCGATGCCGCACTCTGGTACGTCGAGGCGGTGCGCCGTTACATCGAAGCGACCGGCGACGGCGCGACGCTGCCGCGACTCTACGATGCGGTCGCGTCGATCGTCGACGGCTATACGGCCGGAACGCGTTACGGGATCGGCGTCGATCCTGCAGACGGCCTGTTGCAGGCCGGTGAGCCGGGCGTTGCGCTCACCTGGATGGATGCGAAGGTCGGCGATTGGGTCGTTACGCCGCGTATCGGCAAAGCGGTTGAAGTCAACGCGCTTTGGGTCAACGCGCTGCGCGCGTGCGCAGCTTTGGCGGGCAAGCTCGGCCTCGACGGCACTCGCTTTGCGACAGCCGCGCAACGCGCCGAAGGGAGCTTCGAGCGTTTTTGGAACGAGCGCGGCGGGTGCTGCTACGACGTCATCGATGGCCCCTCCGGTGACGACGCATCGCTGCGCCCGAACCAACTCTTCGCCGTGGCGCTGCCGATCGAGGTGCTCGATGCCGCCCGACGCCGGGCCATCCTCGAGGTCTGCGCATCGCGGCTCTGGACTCCGGTTGGATTGCGCAGCCTCGACCCGGCCGATGCGCGCTTCGTCGGGCGCTACGGTGGGACGCCCGCGCAACGGGACGCAGCGTACCACCAGGGGACCGTGTGGACGTGGCTGGCCGGGCCCTTTGCGCTTGCCCACCTGCGCGTTTATGCCGACCCGGCGGTCGCTGCGGCGTTGCTCGCCGAGTGCGCCGGAACGCTCACCGATGCGGCGCTCGGAATGCTCGGCGAGATCGCTGACGGCAACGCGCCGTTCTCTTCGCGCGGCGCCATCGCCCAAGCGTGGAGCGTCGCGACCGTCCTCGATGCATGGTGCACGATCGGCGCAGGCGAGCGCTCGTAGAGGCGTGAGCGGCTTGCAGCGAGCAGAGTGAGAGGCGATGTCACTTCGCGCACGCGCGCTCAAGCGAGGCTGCTGCTGGCTCGTCCCGGCGGCCGCGCTAACCGTTGGCGCTTTTTTCGGCGTCGTCGCGCCCTCGCCGGCGATAACGCAAGCCGACATCGACGGGCTCGCGCGCGACGCGGCCGTGCAACTCGCATTTGCAACGCGCTTGCAAGGCCGCTGGGCGTGCAGCGGCAACGCTCGCGACGGGGCTGTCCTCAAAGCAACGATGCTGCTGTTTACCGTGAAGCCCGGCGCCTACGAATTCGAACTCACGCCGCAGCCGGCGTCTTCAACGTTTCCGAACGTCATCGAGACCTGGGAGTGGCGCTGGAGTTACGCTAAGCAGGGCCAGTGGTTTGCATCAGCCGATCCGCGCACTGCGGGCGCCGGCATCCAGTATACGAGCGACGGTTGGAGCGGAATGCGACTGCTCTGGATCCAGCACCTCGCGCAGTCGACGGTTTCGCGCACCTTCGACCGAACACCGGACGGGTCGCTTGCCTTCACGCTGCACGATGGCGTCGTTTCGGATCCCGCGAAAGTCGTCTACCGCCTTAGCTGCCGGCGCTCGCCGGCCGCGCGCTGACATCGATCCAGCCGACTGCAAGCGCCCCCGCCAAACCGGCCCTTTTATCTCATCACGGGACATGCCGAGACCCGGTAAGCGGCCGTAGGCGGCGCGTTCTGACTTGCGCGGCGCCGTGACCCTCACGGAGCGCGACCGTGCGGTGAGCCGTCGGTCGACCTGGCCCTGCGTAAGTCCGAACTCGATGCTGCCGATCAAGCAGTGGTAGGCATTTGAGGACGAGCAAATAAGCGCATCCTGGCGAGCAAGTGCAACCCCGCGAATCACGGACTACTAGCTGTCACCTGGCGCGGTGCCTAGCGATCCGTGGTTTCCACGGGAAACCGGCGTCCGACTGTGAACTGATTCGCGATGCAGCCCGGTGCGGGCGAACGTGAGCATTCGAAGCAACCGCCTCCGAGTGGGACGGTCACCTTCTGGTTCAGCGACATCGAAGGCAGCACGACACGCTGGGAAGCCGATCGAAGCGCGATGGCAGAAGCATTGAGGCGCCACGATCAGATATTACGATCGGCGATAGTCTCGCACGGAGGCTACGTCTTCAAGACGATTGGTGACGCATTCTGCGCGGCCTTTGAAAGTGCAATAGAAGCAGTCAGCGCAGCTCTGGACGCTCAACTCATCATCGGGCACTCTGAGTGGCCAGCCGTCGACGGTCTGCGAGTCCGAATGGCCATTCACACCGGATCGGCTGAGGAACGAGAAGGCGATTACTTCGGGCCGACAGTGAACCGCGTGGCCCGACTACTAGCTATCGGTCACGGCGGTCAGGTGCTGCTTTCGTTGGCCTCCGCGGAGCTGACGCGCGATCTGCTCGGGCCCAACGTTGCTCTCCTTGAGCTCGGCGAGCATCGCTTAAAGGATATCTCACAACCGGTGCGGGTCTTTCAGCTCGTAGCGCCCGGACTTACCAGCAATTTTCCGCGCTTGCGCTCGCTCGACGTGTCGCGCACGAACGTACCCCATCAGCTCACGAGCTTTATTGGACGAGAGCATGATTTGGCGGAAATTAACACGCTCCTGAAATCGACGCGGTTGCTAACGCTAATCGGGACCGGTGGCATAGGAAAGACACGCTGCGCAATCCAGGTCTGCTCCGAACTGATCGATGAGTACGAGCACGGCGTCTGGTTTGTCGAACTCGCTTCTGTAAAGGACCCGCAGTTTGTGATGGCCGCGCTGGCTTCGGTACTGGAGATTCGAGAATCGGCGAGCCGCACCTTACTGGAAACACTCACCGGCTTCCTTAAGTCGCGCCGGCTTCTTCTCGTGCTCGATAACTGCGAGCACGTCGTTGCAGAGGTCGCGCGCATTGTGGATGCGATCCTTCGCGCCACTCCGCGCGTCGTCGCCCTGGCCACGAGCCGTCAGCGCCTCGGAAGCGACGGCGAAGTCTTGTATCGCCTGCCATCGCTCGGCGTACCAGTGCCAACGGCACGCTTGACCGCCGAGCAAGCGTTGCGGTCCAGCGCAGTCGCTCTATTCGTAGCCCGAGCTGCGGCAGTCGACACCACTTTTCGGTTAACTGACGACAATGCGGCTGCCGTCGCTGAAATATGCAGAGCCGTGGACGGGATCGCGCTAGCGCTTGAACTCGCGGCCGCAAGGATACCGGTCATCGATGTCGGTCAAATCGCTCACCTGCTACGGGCGCGTTTTCGTCTGCTCACGGGCGGAAGCCGAACGTCTCTTCCCCGCCAGCAGACGATGCGAGCGACGCTCGATTGGAGCTACGACCTGCTCAGTGAGCGCGAGAAGCTGTTCTTCGATCGGTTGTCGCCCTTCATCAACGGCTTTACGCTAGAGGCTTCGGACGCTGTCTGCATCTGGAGCCCGATCGAGGATACCGACGCTCTGGATCTCCTAACCGCGCTGTTAGACAAATCGTTGGTTGCGGTCGGGCCAAGTGGCTCCTCCGCCATAGGAACCCGATATCGATTATTGGAGTCCCTCCGTGAGTACGCACTGGAAAGACTTGCCGAAAGGAATGAGAAGGATTCACTGCTGCGCCGCTTCGCGTCGTGGTGCCTCACTCTGGCTGAAGCGACGAACGTTACGTGGGCAACGTTGCCCTCGGACGTTTGGGTTGCTAAATTTGAACCCGAGCTTGAGAATCTACGCTCGTCGTTAAGTTGGGCGTTGGAGCAGCAAGCTGATGTCGCTCTTGGCCAACAGCTCGTCGCCGCCTCGCGGCGTTTTTGGGCGCGCGTCTTTCCCGAGGAGGGGTTGCAGTGGGTGAATGCAGCTTTGCAATACGTCGTCGCGCAAACGCCGCTCACCACAAGAGCCGCACTGCTTCTTGCGCTCGCGCAAATGCATGTGGCGCTCCAGCGATATAGGCAGGCCGTCCCTTTGGCTGAGGAGGCTAGAGAGGCATACGCGCAGATCGGCGACGAGCTCGGTCTTGCGGAATCGAGAGGCTTCTGCGGATTCGCACTTTCGATGGTCGGCCGTGCTTCGGAAGGTGAGAGCTTTCTCGAGCAGGCTCTCGATTCGTACCGTGCCCTCGGGGCAAAGCAATTCGTAGCGTATGCACTCCAAGATCTTGCCATCGCACGCTACTTTGCCGGAAACCTGTCCTCAGCACGGGACCTGCTTCGGCAGGCACTCACCCTTTTTCGAGCACTAGGGAACGAGCGCGGCGCGGCGAGCGTCGCGGGCAATCTAGCGGAGATCGAGTTCCGTGCCGGTAACATCGAGGCTGCACTACGGTGTGGCACGCAGGCGCTTGGCGGTCGGGCCAACGGACGTGACGCATCAATTTACCTAGCCAACGTAGCGGCATACTTGGTGGCCGCCGGGCGCTGGGAGGAAGCACGAGAACGTGCGCGCGAAAGTCTTTCCCGGGCTGGAATCGCGCGAACCGAAATTGATGTGGCGTTCGCGTTGCAACGGCTTGCAGCTGTCGCCGTGCTTCGGAACGTTTCCAGTCGCGACGACGCTCGACGGGATTATGCTTGTGCCGCTCGTCTGCTCGGATTCGTCGATGCTCGCCTCGGAGCAACGGACAAGGCGCGCGAGTATACGGACCAGCAGGAATACGACCGGCTGGTAAACGCGTTACGCGCTACACTAACTTCAGAAGAGTTCGATGGCCTCGTTCAGGAGGGCAGATGTTTGAGTGAAAATCAGGCAATCGAGGCTGGAATGCTTGTGTAGACTTAAACAGGCGGGGGGTCAGGTATATTCGGCGCATCGTAGGGCACCAGGTCGTAGGTACTCAGATCGTAGACAACCCATTTGCCGTACCACGCTTGGAACTCACGACGATCGCCCAAGGCGAAGGTCCGTCCATCGTCTTTCTCATCTCCTACGCGCACCCACATTGGATTGACGATTGGATCCGGCGCCGTCGGATGTCTTGGCAACCGCGGCTCGGCGATTGGTGCGCAGGCCGAGACGAGGCTGAAGACAACCCACGTGGCTTGCGGCACGGGATAGTCGTTGGGATTGACGATCAGAACCGGGAAGTTCTCGGATCGAACCCACATCGGCCGCACCATTTGTTCAATCCCAAACTGCCCGAGCGAGAGTTTGCTCCACCCGGAAATCGCGATTTCTGCGCTCACTTGACCGATCGCGAGCGTCCCGTGGAATTTCAGCGGGACAGTTTCGGTCGATTCTTCCTTCTTGGACGACGTTACGACTTTGACGGCGTCCAAAAGGCGCCCGATCGCGATAGCCACTGACTTTGAGCAGTTCGGCTCTTCGTCGTTACCCACAGTAATGCGCTCCTCCCTAACAGCTGACTGGTCGTCTAGCTTAACTTAACAAGCAGATACGTGGGGCTAGATCCAGCACCTCGCGCAGTCGACGGTTTCGCGCACCTTCGACCGAACACCGGACGGGTCGCTTGCCTTCACGCTGCACGGTCGAAGGGACCTTTGAAGGGCGCCGGCGGCCGTTTGAAATCGAAACAGTCTCGCAGGTCGTCCGCCCGAGCGTCTGTTGCGCCCATCGTGTGGAGGCCAAATGCTTCCTCGGTGAAGCGTAGAAGGCTGCCGGTCTCGTGCTGGACGTGCGAAACGTAGCCGTTCTTAGCGAACGGAGAGACGACGATGAGGCCCGTCCTTATGCCAAGACCGAGGCCATCGAGCTGCGGGGGCGCGACGTGGTCGTAGAAGCCGCCCCACGTGTTCCAAACGAAAAGAATCGCGGTGCTGTCCCAGAACTTGCTGGCCCCGATCGTGTCGATCACGTCCGTCGCCCATTTGGGGTATGGACGTTGGTCTGAAGCGGCTGATCGCAGGTTTTGTAGAGGTCGCAGGTGACCCACGTGACGGCGCCGAGCTTGCCGGCCGGGACGTCTTTGAGGATCTGCTGGGGCGGTGAGATGACGTTATTCGTCCAATACGCGGACCGCACGCAGGGCTGCGTTCCGCCGATGCACGCGATGTGTTTGATTGCGTCGTAGGCGCTGTACTGACCGTAATTTGGCGCGCCGCGGGTCTGGCCGCTGATCGCGGTCGCATAGTAGTTTGATTCTAGTCCCTTCGCGCTCAGCTGGTCGGCCATGGTTTCGTAGTTAAAGCACGGGAAGGGACCCGTCCCGTTGGGCGTCGACAGACCGTTCTTCGGATCGTATTTGTCGACCGTCGTCCCCGGCGGATCGTCGCAACCCCACGCCTGCAAGCGCGGCACGCGCTTCGCCTGTGGAAGATCCTCCGTATTGTGAGCCTGCGCCGCGATCAGATACTGATACTCCGGAAAGTTACTGCCGTTACTCGTCGGAAAGTAGTCGTCACCGACCGTGTAGGCCTCGCCGATTTTGAAATACAGCTTGACTTGGCTTGGATCGACATAGGCGTACACGGCGCCGAGGGGGATCCCATTCTCATGCGCGTCGATGTTCCAGCCGTTCATCGCGCCTTGGTTGTATTCCGTGACAAAGTCGTCGTGGAGGTGCCCCGGCGAGAGACCATTCGTAAGGCTGACCTCCGACAGCGGTACCTCATTGCCATTGCTCTCGTAACCATAATTCTGCGTGTCCGCGCCGGGGAAACCTTGGAACAAATTGTCGAACGAGCGGCCGTCTTGGACGATGATGACCACGTGCTTGATCTTCCCGATGCCCGGCTGCGGCGAGGGGAAACTGCCGGAAGAACCATCCGCGCCGCGCAGAACGCTCGCCGGCGGCACGACGGCTCGCTGGGGAGCGCTCCGAGCGGGCGAAAAGCCGGAGGCCGGACACGCGGCCACTAGCGCAAGAGCGACGACCATAGTCAAACGATCGATCGCCCTCGTTCTTCCAACCGCCGCCTTCCCAGCCCGCGGGAACCGCGAACGTTCCGACCGGATACGGTGCAAGATCGATGCGCGCCGTAAGGCCGCGCAGTCCGACCCAAATCAATTGCGCCGGCCCCTGCGCAAGCGGCGAGTACGCGTAAGGGTTCGCGTCGTCATGCGCCTCACTTGCGCTTCGGCGCCAGAGCGCAATCGCGCCGTCGAAATGGACCTGACCGTCGCTTACGCCGATCAGCGGCAGATCGAGGCTCCGCGGCGCCTTCGCGCGATCGGCCTTGGAGGGGTCACCCAACTCGATGCTCGACGTCAACGCATAGGGTGCATCTGCTTCGCCGACGTCGACGCTTTGTAAACGATAGTTGGACAAACCGGCGAGCCCAAGCGGCGCCGTAAAGCGAACGCGCCCCGCGCGCACGCCGACATCGAGCGAGCGCGTGATGGTATCGATGGAAAGCGGCGCGATGATGCTGGAGTAGTGCTTCGTAATCCCGAAGATCGGGGTTTGCGGCAGGTAGAAGAGCTGTACCGGCACGCGCGAGATGCCGGGATCGATTCCGATGAATTCGAAGTCGAACTCCACCGGATGCCGTTGCTGGGCGGCGCCTTGCGCCAGCAGCTGCAGGCTCTTGGGAACGTTGAGCCAGAGGCAGACCGAAGAGGCCGCGACCACGAGGAGGGCGGCCGCGACGAAGCCCCGGCGGCGCATGCGTTTCGGCGTGACCTTGTTATCGCGGTGCGTCGAGCCTCATGAGCAGGAGCCGCTCGAAGCCATAGGTCCAGTTGTCCGAAAGGGCCGCCGCTGCGGCTTCAATATCCCCGTTCTTGAGCGCGTCGACGATGCGGGCGTGATGCACGGCGGAGCGCACCACATCGCTTTCATCGCTCATGTACAGACGTTCGTAACGCTCCATACCGGCTTTGATCGGAGCGAGCGTGCGAAGCAAACGCTGGTTCGGGCACGCACCGATCAGCAAGGCGTGGAACTCGGCGTCGAAGCGCCGCGCCTCTTGCGGGTTGCGCTTGGCTTTGAGGAAGCGGCGGTTGAGGCGCCCGAGTTCGCCGATCGTTGCGTCGGAATAATGACGCGTCGTGCGCAGCGCAAGCAGATCGAGTTCGCGCCCGATCGGGTAAAGCTCGCGCACCTCCTGGCTCGAAAGGCGAGGAACGAAGAAACCCCGGTCGTGCTCCGAGCGCACGAGCGATTCGCCTTCGAGCGATGAAAGCGCTTCACGCAAGGGCGTCCGGCTGACCCCAAGCTGCGTGCTCAGTTGCGATTCGTTGATCCGCGTGCCCGGGCCGAGCGTTTGCGACACGATCAGCACGCGCAAGCGATCGACCAGATCGGCGCGAGACGAACGGGCGGAGGAAACGCCTATCGGCATGCTGCGACGATATACCGTTCGATCAGATCGTGAAACCTGCCCCACGTGCGGAAGTTCCCGTAGTTCGCGGCCATGATGCCGACGACCAAGCGCAGGCGTGGGACGACGACTACGAACTGGCCGCCGTTGCCCTGGGCCTCATAGGCGCCGTAGGTTACGCCCAATGCGTGGTAGTGCGTGAGATGCCACCCGTATCCGTAGTCGTCGGGCTGGTTCAGGCCGGAATGCGGGCTCACCGCATCTCGAACCCACGCCTTCGCAAGGAGCCGATACCCGTTCCAAACGCCGCCATCGAGAAACAACTCGCCCAGCTTCAGAAAATCGCGGGGCAGAAAGTAGCTGCCGCCGCCCAGGTACATCTCGCCGGTCGGCGTGAGCTGCAAATGGTACTCGCCGAACTGTAACGGCTGGGCGATCGCGCGATCGAAGAACTGCGGCGTCCAGCGATGCGTCGCGGCGATGATGAAGGCGCCGATCATGTTGAGGCCCCCGCTGCAGTACGCGGCCTTCGGCGCGCCCGGGTCGCGCCTCATGGGCAGATCCATCACGTAACGATACCAATCGGGTTGCGCCGTCTGCGACTGCATCCGCTCTTCGTTGCCGAGCGAATCGTCGTTGTTGTCGTCGCAATCGAGGCCCGAGGTCATGTCGAAGAAATCGCCGATGGTGATCTGCATCTTGCGTTTGTCGGGGTGTGCTAGCGCTCGGTACGGCAGCCAACGGTAGGCCGGCGCGTCGACGGTGAGACCCGGCGTATGCCGCATGGCCACGCCGAAAAGTGCGGCGTCCAGGCTCTTGCCGGCCGAGCGCACGTCGTGCGGGCGACCTCGATTGAAACCGAAGTAATAGTGCTCGGCTACCAGTCGCGCGTCGCGAGCGACGAGCAAGCTCTGAATGTAGGGTGACGCCGGCGAGCGCGGAGCCTGTGAGGACAGATAGATCGCAAGCCGCTGCAGCCGCTCGTCGTCGATGCCTGCGCCTCTCGGCGACTCGACCTTCCAACCATCACCTTCATCCGGCGGCAGAGCGAACGATGCATCTGCTCCGGCCGGTAGCGGGAAGAATCCATTTGCAACCGTCGGATTGAGACGATGGAAGTTCATCGGCGGTCCGGTCCCAATTCCAAGCTGCAGGACGCCCGCCGTCTCGTCCATAGAGCCGCGAAACACGTGCGCGCGCGTTCGAATAACGATGCCGGTGCCGTCGAGCGTCACCCTATCGAACGGCGCCATCGTGCCGAAATTCCCGATCGGGTCACGCATGAACCCGCCGAGCGATCCGTCCGCTTTGGTTACGAATGCGATCTCGAGCTCGTATCGCGGAACGAAGGGCGACACGACTCCCATCCATGCGTCGCGTCCGCTCGCGCGCAGCGCAACGGGCGTGGCGTACGCGTTCGAGTCGATCGGGCTTCCGGACTGGATCCACATCGCGCGCATCTGTGGCGACGCCGGGAGCCGCAACCGGAGCGCACCCACGGCGCCGGGGAAGCGAAACGCGACGTCACCACCGACGGGGTACCCGGCAGCTCGTGCGGTTGCGGCGCGCGCGTTCCAGCCGCCGCGAGCAGACGCAATCTCAACCGTGCCCGAGAATGCCGGACGGTCGCTCCCCGCCGCGACCCATACTCCCGTCAGATCGGAAACCGCGATTGGCCGCGCGACCCGAGCCGCGGCGGGCGCAACAGCCGCGACCTGAGGCATGAAAAGCGCCCCTCCAGCCGCCAGAACGCACCATCTCCTAAACACAAGGCTGAGGCTATTGCATACAATTTATTACTTCCTGCATGCAATCAAGCGAGGATGACGCCAAGGACCCGGCTACCGGGCGTTCTTACCGCTCGATGGCGCTCTCGCTCAAAGCGGATGGCTCTCGCTCGCCGCCGGGCGGCTCGGCATAGGCGCTGCGCAGCTGGCGTTTGAGGAGTTTTCCGGCGGTGTTGCGCGGGAGATTGTCGGTGAAGATGACGCGCTTGGGAACCTTGAACGGCGCGAGCCGGCTGCGCGCGTGAGCGATCAAATCGTCGGCAGCGCACAGGGCGCCGGAACGAAGCACGACGACGGCGGTAACGGCTTCGATCCACTTCGGATCGGGCAGCGCGATGACCGCGACCTCCGACACGGCGGGATGGGTGAACAGCGCTTCTTCGACCTCGCGGCTCGCGACCACCACGCCGCCGGTGTTGATGACGTCTTTAATGCGATCGACGACGTACAGGTAGCCGCCGGCGTCGAGGTAGCCGACGTCGCCCGAGTGGAACCAGCCCCCGGCGAACGCTTCCTCCGTATCGGCGGGCTTGTCCCAATAGCCGGCGAGCAGTTGCGGCGAACGATGGACGATCTCGCCGCGCTCGCCCGTTGCGACGTCGCGCAGCTCGGCGTCGACGACGCGCGTCTCGACGCTCAAGATCGGCCGGCCGGCCGAGGCGGGCCGCTCGTCGTGTTCCTCGGGGCGCAGCACCGTCGCGAGCGGAGCGATTTCGCTCTGGCCGTAGCAGTTGAACGGCCGCACGTTGGGAAGCCGCGCGCGAAGCTCCTGCAGCACGGGGACCGGCATGATCGAAGCCCCGTAGTAGATGTTGCGCAGCGAGCCTAAGTCGCGCTTGTCAAAGTCCTCGTGCCGCAGCAGGCTGATCCAAACGGTGGGCGGCGCGAAGAACGAGGTGATGCGCTGCTCCTCGATCAAGCGCAGGCAGAGCTCCGGAACCGGCGCCTCGATCAAACGCGTCGTCGCGCCGATCAACAGATGCGGCATGCTGAAGACGTGCATCTGCGCCGAATGGTACAACGGAAGCGCGCCGAGCGAACGGTCCTTTCCGTCGAGCTCTAAATCGACGATGCAGCTGGCGTACTCCGCTAGCAGCGCACCGTGGGTCATCATCGCGCCCTTCGGTGCGGCGGTCGTCCCCGAGGTGTAAAGGAGCTGCGCGAGGGTGTGCTCGGTCAACTCTTCGATCTCGAACGGTCCATCGAAGCGCGTGTCCTGCGCGCAGCTCAGAACGTCGAACTCGAGGTCGCCCGCAAACGTTCCGGCGATTTCCAACCGTAAGCGCTCGTAGACGGCCCGCGCGTTCGCGGCCAGCGGTGGGTCGTAAACCAGTCCCCGTGCCCCGGACTGCGCGACGATGTATTCGAGCTCGCCCGCCGAGAGCGCGTAGTTAGCCGGCACGTGAACCAGGCCCGCGCGCACGCACCCAAGCCACAGCAGGAAATAGGCGTCGGAGTTCTTGCCGTAGGCAACGACCCGCTCGCCGCCGCGCAGCCCGCTCTCGCGCAAGCGGCGCGCGACGCGATCGGCCGCGGCGTCGAGTTGGCTGAAGCTCCAGCACCGCTCGCCGAAGATCAGTGCCTCCTTGTCGCCGTGTTTAGCCGCCGAACGGTGGACTGCGTCGCCGATCGTGTTGCGCCTGGCTCGTGCGATCGCACGGTTGTGGATCATGCCGCGACCCTCACCCTTCTTCGATCGCCTCAACGGCGCGGCGCGCGAACAGGACGCTTTGCTCGCCGACCAGCGCCGCGTCCTGGCCGAAAGCGTTCCCGCTGCGAACCCGGGCCGCGATTCCTTCCAAGATGACGGCGAGCCGGAACAGCGCGAAGGCGAAGTGGAAGCCGGTGACGCGTGAGGTGCGGCCGCTGAAAGCGTAGTAGTGTTCGAGGTACTCGCGTTCCGTCGGTATGCCGAGCGCGGCCAGATCGAGCCCGCGAACGCCGCGATGTTCGCGCGGCTCGGTACGCCACGCGATGCAGTTGTAGGCGACGTCGGCCAGGGGATGGCCGAGCGTCGACAGTTCCCAGTCGAGCACGGCGACGACGCGCGGCTCGGCCGGTGCAAACATCAGGTTCCCGAGCCGATAGTCGCCGTGAACGATCGCGGTTTCGTCGTCACCTTCGGGAATGTGCGCGGGCAACCAGACGATGAGCCGCTCGATGTCGGGCAGCTCGCGCGTCTTCGAAAGCTCCCACTGCTTGCTCCAGCGTGCGATCTGCCGCGCGAAGTAGTTCCCGGGCTTACCGTAGTCGGATAATCCGAGCGCTTGCCAGTCGACGCGGTGCAGTTGCGCCATCGTCCGGCACATCGCAAGGTACATCGCGTGACGCTCTGCCGGTTCGGCGCCGGGGATCGCATTGTCGTGCGGCACGCGCCCGGCGACGCGCTCCATCACGTAGAAGGGCGTGCCGACGACGTCGCGCTCGCCGTAGAAGAGCAGGGTTCGCGGGACCGGGACGTCGGTCGCGGCTAGCGCCGTGATGATGCGGTACTCGCGGTCGACCGCGTGCGCCGAGGCCAGGAGCTGCCCCGGGGGCTGCTTGCGCAACACGAGTTCGCGATTATCGTACGAGAGGTAGTAGGTGGGGTTCGACTGACCGCCGGCGACGCGCTCGATCCGCAGCGCTCCCTCGAGGCCGGCGATTGCCCCGCGCAAGAACGCATCGAGCCGTCCCTCATCGAAATCGGGAGCGTTTGGCTCGGTTTGCGGCGGCTGCACCTTCACGAGTTCGTCCCGCGTTCCCGAGCGCCGCTTATGCCCCTTCCCCCGAGTCGCCGAGCCCCGTCTGCCGCGCGCTTACGAGGCCAAGGTCAAGCGCGCGTTGGCGTAGTCGATCGCCGCTTGTTCGCGCTCGTACTCCGGCGTTTGAGGGGCGAGCGACGACTGCCGTTCCCGCGCGTCCGTCAAGTCTTGGCGTGCTTTGGAAACGTCGATGTCGTCGCGCCCCAGCGCCTCGTCGACCAGTACGGTCACACCATCCGGCAACGCCTGCATGAAGCCTTCGTTGGTTGCCAGCTCCAAGCGTTTGCCCGTGCCGTTTTCGACGACGTTGGCGCGTAGGATGCCGGGCCGCAGCGCCGTGAGGAAGGGAGCGTGCGAGGGCAGGATGCCTTCCTCGCCCTCGGTCCCCACCGCGATGACGAGCTCAGCCTCTCCCTCGAAGGCGATTGCGGTGGGCGTGATCAGTTTGAACGGAACCGTCTTTGCCATGCGCGCGCTCCTATTTCATGCCCTCGGCGGCCTGCTTCACCTCGTCGATGCCGCCGACATAAAAGAACGCTTGCTCCGGAACGTCGTCGAGGTTGCCTTCCAGCACTTCTTTGAACGACGCGATCGTGTCCTCGAGCTTCACGTATTTCCCTTCGCGTCCGGTGAACTGCGACGCCACGAAGAAGGGCTGCGAGAAAAGGCGCTGCAGGCGTCGCGCCCGTCCGACGGCGACCCGGTCGTCTTCGGAAAGTTCGTCCACGCCCAAGATCGCGATGATATCCTGAAGATCGCGATACCGCTGCAGCGTTTCCTGAACGCCGCGCGCCACGCGGTAGTGTTCGTCCCCGACGATCTGCGGATCGAGAATGCGCGACGATGAGGCCAGCGGATCGACCGCCGGGTAGATGCCGAGTTCCGAGATCGGCCGCGAAAGCGCGGTCGTAGCGTCGAGGTGGGCAAACGTGGTCGCGACCGCCGGATCGGTGTAGTCGTCGGCCGGAACGTACACCGCCTGCACCGACGTGATCGAGCCCTTATGGGTCGAGGTGATGCGCTCTTCGATCTGCCCCATCTCGGTAGCGAGCGTGGGCTGGTAACCGACCGCTGAGGGCATGCGTCCCATCAGGGCCGAGACCTCGGAGCCGGCCTGCATGAAGCGGAAGATGTTGTCGAGGAAAAACAAGACGTCGGCGCCTTTCTCGTCGCGGAAATACTCGGCCATGGTGACGCCCGTTTGCGCCACCCGGAAGCGCACGCCGGGCGGCTCGTCCATTTGCCCGAAGACGAGCGTCGTCTGCGCGAGCACGCCCGACTCTTTCATCTCGAGCCACAGGTCGTTGCCTTCGCGCGTGCGCTCGCCGACGCCGGTGAACACCGAAAAGCCCTTGTGCACCTGCGCGATGTTGCGGATCAGCTCTTGGATGAGCACCGTCTTGCCGACGCCCGCGCCACCGAACAACCCGACTTTGCCGCCCCGCGTATATGGCGCCATCAAATCGATGACCTTGATCCCCGTCTCAAAGATCTTCGGCGTCGGATCCTGGGCTTGGAAGTTGGGCGGCTCGCGATGGATCGGCCAGTAGGCGGCAGCCGTAACCGGTCCGCCCGCATCGATGGTCTGCCCGAGCACGTTGAAGATGCGCCCGAGGGTGCCCTCACCGACCGGAACCTCGATCGGTTTACCGGTGGTCGTGACCCCCTGGCCGCGCACGAGCCCGTCGGTCGACCCCATCGCAAGGCAGCGCACCTGATTGTTTCCGAGCCCGTCTTGCACTTCGAGAACGAGATCGCGCGCCTGCATCGCCGTTCCCCCGAGTTCGGTTCCGTCCGCCGCCCCCGAAGCCGCGCCGTTCTGCCCAACCCCGCCGCCACCCACATGAACCATAAGCGCCGTATTGATCAGCGGCAACGTCTCCTCGCTAAACTCAACGTCGACGACGTTCCCCAAAACCTGAACGACTTTCCCCGGAGCAATCTCAGTAGCGATATGCATTACGTTCAATACTCTTTCTGGCTAAACGATCTCTTAGCAGTGACGTCAGGACGTTCTGATGTGGTCCCCCGGGGCGGTCGCCGAGCGGCTTCCGCGCCGCGCGGAGCCACGGCCGTCGGGAGCGCGGCGCGGCGCAGCCGCGAAGGCGCAGGATGCGCCGCAGCGGCGAAGCGAGGCGACCGCTCCGGGACCGCATCAGAACCTCTGCGCCACTCACCCCGAAAGCGCCTCAGCCCCGCCGACGATCTCCAGCATTTCCTTGGTAATCGCAGCCTGCCGGGCTTTGTTCATCGCAAGGGTCAAGTCGTCGATCAGCTTGCCCGCGTTATCCGTCGCATTCGTCATCGCGATCAACTGCGCCGCAAAGAAAGCCGCCTCGGTTTCGAGCATAGCGTAGAAGATCGTGAACTCGAGGTACTTCGGGAGGAGCCGGGTTAGGACGGCTTCGGGCGACGGAGCGAACTCGACGAGCGCCCGCGGACCGGGTTCTGCCTGCGCCTTCTCAGCCGCGACGGGGACGAGGGTGCGGACCTCGGGACGCTGCGTGAGCATTGAAACCAAGCGCGAGGAAACCAGCACGATCTCGCCGATTTGGCCGGCGGTGAAAGCGTCGGTCACGTGCGCGGCGACCTCCTTGGCGACCTCCAGTTTGGTGCCGGCCCCGAGCGCCGTTTCGTAGACCGTCTCCTGCGACATGCGCCGCGCGGCGTTGCGGGCCTTATTGCCGACCGCGTACCAAACCACGCTTGCGCCGTCGCGCGCAAACTGGTCGCCGGCGCGCACGATGTTGGCGTTGAACGCGCCGGCGAGGCCTTTGTCGGCGGTCATGAGGATGACACCTTTAGGAGCGCCTTCTTTTCCGGGGCGCAGGAAGGGGTGATCGACCGCGCCGACCGCGTCCATAAGATCCTTGAGCATTGCGAAAATGGCTTCGGCGTAGGGACCCGCTTGTTTGCGTGCCGCCTCGGCGCGGCGAATCTTCGCCCCGGCGACTTGTTTCATCGCCTTGGTGATCTGCTGGGTGTTGCGCAGCGACTTGATGCGGTCGCGCAGATCGCGTACGGACGGCATTAGAAGCTCTTGTTGAACTCCTCGATCGCTTCGCCGAGCTTGAGCGCGACCTCGTCGGGGAGCTGCTTGGACTCGGCGATGCCCTGCGCCATTTCAGGATGCTTCTCGTGCATGAAGTCCACAAAGCTTCGTCCCCACTCTTGCAGGCGCGGCGTGTCGATGTGCGTGAGGAATCCGCGCGTCGCCGCAAAGATCAGCATGACCTGATCCTCGACCGGTTGCGGATGGTACTGCGGCTGCTTGAGGATCTCGGTGATCTTCTCGCCGCGGGTGAGCGTCGCTTTCGTCGTCTTGTCGAGGTCGCTCGAGAGCTTCGCAAAGGCCGCGAGCTCGCGGTACTGAGCGAGGTCGAGCTTCAGCTGACCGGCCACCGTCCGCATCGCCTTGATCTGGGCCGAACCGCCGACGCGCGACACCGAAATGCCCACGTCGACGGCGGGCCGGATGCCTTGGAAGAAAAGCCCCGTCGTGAGATAGATTTGCCCGTCCGTGATCGAGATCAAGTTGGTCGGAATGTAGGCGGACACGTCGCCGGCCTGGGTTTCGATGACCGGCAGCGCCGTCAGCGAACCGCCGCCCTTATCGTCGGAGAGCTTGGCCGCGCGCTCGAGCAGCCGCGAGTGAAGGAAGAAGATGTCGCCGGGATACGCCTCGCGGCCGGGCGGACGGCGCAGCAGCAAGGAAACCTCGCGGTAGGCCTGCGCGTGCTTGGTGAGATCGTCGTACACGATCAAGACGTCCTTGCCGGCATACATCAGCTCTTCGCCCATCGCGCACCCGGCGTAGGGCGCAATGTATTTGAGGGCCGGAGATTCCGCCGGCCCGACCGCAACGATCGTCGTGTACTCCATCGCGCCGTAGTGCTCGAGGGTTTGCGCGAGCGCGGCGACGGTCGAGATTTTTTGACCGATCGCAACGTAGATGCAGAAAACGCCCTTTCCCTTTTGGTTGACGATCGTGTCGATGGCAATCGCCGTCTTACCGGTCGAGCGGTCGCCGATGATCAGTTCGCGCTGCCCGCGACCGATCGGAATCAGCGCGTCGATCGCGCGGATGCCGGTCTGCAGCGGTTGCTTGACGGGCTGCCGCTCGATGACTCCGGGCGCGGTGTTCTCGATCGTCCGAAACCTCTTCGTCTCGATCGGCCCCTTGCCGTCGATCGGATTGCCGAGCGGATCGACGACGCGCCCGAGATTGCTCTCGCCGACCGGAACCGAGACGATGCGGCCGGTACGCCGGACCTGCATGCCCTCCTTGATGTCGTCGTCCGGGCCGAGGATGATGACGCCGACGTTGTCCTCTTCCAGATTGAGCGCGATGCCGCGCAGGCCGTTCGGGAACTCGACCAACTCCGACTGTTGAACCTTCTCCAGACCGTAGACGCGGGCGATGTTCGACCCAACCTCGATCACGGTCCCGACTTGATCCTCGTGCACCTCGCTCTTGAAGCCGGCGATTTGCGTCTTGAGGATGCCGGCAATTTCGTCTGCGTTGATCATGGCTTCGTGTATCCCAATCTGCGGCGTGACATCAATTTTGCGTGAAGAGTTTCTGCGCGAGCTCCGCCAGGCGGCCGGCGACGGTGCCGTCGATGCGGCGGTCGCCCATCGTGATGCGGATCCCGCCCAAAACCGTTGGATCGACCCGCGCTTTGACCTCGAAGGTCGTTTGATGGATTCGCGAGAGGCGTGCAACCAACTCGTCGAGTTCCCCCGGAGCGAGCGAGCGGGCGGTGACGATCTCGAGCGGCTCCTTGCCCTTGTCTTCGAGCGCGAGCTCGTGGAATGCCTGGACGATCGGTTCAAGTAGGGCTTCGCGCCGCTTGCGCACGAGCAGCAGGAGGGCGTTCATGACGATATCGTTGATTTTGCCATCGAGCGCGGCGCCTAGCACCTTCGCCTTTTGGGCGCGGTCGATGACCGGCGACACGAAAAAGCGCTGGGCGTCATCGTTGCGCTCGAGTGCGTCGTACGCGACCTGCAGCGAGCGGCCGGTCTCCTCGACGTCGCCCGCCTCCTTGGCGAGCGAGAAGATCGCCACCGCGTAGCGCCGCGCGACGGTTTGGTTTCTCATGCGCGCGCCTTCGGGACGGAGGGGTCGATTGCAGCCAGAACGCCGTCGATCAACGTTCGATCGGTTTCGCCGTCGATGCGTGACGCCGCCGTCTGGCGTGCCACGTCGAGCGCGCGCTCGATCAGCTCCGCGCGCAGCCGATCGCGAGCCGCGTAGCGGGCGCGCCCCAATTCCGCCTGGGCGTTGCGCACGACTCGTTCCCCTTCGGCCGTCGCTTCGGCGACGATGCGCTCGCGTTCGTGCAAGGCATCGCGCGCGCCGCGCTCGAGGATTGAGGCTGCGGCAACGTCGGCCTCGGTAAGCTCGCGCTCGGCCTGTGCCGCAAGCTCCGTCGCGCGGTCGCGGCGGCGCTCGTTATCGGCGATCTCCGCGTTCTTGGCCTCTTGCTGACGCGCGATCGCGGGTAGGACGAAGCGCACGAACAAATAGATGACGGCGAAAAAGAACAGCACGCTAGAGACGACCTGGCTCCACAGGGCGATCTCCCGGTCGAGCAAGAACGTCGCGCCGTGGATCACGTTCCGCCCACCGTCGCGACCGCGCGATCGAGCAGCATCGCCGCGAGTTCGCGCGCCAGCGGCTCTTCACCGGCCTTGGCTGCCGCCAGTTCCTTGGCGACGGTCGCTTGTGCCTGGTCGATCAGGGTCGCGGCCCGTTCGGCATAGGCCGCCCCCAGCAAGTCCGCTTCGCTGTTGGCTTCGGCTCGCGCGAGCGAAAAGGTTTCGGCTGCCTCACGCCGGGCGCGCGCTTTCTTCTCCTCGGCTTGCCCCTGCAGCGTCCTGACGGTTTCCATGGCCCGCTCGTAATCCGCGGCCACCCCGTTGATGTACGCCCGCCGCTTACGCAACGCCTCGTTGACCGGCACGATGAACGCGACCCGCAAGATCAGGTAGAATAAGGCAAAGTTGATGATCTGTAGCACGAACGTGCCGTCGATCTGCAGGAACATCGGAGCGCGAACGACCGCCTAGTGGTGCAGCGCCGCGGCGATCAGGGCCGGCACGTTGGCGACTGCGAAGAACAGGTACAGGCCTAGACCCAACCCGATGATCGGAAACGCCTCCAGCACGCCGACGCCGATGAACATGAACGTAAAGATATTGGCGCGCGCCTCTGGTTGCCGCGCGATCGCTTCGACGGCCTTCGAAGACACGATCCCGTCGCCGATCGCCGAGCCGAAGGCGACCGCCGCAACGATGACCGCGAAACCCAAGACCAGCGCGGAAAGAATCAAGCTCTCAGAACTCACAAGATGTCTCCTAGTGTCCTTCCTCGGCAACCGCTGCCGAGAGATAGACGATGGTGAGCAGGGTGAAGACGAACGCCTGCAGCGTTCCGATGAAGAAATTGAAGAACTGCAGGAAGAAGGGCAGCGGAATGATCGCACGCGATAGGTTGAAGGAGCCGATCATCACCTGCGAGGTCATGATCACGATGACGACGTACATCAAGATCTCGCCGACGAAGATGTTGAAAAAGAGACGCAGCGCGAGCGTTACGGGGCGCGCAAACTCTTCGATCACGTTGATGGGGAAGAGGAACCAGAATGGCTGGAACAAGTGGCTAAACGCCCGCACCCCGTGGTTGCGAAGCGCGACGACTTGGATCATGAGAAAAACGATCACGGCGTAGGCTGCCGTCGTGTTGAGATCCGCGGTCGGCGATCCGCCGAAGGGCAGACCCAGCGCCCGTAGCGGGATGAAGCCGATCTGGTTCAACAGGAAGATCATGAAGAAGAGCGCGATAAAAAAGGGCACGAACGGCTCGCCGCGCGGCCCGAGCGTGCTGACGGCAAGATCGCCCAGATAGTTGCTCAGGTCTTCGAAGGTCGTCTGGCGTTTGGTTACCCGTGGCGAACGGTACGAGGCACCGACATACCAGAAGAATCCGAGCGAAATCACCATCACGATCCAGGTCGTCAGGATCGTGTCGGAGTGCACCGTGCCGAGCACGGGAATATGCCAAAGGGGATGCTCGCCGATCTTCCTTTCCATCTCCACCCTATATCCTACGGTGACGGGGGTTGCGCCGTCGCGGACTTATAACGCCGGTTCAGTTCGAGCGCGTACAGCGCAATCGGTAGGAAGAAGCCTGCAAAGAACACGCCCATTGCCCACCAGGGTCCTAGGACTGCGGCCGCCGCCGCCGCAGCCGCCACGCCGGAGATCCGAACGAAGCCGCTCGCGACAAGCGCGCCGGCCGCGCCCCTACCGCTCAGGAGCCGTTCGTTCGCCCGCATGACGAGCCGCATGTTGAGGATGCCGAAAATCCCGCCGAGCACGAGGTCGAAGCCGAGCTTCGGCTGACGTGCCGCCAAGAATGCTCCGATCACGCATACAAAAAGAAGCGAGCGCCACGGGATGACCCGCTTCAGCGTATTGTAGAGACGCAGATCGGAGGCCGACTCGGCGCGCGACTCTTTAGGGTTGCCGCCCGGGGAACCCTCCCCGGCCATCAAGCGACCAGCGGCGCAAACTCGAACGGCAGCGGTTCGCCGGCCCCCGCGAGTGCGCGCAGGTAGCCGGCTATACGCCCGGCCGCCCGCCCGTCGCCGTAGGGGTTCGAGGCGCGCGCCATGCGCGCGTAGACGACTTCGTCGGCGAGCAGCGTCGCGGCGGCTTCCAAGACGGCGGAGCGCTCCGGACCCACCAGCCATAGCGTGCCGGCATCGACGCCCTCGGGGCGTTCGGTTTCCCGGCGCATCACCAAGACCGGCTTGCCCAAACACGGCGCCTCTTCTTGCAACCCGCCGCTGTCGGTCAAGACAAAGTGCGAACGCGCGATCGAGCGGACGGTCGCATCGTATGGCATCGGGCCGGTGAGCACGACGCCCTCGAGGCCGTCGAGAATTTCATGGGCCACCGGCGCGACGTGGGGCGAGGGATGGACCGGCCAAAGGATCTGAGGCCGCTGCGGAAGCCGCGATATCTCGGCCAGCGCCCGGCAGATGCCGGCTATTTTCGGACGATTCTCGCGGCGATGCGCGGTAACGAAGATCAGCGGCCGCTCCGGGGTCAGACGGGACCATTCCGGCGGTTCCGATACGTATGGCCGTTGCGCGATGCTCAGGAAGGCGTCGATGACCGTGTTGCCGGTGACGAAGATTTGCCGGGGATCGACGCGCTCGAGCTCGAGGTTGCGCCGCGCCCGCGGCGTCGGTGCGAAATGGTGGGTCGCGATCGTGCCGGTCAAGCGCCGGTTCATCTCTTCCGGGAAAGGTTCCCAGATCGTCGTGGTGCGCAGTCCGGCCTCAACGTGTCCGACCGGGACGCGCTGGTAATAGGCGGCTAGCGCCGCAGCCGTCGACGTCGAAGTGTCACCGTGCACGAGAACGAGGTCGGGGCGAACCGTTTTCAGCACCGGCTCCATCCCGGCGAGCACGCGCGTCGTAATCTCGGTCAAGCTTTGATCGGCACGCATGATGTCGAGATCGTAGTGCGGCTCGATCGCAAAGAGCTCGAGCAGGTCATCGAGCATTCGACGATGCTGCGCGGTGACGCACACGACCGGCTCGAGTGCCGGGCGCGCGGCGTACAAGGCCGCGACCACGGGCGCCATCTTGATCGTGTCCGGGCGGGTGCCGAACACGACCATCACCTTAAAAGGACCGCTCACAAGAGTCCGGCGACTCGGGTGTGTGGTGCGGCTCCGCCGGAAAGAAGATAGGCGGCGGCCCCGAGTACGAACGAGACGGCGTAGATCAGCAGCACCGCTTGCCTGACATCGAGACCGAACTGGAAAACCAGCAGGTGATGGAAGTGCTCGCGATCGCCTTCGGAGATGGCGCGTCCCGCTCGCACCCGTCGCCAAATGGCGAGCCCCGTGTCGACGACCGGTAAAGCGAGCGCCACCAAGGGAACGAGCAGGCTGATCGTGATCGCGACCTTGGCCGTGACGATCACCGAGACGGTCGCGAACACGTAACCGATGAACAGCGAGCCCGTGTCGCCCAAGATGATCGTGGCTGGGCTGAAGTTGTACGGCAAAAAGCCGAGGGCGCCCCCGACGAGCGCGGCGAGCACCAGAGCAGCCACAAAGTGTCCGTGCGCGAGCGCGATCGCGAACAAGAAGATTCCCGAAATCGCGGTCACCCCGGCGAGCAACCCATCGAGCCCGTCGAGAAAGTTGATCGCGTTCATCATGCCCAGGTACCAGACCAGCGTGAGCGGATAGCCCAGCCACGCCGGGATGTTGATGTACTGGTGGCCGAAGGGCTGATCGAAGCCCTCGATGCGAAAGCCGTAGATCATCGAGACCAGCGCCACCAGCACTTGCGCGAGGAATTTGTTGCGCGGGCGCATGTGCATGACGTCGTCCCACACGCCGACGATCATGATCAGCGTGCCGCCGAAGAGCAGTCCCAAGAAGTTGTGAATTTCGTAAGGATTGTGAAAGAGGCTCGGCGTCTGCAACGCGAATCCGACGGCGACGAAAAGCCCGAAAGCAAAGCCCAGGTAGACCGCGATGCCGCCGATGCGCGGCTTCGGATCGGCGTGCATCCGGCGCTCGTCGACGCGATCGACGACACCGACGGCGAGCGCTAGCGAACGCACGCGCGGGGTTACGAGCGCGGCGGTCACGGCCGCTACGACGGCGGCCAGTGCGAAGAAGAACTGCAGGGTCGGGTGGATCACCGGAAGCTGCCGGCCCGCACGCCTTCGAGGCTCTCGAAGTGAACCAGCGCCACGCCCGCCTCACCCAGGAGCATCTGCGCGAACGGGTCAGGGTACGGCGATGCGTACACGATGCGGGCCACGCCGGCGCTAATCATCAGCTTGGAGCAGTGAACGCAGGGCTGGTGCGTTGTGTACGCGGTTGAGGCGTCGAGGCTGACCCCATGCAGCGCGCCCTGCACGATCGCATTCGCCTCGGCGTGAACCGCGCGCACGCAATGCGCTCCCACCATCTCGCAGCCAACCTCGGTACAGTGCGCGACGCGGCTCGGGGCGCCGTTATAGCCGGTTGTCAAGATGCGATGCTCGCGCACGAGCACCGCGCCCACGCTCGCGCGCGGGCACGTCGCGCGAGTCGCGACGGTCCTCGCCACCTCCATGAAATACTCATCCCAGCTCGGCCGCATCGGGGCGCATTACGCCGCCGCCGAAGAGCCTTCATGCCGGGCCGCCGGCTCGCCGCTCGCGGTAGGCGGCCGGAAGGGAGGTCGCGCTGCCGAACATGCGATCCCCGGCGTCGCCGAGGCCAGGCACGATGTATCCATGCTCGTTCAAGCGTTCGTCGACGGCGCACGTGACGATCCGAACGCCCGGATGACGGTCGAGCAAATGGGAGAGCCCAACGGGCGCCGCGATCGCGCACAGCAGTCGCGGTTCGGTCGCCCCGCGGGCCGCGAGGACGTCGAGCGCCGCAGCCCCCGAGTGTCCGGTCGCAAGCATCGGATCGAGCGCGAAGACCGGTACGCCCGAAAGATCGTCGGGCAGGTTTGCGTAGTATGGAACCGCCGCGAGCGTCTCGGGATCGCGAAAGAAACCGAGGTGGGCAACGACGGCGTCATCGACCACCGAAAGAAAACCAGGCAGCAAACCGAGGCCGGCGCGTAGGATCGGCGCGACGACGGGACGGGTCCCCAAGCGCCGCACGATCGCCGGACCGACCGGGGTCGTGATTCGGTCCTCGCGCGTCGCGAGGCCGCGGGTCGCCTCGTAGGCCAGAAACGCGCCGACTTCTTCGATGAGCCTACGGAAAATCGGCGTCGGGGTCGTCTTGTCGCGAATGCGGGCCAGCCGGTCGGCGACGGCGGGATGATCGATGACGTGCAAGCGCTCCGTCATCGGACGCCGGCCGCGCCGCTCACAACGAACGCACGCCGTTCGGCCCGGCGACGAGCACCTCGTCCGCCAGATCGACGAAAAGGCCACTCGTCACGACGCCGTGGATCGCGCGCAAGAGCTCGTCCAGGTGGGCGGGATCGTCGATCGGCCCGAAGCGGCAGTCCAGTATCCAGTTGGCGTTATCGGTGACGAACGGCGTCGCGCCCCCGCGACGCGACACCGAGACCGGCGCGATCGCCTCGATCTCGCGCGTGACGTACGTCGCAGAGAACGGAACGACTTCGACCGGAAGCGGATAATTACCGACGCGCTGCACGAGCTTCTCCTCGGTCACGATGACGACGAACAGTCGCGCGGCGAGCGCGACGGCCTTTTCGCGAAAGAGCGCCCCGCCGCCGCCTTTGATCAACGCCAGGTCGGCGGCCACTTCGTCGGCCCCATCGAGGGCCACCGCGATCTCCTCGTCCATCAGCTCGACGAGTGGAATGCTGCGCTCGCGGCACAGGCGTTCCGTCTCGCGCGAGGTCGCGACGGCCACGATACGCTCGCCGGCCGCGACACGCTCGCCCACCCGCTCGATCGCCCAATAGGCGGTCGATCCGGTACCCAGTCCAATGCACGTCCGATCGCGGACGTAGCGGTCGACCGCCGCAAAGCCGACAGCCCGCTTGCGCTCGTCGACCCTGGCCGCCATCTGAGTTGCGCCCTCTCCTACGGCACGTCGAAGCGCTCGGTCAATCCGGAGACCCGGTCGCGCAAGCGCTCCATTTTGGCGCGCGTCCCGACGTCGCCGAGGGCTTCGCCGATGATTTTGCCGATCTCGCGCGCTTCGTCCTCGCCCATGCCGCGCGACGTGATCGCGGGCGAGCCGAGGCGGATTCCGCTCGTCACCGCCGGTTTTTGCGGATCGAACGGAATCGCATTCTTGTTGACGGTGATCGCGATCTCGTCGAGGTAGGCTTCGACGGCTTTGCCCGTTAGGCCGCGCGGCGTCAAATCGACGAGCAGCAGGTGCGTATCGGTGCCGCCCGCCACGAGGCGCGCGCCGGCGCGTTGCAGTTCTTCGCCCATCGCGCGCGCGTTGTCGATCACCTGGCGTTGATACGCTTCGAACGATGGCTGCAACGCTTCACTGAAAGCGACCGCCTTGGCGGCGATCAGGTGCATGAACGGGCCGCCCTGGATGCCTGGGAAGACGCTCTTGTCGAGGGCCTGGGCGTGAACCGCCTTGGACAGGACGAGGCCGCCGCGTGGTCCGCGCAGCGTCTTGTGGGTCGTCGTCGTCACGAAGTCGGCGAGCGGAACCGGCGACGGATGCAGCCCGACGGCGACCAAGCCGGCGATGTGCGCCATGTCGACCATCAGCACGGCTCCGACCTCGCGTGCGATCTCGACGAAGGGAGCGTAATCCATGCGACGCGGGTAGGCGCTCGCGCCTGCGACGATCAGCTTCGGCTTGTGCTCGCGGGCGAGTTCGGCAACCTGGTCGAAATCGATCAGCTCGGTGTCGCGGCTGACCCCATACGCGACCGCGTTGTAAAGCTTGCCGCTGAAGCTGATCTTCGTGCCGTGGGTGAGGTGGCCGCCGTGAGCGAGCGACATACCAAGCACGGTCTCGCCCGGGGCTAGCACCGCCATGAAGACGGCCATGTTGGCTTGTGCGCCGGCGTGCGGCTGCACGTTGACGTGCTCGGCCCCGAAGATCTCTTTGGCGCGATCGATGGCGAGCTGCTCGGCGACGTCGACGAACTCGCAGCCGCCGTAATACCGCTTCCCCGGGTACCCTTCGGCGTATTTGTTCGTCATGACGGAGGCCGTCGCTTCGCGCACCGCGCGGCTCGCGTAGTTCTCCGACGCGATCAACTCGAGGTTGTCGCGCTGGCGTTCTTCCTCGCCCCGGATCGCTGCGAAGACCTCCGGGTCCTGGGCGGAGAGGACGGTCGAGACGAGCAACTCCATAAGCGAACCCTTCAACGCCGCGCGCGCTCGGCCCCATGCGCGGGAGCCTGACGGGAAAGGGAGCCCGTACCGAGGGCGGTTCGATCCGAAGCACCTCGCCGGCTATGCGACGGAACACTCAACTCCAGGCACGAACACGCGGCAAAGGATGAAGATTGCCTGCTCTAGCGCGAGCTTTAGCGCAAGGCTCGACGCTGGAGCGCTAACCCAGCTTGAGTGGCTCGACCTCTGCGCGAACGAGCTCGAGGTCGACGGCGTCGTCTTCGATGCGCGCCACTTCCCGCGCCGAGACGGCGACTATTTGGCCCAGTTAAAGAAAACGGCGGCCGACCTCGGGCTGACGGTCGCCGCGCTCGAGTGCGAGCGCTTATCGGGGACGAGCGATGATGCGGGGTGGCTCCAGACCGCGGCGGATTTGGGCGCGCCGCTGCTTGTGACCGGCGCGCCGAGCGCAAGCGACGATCCCGACGCTTGGGGCAGGTTCGCCGATGCGGCCAAACAAGCCGCGTCGGCGGCCAAGCGGCGCAACGTCACGCTCGCGCTGCGCAATGCGGCGGGAACGCTTTGCACGGACGCGGCCGATCTGAGGCATATCGCCAAGGATGTTGACAGCGCGTGGTTGCGCTTCGCGCCCAACGCCTCGGTTTTCAGCGAGTCGGAATCCCTCGCCGGGATCATCGAGAAAACGCTTCTGGCCATTCACGTCATGTCCGACACCCACGGCTTCGCCCAAAACGGCGATCGCGAAGCCGCTCAGCTGATCGAGCGGTTACGGCGCTTTCGCGGATTCGTCGTGCTCGAGCGGCCTGCGTCGGATGCTCCCGACGACGCCTTCCACGCGGCCCTTGCGCGCTTTTTGGCGTTGCGCTCGCGGGCACTTTACGAACCAGGCAGCGGCAACGAAGCGCTTCTCGGCGGCGCAATGGACGCCATCACCGCAATCCGCACGCGGCGCAGCGTCGGCCGCCCGCTCGGCGACGTGCCGCCCGCCACCGTCGAAGGCCTCATCGAGCTCGCTACCTGCGCTCCGAATCACCACCTGACCGAACCCTGGCGTTTCACCATCGTCGCGGGTGAAGAGCGCGACCAGCTCGGCCGGCTGTGGGGTTCCCTCTGGGCCCAGAGCCAGGGCCTTGAGGGCGACGCGCGCCGCGAGTCGATCGCACGCGACCTAGCCAAGCTCGCGCGCGCCCCGCAGCTGGTCATCGTCAGCACGCGAACCGACGACGATCCCGTCGTTGCCGAGGAAGACTTCGCCGCCACCGCCGCGGCCGTCCAAAACTTTCTCCTTGCCGCACACGCCCGAAACCTAGCCGCAATGTGGCGCACCGGCCCGATGATCCACGACCCCGCCATCAAGGCCTTTCTGGGACTCAACCCCCGGGACCGCATCGTCGCTACGATCTACCTCGGCTCGAGCGCCGCCGCTCAAGCCCCGCCGCGCCCCCGCCGCAACCAATCCATCACCCACTGGCTCAAGGCTCCCCTCAGCACGCAGACGGAGCGAAAGCATGAGTGAAGCCGCGCTCGGCGGCCGGTTCACGTTCCCGGGAACGTCGTTGACGGTCCAACGAATCGGCTACGGCGCGATGCAGCTGGCGGGCCCCGGCGTATGGGGGCCGCCCAAGGACGCGGAGGGTGCCGTCGCCGTCCTCCGCGCCGCCGTCGCGGCCGGCGTGAACCATATCGACACCGCCGACTACTACGGCCCACACAGAACCAACCAGATCATCCGGCAAGCCCTGCACCCATACCCGCCGGGTCTGGTGATCGTCACCAAGCTCGGCGGCCGCCGCCCGCCCGACAAATCCTGGCAGCCCGCCATCTCGCCCCAAGACCTGACCGACGGCGTCCACGACAATCTGCGCAACTTAAGCCTAGACGCACTCGACATCGTAAACTACCGCGTAATGGGCTCAGGCCACGGCCCGGAGGAGGCCTCCATCGCCGGCCAAGTGACCGTCCTAGCCGACCTTCAGCGCAAGGGCCTGATCCGTCACATCGGCCTGAGCAACGTCACCCCCGCCCAGCTCACCGAGGCGCGCACGATCGCCGACATCGTCTGCGTCCAAAACAACTACAACCTAGCCCACCGCCACGACGACGCCCTAATCGACGCCCTCCTGCACGAAGGCATCGCCTACGTCCCCTTCTTCCCCCTCGGCGGGTTCACGCCGCTCCAATCATCCACCCTCACCTCCGTCGCCGCCCAACTCGCCACCACCCCGATGCAAGTCGCCCTAGCCTGGCTCCTCGCGCGCTCACCCAACATCCTATTGATCCCCGGCACCTCCTCGCTCACCCACCTGCGCGAAAACCTAGCCGCCGCCCACCTAACCCTCCCACCCCAAACCCTCGCCCAACTAGACCGCATCGCCCACGCCGCGACTCAAGCGAAGCACTAACTCTACCCCGCGACGTTTGCGAAGCAAACGAGCCCCGCCCTCGCCGGCGGGCAAAGTCCACCACGGCCGACGAGCCCGCCGGCGCGCGACGTTTGCGAAGCAAACGAGCGCCCACCCCGTCGCGCCCGCCCCGC
>Ga0302324_100000227_pt1 | contig 149171 bp, 141 predicted proteins | sample Palsa_T0_1_FD_201949 | JGI IMG/M metagenome (GOLD analysis project Ga0302324, IMG submission 201949) | Peat permafrost microbial communities from Stordalen Mire near Abisko, Sweden - Palsa_T0_1 | ecosystem: Environmental > Terrestrial > Soil > Palsa > Peat permafrost | place: Sweden: Abisko...
TATAATCGGCCCTTTGGTAACTGGGACTATCGGGATCATCAAAAGCTTCCCACATGTCCTCACTGCGCTGGTACATGGAACCAAATTCTTCGTGAAGAAGACCCAGCATATGCACCGTGACCAAGTCTCCGTGCGTCCAAGCATTCAGAATATTGGGGCCAGTGTCATTAACCTCGGTGAGGCGATCGCGATCTTCGATGGAAAAATCTGCTTGTGTGAAGTACAAGAGCGGAATTGTCATTTGCTCTGGATGTACATTGCCTGCTTGTCTCACCAGCCCCGGGAAGTACCGCATACTTCCGTCGAGCGCAACCAGGGCCGCTATACGGCGGTCCCGGGCTGCCGCGAAGAGGTTGGCAATACCGCCCCAACTAAACCCCACCACTGCGGTGACAGACGAATCCGAATCAGACAGCGTTTGTGCGTAGCCGATTAGAAACGAGATATCCCCAGCCTGCGTATCTATCCCAGCTACATCAGGCGTTATGTTGCGGCTCTTGGTCCCTAGATTGGGGCTTGCTAGTACGATGTAGCCGTGGCTCGCCAAGTACTCGCAAAGATCTGCATTTTCCCAAGGGGTTGGGACAGAGGACCAACTGGGACTGTAGATAATGATCGGAAAGCGCCCAACTGTCTGGGGCGCGTCGCGCGTCGCCCACAACGTCTGGGGGAGCGTGGGCTTCATCGAGGCTAGCCACTTCAACGCGGGTCGTAACATTGTTGGTTCCCGAAAATTGACTTCCTTCCCCCACAATGTCCCGTAGTCACCCACAGTCATAGGCCTAGAGCCGGTTTCGGTCGCCGGATACCAAACCAGCGTCTGCATCGGCCGTGCGCGCTCGCCCTTCGCAGGTTTACCAAGGACATCGGTGCGGTAGCCATACGTGCGCGCTTGGTCGTATTGCTCCACTACTCTAAAGCCCACCGAATACGGCCCCCGTGTCTCCATGAAATGAAACAGAGGGCCATTCTGTGCCCCCGCCGCGTTCGAAGTGAATGAGGCTAGAGCGAAGGCAACTGCGAGCATGCTGATTTGCATCAGCGAAGATTTCCCCTATCACATCGCACCATTGACCGGCACCGAGCTTCTGTAATAGCTCAGAACTTCCGCGCGATCGACAGCCCAATCAGGCGGGGTCGAAGCTCTGAGTAAGCTGGAGGGGAATAAGACTGGAGATTGAGCAGCACCTGTCTATTCGTCAGGTTGTTCACATAGAGTCTCCCCGTCCAAGCGCCATACTTGAGCCCCGCACGCAGATCCGTTTCCACGTAGGCCGGAAGAATGCTTGGGTTCCCGGGAGCGGGAGCGGGTCCGACGCCCGCATATCTAACCCCATGATAACTGGCTGACGCGCCTAAGGAGCCAGTCACGCTGCCCGTCACCGGAAATTCCTGATCCGCTGCCAGATAGCCAGAATAGGGGGAGGACCAAGGCAATCGATCGCCGGGAGATCCAGAAGCGCCGGCTGCCACTGCCAACGGCGGAAAGCTCTGCGTGAGTACCGCCTTGTCGTAAGCAACCCATCCAGCGATCTTGAGACCCGTGAATGGCTTCAATTCAAGCGCTAGCTCAACTCCCTGGCTCTTGGCGCCCGCCCCATTCGCGGTGAAGCCGACGCTCCCGTTATACTCTGCTAACTGAATGTTCTGCCAGTTGATGTAGTACACCGACGCATCGACAGAGAGAACATGCCCGAAGAAAAAGCCTTTCGTGCCAACTTCATAGTCTTTCGTTTGATCCGGGCGAAACTCCGAAGGCACTCCGGGGGAGACGGGGTTGGGTCCACCAGCCCGATACCCTGAAGCCACCCTCGCGTACGCCATGAGATCTGGAGTGAACTTGAACATTGGCGTCAACAGATAAGTGAAGGGATTAGCCGACGACTTGGTTTCGGGCGTAACGTAAGGAGATGGTTGTTGCAGGAGATCCGTAGCGAGGGGTCCTCCGTAGGTGATCTGGTAGGTCTGTCTGATTTCGCTTTCACGCCCGCCAATCTGAATATCAAACCGATCAGTCATGTGATAAGTCAGATCCGCGAACATCGCATATTCGGTATAGGTGGTTGGAAAGGAAACGTAGCCATCGCTACCCGCCACGAAACCGGTGTCGGGATTGATTGCCAGTATCGACTGGAAAAACGGCGTCGTTTCGTGCGAATAAAATAGCCCCAGTAGGCCATCGAAATGGGGACCGAGTGGCGCTGAAAGCCGCAGCTCCTGGCTCAACCTGCGAGTGGTGCTGTTCTCGAATATCCCGCCCCCGCTGACGGCGGCGCCAAATAGTGATTGCGAAAAGCCCCCCCAGTTGGCGGTGTTGTCGGAGGAATCCGAATACGAGATCACGTTGTAGCCGGTGACAGATGTGAGGGTCGCGACACCAATCTTATCGGTCAGAGTTAAACCGTAGGCCTGAAATTTTCTGTCTCCCGGCCCTGTATCTCGAAGATAATCCTGCGTCAAACCGGAAAATACATCGTCCACGCCGTTGGAGCGGACATCCTGGAACATCGCGCTGGCCTTGAGTGAAAAATCGTCCGTGGGTTTCCAAGCCGCCACCACGCGAGCACCGTCTGCGAAGTCTTCATTGATTCCGCGCTCCCCGAGCGTCGGATTGTCAATATAACCTGGCTCCTCTCGCGTGAATCCGCTAATGCGAAGTGCGAGATCATTACTCACCGGGAGATTTATCGATGCGCGAAAGTTGTAGCCCAACTCAGCGCCGTTGTAGACCGTGCTGGTGCCGGCCTCTACACGTCCGCTCACCTTGTCCGTGGTCGGATCTGTTGTTACATATTTGAGCAGCCCTCCCATGCTGCTAACTCCATACAGAGTGCCTTGGGGCCCGCGCAATACCTCGATATGATTCAAATCACCCGGATCGATGTCAGGGATGGCCGTATAAATGGCCGATCCGACGGGGACGTCATCAAGCGTCACACCGACCGTAGGAATACTGCTACCGGTCGAGATACCGCGAATGGACAGATACTGAGCGGATTCGCTGGAAGGTGCACTCGTCAGGCCGGGTACTTGATAAGCATAATCCTCGATGCGGAGTTGATTATTTTCGACCAACGAATCGGCGCTCAGCACTGTCACAGGAATGGGGACGTCCATGAGTTGCTCGGACTTCTTTTGGGCGGTAACGATGATCTCCGTAAGCCCTGGCTTCTCCACATCCTTTGATTTTGAATCCGAAGCGTCTGCGCCTTCGACGTTTCGACTTTGCGTATTCTCCGAACCATCACCGGATGTTGCAGTGAGACTCGTCTGCGCTAATTGAATTGATTGACCACCGCTGCCATCCGAGCGGGGTGGTAACGAAATTGTCGCTGGAGGCGGATCCGCGGAGCGGATCAGCAATAAACCGTCTGACGTGACCTCGTAGCTAAGATCTGTCCCGGAGAGCAGCATCTTGACCGCTTGCTCGGTTGTGAACTGACCTTTGAGGGCCGGGCTTGTCTTGCCGTTGACCAACTCTGACGAATACAGCAATTTGTGCTGCGAAGCGAGCGCGAGCGCCTGCAGAGCGTCGTTGAGGCTCTGCGATGGGATGTCCAGGTTATATTTGACGCTGCGCGCCTGGGCGGGCTGGGCCGCGATGGTCGTGCCGAGAAGTAGAGTCATACATAGCGCGGAAAAAAGAATGATACATAGTTTTCCCTCCGCTGCCATTTTGATAACGCGCATCGATAATATCCCCCATTTTTATGTTGCGGGTTGGGCCCGCATATCTATCAACACGCACGAGGAGTCAAAATATGCATCAGACAATTCAATTTAGATCTGAAACGGTTGGTCATAGGTGGCCAGACAACAATGACCCATTTCGTGTTGGAAGTGATCAAGCCGGCGTCAGCGCGAATCCTTTGCCAATATGGCGCAATCGTCTGCGATGCAGACGAGAAGCGTGTTTGCCTCGCCGATCATCAACATTGAAAGTTTGGGGCCGATTGAGAGGCGGGAGAGGAAGGGTGGGTTGCGGCGGTGCGGCAACACTACCTCATTCGTAACCTAACGGTGTGCGAGTCGGAATAGTCGGCCACAACGGGCAAATATAGCTCTATGGCGCTAACGAATCCCGGGGTGTCGCCCGCTTCAAACACGCCGCTTACTTTTTTTTCGGCGAGCGCCGCGTCATCGATTTTGATCTGCAATCGTGAATAGCGGTTCATACGTTCCACGGCTTCGCCCAAAGACTCAGTGCGAATAATGACCTTGCCTTCGCGCCACGCCGTGGCGGCTTCGAGATCGGCTTTCGGCGTGACGGTGCTGCGGCCATCGCGGGAGACGTGCAATTCTTCACCCGCGATCAGAGAGATGCTCTCGCCACCTCCCGCCTCGGTCGTTGTCGGAGCGGCAGTCGATACCACCGCAACTTTGCCTTCCATCATGGCGACGTGCACTTGGCTATCGACATATTCGACGGTAAACACCGTACCAACCGCTACGATGGCGCGACCGCCAGCCTCGACCTTAAAGGGTCGGCTGGGGTCCTTGGCAACGGTAAATTGCGCTTGTCCGGCCTGCAACTCGACAATGCGCGCGTCCGGAGTAAACCGCACGCGCAGGCGGGTGGCAGCATCGAGCACGATGGTTGAGTGATCTTCAAGGTCGACGACCTTCTGTTCGCCGATGCCCGTGCGATATTGGCCCGGCGCGTAGCCATAGGGCGAAAGTTGCCAGGCGACTCCGATCAGCAGCGCCACACCAGTTACTCCGGCGGCCGCCCACCAGCCGTTTCGAGCATAGGTATAAGCCTTAAGCCAGCGACGGGCGTTGGTGCGGCGCGCGTTGCCGATGGCCTCTTCACGGTAGCGCATTATCTCGGCGCTTTCGGAGTGCGTATCGAGTGCACCCCATGACTCTTGAACCCGACGATAGGCATCGGCGTAAGTCGGATCGTGCTCCAGGCGTCTTTCGAGCGTCGCTTGATCCGCGAGAGTCCATTGGCCGTGCAAGCGTTGCACGAAGGTGTCGGACGCCTCCTCCTCGATGGTCGGATCGTTCTCCTCAGCAGCGTTCACAGGCGATCCTGCTGTTTGCGCAGTACGGCGAGCTGGGCGATCCCTTTGGCTAAATGCTTACCCACGGCGCTTACAGAAATGCCGAGCATTTCCGCAACGGTCGCGACTCTCATCTGTTCGAGCTTGATCAACATCAGCACGGTCCTGGTGCGTACGTTCATTCCCTCGAGTGCTCGCACGACCTGATTGAGTTCCTCTCCAGCTATTAAGACGCGCTCGGGAAGATTTTCACTCCCGCTATTTTCGCTTGTGTGCTCCGGGGACGCATCATCCCAGGCAATGACGACGCCGCGAATACGCTGCCGACGCAAGCTATCGCGCCAACGGTTGACCGCCGTGCGAAAGATATAGCCCTTGGCTTGATCTCGGGTTTTCCAATTCGGATGTGTCAGAGCGCGCAGCAGCACGTCCTGCGCCAGATCCTCGGCTTCTATATGGTTGCCGGTCTTGCGCTTGAAGTACTTCACCAGTGCCGGCCGCATTTCCGACACGAAGCTGGCATTATCCGAGGGATTATCCAGTGATGTCGGGTTTACGCTCATGGGATCGGTTCGGGCAGCCTCGTATGGCCTTCAGCATGTGTCATCTAATCGTCATAGCCTGGACCGTTCGGGGGTAGGATTCAAGAGAATCCCATTGCGACAAGTACATGTTTCCAAAGGTCGTGCGTCTTAGTTATAGGCGTCGTCTGCTTGGAAGAAGCGTGGGCGACAATTCAGACGGTGCGCAATATTATGTTGCGAAGCTAGCTACTGGATTCGACCCCGTCCAGCAAGGAATCAACCACGGCGGGCAATTGCGCTATTCTCGCCGCTATCAGTGCGCACGTCGCCGCGGGAATATCCGTCACGTCTATCTCGATGACGATTTGGTCGCTGCGACCACAGACGGCGTTGATCCGGTCAGGGATAATGTTGAGGTTCGAAAAGCGCTCAAGGACTCTCGACAGGACGCCTGGGTCACGTTCCGCCAAGACGCGTAGCCACCGCGACGTCCTCAATTCGACCATTGTTCCAACTCCTCATTGATATTCCCAACCGCGCAGTTTCGAGACCCCGACTGCCTAAGACAGTCGGGTAGCCAATGCGGGCAACAATCGATTTGAGCGGAGTCATGGAGTGGAACTCGCTAATCACTTTAATTCACGAACATATTGGAGAGTAACTACCTCTGCGGTCGCTCTGCAAGGTCGATGAGGTCAAAGTCCCCAAGCGAGAATACTTATTAACAAGCTCCACCGAAGAGGTACGTATTAGCGAGATTCGTGCGTCTTATAGGTTGCTGGCAGCTTCGTGCGATGCTATCGACTGTTGCCTTTCAAGTGTCTCGCGTCTGGCTTGCCGCGGAGATTTACATTAACAAGGACCGTTGCAATGGAACTGCGTCAGCTTCGCTATTTCATCGCGGTAGCCGAAGAACTGCACTTCGCGCGGGCAGCTGCTCGCGTGGGCATCGAACAGTCGCCGCTATCCAAGGCGATCACCGAGATGGAGCGACATCTCGGCGTTCGGCTTTTTGTCCGCACGCGGCGGAGCACTCAGCTCACCTTCGCTGGCGAGACTCTCTTACCAGATGCTCGACGTATCATGGCGCAGGTAGATCAAGCTCAGCGCAACCTCAAGGCCGCCGCCTCGGGTCGCCGGGGCCGGCTGCGGATCGCCATATGCGACGGACTGGCGCATCCCCGGATCGCAAAGCTGCTCGCGCTTAGTCGAGAAGAGGCCCCGGAGGTCGACATTCAAATCATGCACGACGCGTTGCCGGTGCACCTTGGCCAACTCTATTCTGGCCTACTCGATGTCGCGTTTTCGCTGTCGCCGCGCGACGATCAGCAGCTACAGTCTGTGCCGTTGTGGAGAGATGCGGCCGTACTGGTTATGCGGCCGGATAATTCATTGTCGGCGGAAACAAACGTGGGGCAGATCGATGTCGGCACGGGTCGACTATTTCTGCTGGGCGAGCACCCTGCCGCCGGCGCCGAGCCGATCGAAGAATGGCTCTTGTCAGCGGAGCACAGTCCTGAATCCATCGAATATGTCACGAGCGTCGAACTGCTCCTCACGCTGATCGCCGCCGGCTACGGCGTTGGACTCATCAGCCTCGCACAGGCCGAGACGATGCGGTGCCCGGATTTGATCATGCGACCTTTGAGCATCCGGGGCGCCGCGATCACGACGTTCCTCATTCGTCGCCGCGAAGACCCGTCAAGCGCGGTGGCGCGGTTCACCGAGCTCGCGCAGAAAAGCGCGTGATTCTATTCCGTTCTTGTTGCCGTAACTCGCATTGCGGGTGAGACGAGACAATAGGCTTGACGATAGCCAGTCATCCCGGTCTAATTCGTTTACGCGCCGATTTTGGCATCACTTGCGGGCGCGCTTTTTATAAATGCGGCTAAGCGAGCAGGAATCTGCGATGGCTTGGGTGTGGCAGATTCACTGTCAGCCCTCTCTCCCTGCTCTGTCTATTGACTTAGTTGCCTTTGCAGGCAAGGAGTGGGTGTGGAAGACGATATTGTTCTGCTCAAGTTCGGCAGCTCAGTGTTGCGAACTCCGAATGAGTTGCCGGGCGCCGTGCATGAGATCTATCGATGGTATCGAGACGGACATCGAGTCATCGCGGTGGTCTCCGCGATCGGGGATACGACCAACCAACTCCTGGCAGCCGGACGTGCACTGACAGAGAGCCCTGAACCCTATGCGCTGGCCGAACTTCTGGCGACCGGCGAACGCGAGTCTGCCGCCCTTCTGGGCATCGGACTGGATCGTGCGGGGATTCGCGCGCGTGTCGTAGATCCGCGCGAGATTGGGCTTGTCGCGCTCGGCACTGTCCTGGATAGCGAGCCGGTGAATGTCAATCGCGAACGACTCCGAGCGTTCCTCGCCGTGAGTGCCGTGCTGGCCGTGCCGGGATTCTTTGGGTTCGATGAAAAGCAGCGTCTACATCTCTTGGGGCGCGGCGGTTCCGATCTTACGGCGGTGTTCCTGGCCGCCGCCACCAATGCGTCAAGGTGCAGGCTGGTCAAGGATGTTGACGCCGTGTACGAAGCCGATCCGGCGACGGCGTTGGCGAGACGGCCGCGGCGATTTGCAGCCTTAAACTATGCACAGGCACTGGAGTCGGCAGGACCGCTTATACAACCGAAGGCCGTGCACTTCCTCGATCGTCAGCAGCGCAACGCGGAAGTAGCGGCGCTGGCGCGCGGATACGAATCGTTGGTCGGCGACTGTCCCACGGCCATGTCCGAGGTGACCGTGGCGCCGCCGACGCGGGTCGTCCTCCTGGGGCTCGGAACGGTCGGTGGTGGGGTGCATCAACGCCTTGTCGCGATACCCGAGCACTTCACGGTCGTGGGTCTCTTTGTGAAATCTCGCTCGCACCACACTGCCCAAGGCATCCCCGATTCGCTCCTATTCACGGATGAAGCGCCTTTGAAAGAGATCGACGCCGACATGGTCGTCGACGCGCTACCGGGCCTCGAACCGTCATTGACCCTTCATGCGGCGTTCCTCGCCCGCGGGATCGATGTGGTGACGGCCAATAAGGTCGTGATCGCGCAATCCGGCCAAGAACTTCAGGCCGTGGCCGATCGGCACGGAGCAAAGCTCCGCTATTCTGCCGCCGTCGGCGGCAGCGCGCCGATGATCGAGACGGTGAGACGGCACGCAGCGAGTACCGGCATTGCTTCGCTGACCGGCATTCTCAATGGCACATGCAATTTCGTGCTGGAGCAATGTCAACAAGGATTGAATCTCCAAGAGGCGGTGCGCGAGGCGCAGCGGCGAGGGCTTGCAGAGGCGGACGTCAGTGAAGATCTGTCGGGTCGGGATTCCGCGCGCAAGCTTCAGATCCTCGCGCGCCATGCGTTTGGACGGGATATCGATACGATGGCCGTCGAAGGGATTGACGAACAAAAGCTTAAGAAGCTGATGGCAAAAGCCAACGAAGCGCAGGCGGTTCTATTGAGTGGGACCGCTGAGCTCGCCGACGGCCGCGTTCACGCGCGCGTGCGGCTGGAATTGGTCGGCGAACGCCACGTCCTCGCGAACGTGAACGGCGATTGGAATGCCCTGGCCATCACTCTCGCCGGCGGCGAGACCGTGCTGATAACCGGTCGAGGCGCGGGACGATGGCCGACGACGGAGGCTGTGATCGCGGATCTGTTGGAACTGCGACGGGAACGAAGCGTCGATCGTCAAGTACGCAGTGCATTCGCAGCATGCTCGAGTGCCGATCTCACCAGCTCGCCTGAGACGAATTCCACATGAGTCCGCGAGGCTCGGACGAGCATCCCGACGAAAACGTAATTCGTTGGGAGTTCGTCGGGTCGGGTTGCGCGTAGAAATACCGGTGAGCCGCTCATGCCGTCCAGATCCTCCGGCGCCGGCGAAATAAGCACTCCAAGATAGCGATTGGTGACGGTTGAGGGCCGGCAGTATCGAAACTGGATTTCCATCGGCTGCGACACGATTCGACTTTCAGCCACGTCGATTCTCGATCGCGCGCATTGCGCGGGAAGCCGACGGCCCGTAGCACGATGGAGTCGAGGTCCAGGTTCTTATCACCTACCTCGGCCCGGATCGACTCGAAGGAGAAGGTCTGCGGTATCGGCGCCGCGGAGCTCCGCAAGTCATAAGTTTCGGTCGAATCGGACGGCTCGATCGAGAGCGCGGCGACATCGAGATCACGCGATTCCTCCCCCGGTATCTCGAAGGTTATGAACTTCTTGAATGTCATGACGCGTGGACTACCGGCCCGAATTGGCACACGCAGCGAGTTCTCTTGCCCTGGCTGTATGCAGTGCGCTGGTCACGAGAAACAGCATCTCGCTCCATTCGGCGAGAAAGCCGGAGCCGTGCATCCCGTACGGAAAGTCCTCCCAATCGGTCTCGAAGATGAGCTGCCTGACGCAGGTGAGCGGGTTATCGACTACTGGCAGTCGCACGGGCAAATCAAGCATGCTCGATCGCGGCGCGCGATAAATAGCGCCCGTTCACCGGCCCGGCGCTTTTACGTGGATGACGGGTTTACCCTTGCTCACGTCATACTCGATCGACACTCGATCAAGCGCTTCTTCGAAAAAACAGCCATCCTTCAGGCGATGAAACCGTATGGTATGACCGTTGCACGTATCCACCTTGCAGTCATCGCCGCCTTCCAGATAACCGTCGCCTTGAAAGGGCCTAAGACTTCCCAGGCGGTAGTTGACACCTAAGACCGCGAAGATCGTATGGTTGGCTTTAAACTTAAGCAACTGTCGAGCCTTATCCGTCTGGCTCAAAATCAACTCTTTGAATTGCTCCCCGGACGCGACCGCTGTCTTGCTGCCATTGCGAACGTATGCCGGCCCCGTGAAGTGCGGCTTTTTGGCACTGGCCGGGATGATCAGTGCGAGCACGGCCTGCCCCTCAGCGCTAAGCTCCCGGGTGCGGTAGGCAATCGCCGGGTAGCAATCCTTCAGGAGCGCATCGTCAATCTTCTTCTGCAACGAATCCATGTTCGCGATACCCGTAGCGGCGCCCGTCTTATCGTCAAGGCCAATGAAAATCACGGCCTCCTCGCCCTCGGGCACGCTATTAGCAAACGCGCACGCCTCTCTTCGGAGCTCGCGCTTGTTCACGCCTTCGGGTTTCCGCTCGATCCAACTGGATTCCTGGGTCCGCCCTGCTCGTAACATCTCGAGTAGTTCTGCTTCCGTCATGTCGGAAAGTCTACCAGGACGTGAGGCGGGCCCGTTGCCGGGCACTTTAAGCGCAGCGCAGGAGATTTGTTGGTAGCGCGGTTGAGGGCTGTCGACGGAGGCCGGAGATTCACGGCCTGCTGGAATTTACGAAAGGCAGCCGATATGCGGGCTGCAGGACGGGGTACAGTCCTAGCGCGGTGCGTAACCTTGCTCTTTGAGCGCCTCGCGGATTCTCTCGCCGGCGGCGATCATCGTGTACGCCTCGGCTTGGCTCACGGCGTGCTGTTCATAATCGCCGAAGCAGGCGCGTTTTAGGAATTGAGCGAAGGCCTGCGCTTCTACATCACTGAGAATAGCCGTGATGGTGACGTCGCTGACTCTCCTGTCTCGCGACTCCATGGCGCCAGCGCTACCGCTGGGGTTGGTCGGCATCGCCACCCTCACCACGGCCTCGCTGGCGTGTCGCGCGCTGGAACGCACGATCCTTGGCGAGAAACCCGGCGAGCATCAGGGGCACGAGCGCTCTCGCCTCCACGGGAGTGCCGAACTCCCGTGAGTGGATTTCGGCATAGCGATCGAGCTGTGCCTTCAGCGGCGCCGGGATCGATACAGTCATCTTGACTACCGAATTGTCCGGCATGGCACCCAATTTCAGTTTCATCATTTCTCCGTGGGTTACGAGTCAGGATCCGTAGGGGCGTAGAATGAGGTCGCGGTTCACCACAATGCGCAGCGGCAGCCCCGGCCGCTCGGTCAGGATCGGTTGAACGTCCAAATTCCGCCGCGTGATTTCCTGGCCGACTTGATTCACCGTGTCTTGAGCGCTCTGCCGCGTGGCGATGACGACGGATCCGGAATTCACCGCCGAATTGTCGCTCACCATCTCTGCGTTGATGCCAAGGAGCGTCGAGATGGCGGCTCCCGCGATTAGCCGGGCCCAGTGGTAATCGACTTGATCCTCGAGGCCGGCGAACCCTTGAGTATCGGAGGCCGGCAGCCGGTCGAGAACGATGGATGTGCCGTTCGGCATGATGAGCCGCGTCCACACCACCAGGACGCGTCGCTGGCCGTACGCCACTTGGCTGTCATATTGCCCGATCAGCCGTGCGCCTTGAGGTATAAGCAAGGCGCGGCCCGTTACGGTATCGAAGACGTTCTCAGTGACCGAGGCGATGGTCTCGCCGGGCAGATCCGAGCGAATGCCGGTGACGAGGGCCGCTGGAATGATGGAACCGGCCATTAGTTGAAATGGCGAGTGCGGAGTCTGCAAAGTTGCAGACGCGTAAATCCGTGAATCCGGTTTTGCATCCACGAACGCTTTCTTGTGCTCTTGGTCGAGTCTGCGACCTGAGCCGGACGTTGAGTCCACGCCTTGAGAGCCTGCAATGGGCGGCGTCAGGGTTCCATCGGCACGAAGCGGGCCCGAAGAGGCACTTCTGGATTCCTCAGCCGACGTGCTCGGTTGCACGCCAGTGCTTACCGATGCCCGTTGCTTCATCTGCACCAGCACTTGCGCCTTGCTCGCCTCGTCCGCTTCGCTTTGCTCTTTCAGACGCCGTGCCCGAACGGCATCATCTTCCGGAGTGGGCCTGAAGTTCGGTCGCTCGGGCAACTCCGGAATACCGGCTTCTTGCTCGGCCCTGAGCACCGGGCGCCCGAGCTCGCCGATCGGGGCGCCCAAGGGCGGCGCTTTCGGCAGACTCCCGTAGTCATGCGGCAGGGACTCCAGCCCTTCCGCATGCGCGACGCTTTCGACATTGCGCTTCTCCTGCGAGTCCGAATTCTTGGGCTTCTGCTGACGCAGACCCCACATCAGCGCGACACAGAGTCCTAACGCGAGACCCCCTAAGAGAATGGCGATGGTCTTGCGGTTCAATCGCGTGACCGCCTTGGGGCGTGCCCGAAGCTCGAGACGCTCGGGATTCACCTTCTCCTGCGCCGTCATGGAACTTGCGGCTCGGATTTGCGGCCCTTGCCGACATCGTTCCGCGCAATGCGCACGACCTGCGCCTTCTTGCCGCCTAAGCGCAGTTCCGCCGCGCCGAAGAGCCGATCTACGATGTAGTACGGCGCGCGGACGCGATAATTCACGAGCTGGGTATCACCCACCGGCCCGATCACGAAGAGCGGCGGCATTTCGCCCTGGCCGATGCCGTCGGGGAATTGGATATAGACCTTCGAGCCGTCATCGAAGGCCCGCACCGGGCGCCAGGAAGGTTTATCGCCCGAAATCTCGTAACGGAATTTGAGCTGTTCGAGTTGCACGCCGGTCGCGACGGGCATGACGGCCTCGCGCTCGCGGTTCACGGTCTTGAGCGCCTGCAGCCGATCGTGCGGATAGTCCCAGGAGACCGCGGCCATCCAGGTGTCGGGCTCCGACTGCAACTCCAAGTAGTACGTGCGTCGGTCGGTCGTGACGATCAAGTTGGCTTTAAGTCCCAATCGAGTCGGCTTTGCGATCAGATGAATCTGCTCGCTCTCGCCGGTGCCGCTCTTGGTGTCCCCGATGACCCAGCGCACCGGGTCGGATATCGATACATCGGTCAGCAGCTCGCCGGCTTGAAGCACGATATCGGTGACCTGCCCCGGACTCGCGTAGACCTGATAGAGCGCCGCCGGGCTGTAGGGCCAGACCTGCATCGCGTTCACGTAACCCGCAGACGTCGGCTCGATGCGCGCGGCAGTATTCGCTTGCTTGACGGAAGTCTCTGCAACCACTCCCTCGTGCGCCGGCGACTCGTAACCCTCCTCCGGTAAGCGCTTCAATTGCCCCGGCATCGGCAGCAATTGCGGAATCGTGACTAGTTCCACCGGCCGTGGCGCCTCTGGTTCGATTCTCGCAGGGACTGCCGCGTCCAGCGGGATATCCGGCGCCGGCTTGGTGCTGGAACACGCGGATACCAGGGTCACGAACGCGATGGCGGTGCTACGCAGGATCATTTGCTCTCTCCAGAGGGTGAGTCGTTTCCGAGTTCGCGGCTCCAGTCAAGACTGTCGACGTAGATGCCTAAGGGGTTCTTGCGAATGCGCGCAACGTCCTTCGGCGGCTGTAGCACGATCGTGAGAATCGCCGTCCAGCGTTCGGTCGTGTTCAAGGAGCCGTTCTGATAAGTGCGTTCGACCCAGCGCAGCTGGAAAGAATTCTCGGATGCACGCACCATGCTCGTGACTTCGATCGCGACGGAGGTGCGCCCGACGTTTGCGAACGGATCCTTGATGCGTGCATAGTCGTTTAAGACCATTGCTGCGCGATCGGTCGCATAGTCGTACGCTTCCAGCCAGTCATCGCGCAACACGATGGGATCGATCGGAATCGAGCGCACGTTCCTCAAAAAACGCGACAAGTGGTAGTCGATCTGCGCATCGGTGGGCCGATAGGCCTCCATCGCGGGACCTACCGCGCGCACCGACCCTTGCGTGTCCACCTCCACCACATAGGGCGTGACGATGGAGCGCGTCAAGAGCCACAAGAGACCACCGGCCATCCCTAAGCTCAGGATCAGGAGTCCCAATGCCATGAGTCGCCAGTTTTTGGCCTGCACCCGCGCGGAGCCGATTCTTGCGTCCCACTGCTGTTGGGCCGCCTGGTAGGGTGTGATCGGGGCCGGGGTCGTCGAATAGCGAATACTGGAGCGGCGAAGCAGCATGATTATTCGTCCTGGTCGAGGTCGGGATTAGCGCCCGAGCCGCCGTGATCAGCGGAGCGGGCGACGTGGGCCGCGGCGCTCACGCCGTGGCTTAAGTTCTGGCGCTGTTGCATACGCCGCGCCCAGTCGGGTTGCGATGGGCCGGCGTCGGTTTCCGGATCTTCGGCAGCGCCGCGCGCCAATCCGAATCGTTCGCGTATCGCCTCTCGTGCGCGCGCCGCCGCCGACTCGAGTCCGTCGGAGGCGGCCTGCCCGGCGGTGCGCGCGACACTGGCCACTCCTGACGCGACCGCGGCCGCGCCCAATCTACCTGAGGCCGCCGCCCCTTCGCGAAATGCGGTATAGCCGCTCACTGCCGCGGAACCTGCGGCCCGAAGCGCGGAGCCGCCGAGCGCTCCTGCCAGTCGGGCCGTGCCCACGGCGGCCGTGCCGCCGGCTATGGCGAGGCCGCCGGCGGCGAGCGCGGTCCCCGCCGCGGCGCCCGCACCCAATTGCGGCGCGCCGCTTACTAGACCGGTCGCGATCGAGGGACCGAAGAGGCCTAGCCCGAAGAGCGCCAAACTGGCGAGCATGATGGCGAGTGCGTTGTCGATGGTGAGATCCGTTCCCGCCGGTGGGGTGAACTGCCCGAAAATACCAGTGCCGATGCCGACGATCACGGCGAGCACCAAGACTTTGACGCCGGAGCTCACGACGTTGCCGAGCACGCGTTCAGCCAAAAAGGCGGTCTTGTTCCAGAGGGCAAAGGGAATGAGCACGAAGCCTGCGAGCGTCGTTAATTTAAATTCGATCAAGGTCACGAACATCTGCACGGCGAGCGCGAAGAAGGACAGAATGACGATGAGCCAGGCGATGAAGAGCACCACCACGGTATCCAAATTCTTGAAGATGTCGGGAAAGCCGGTGAGATCCCCGATCTGAGTCAAGATCGGGCGGCCGGCATCAATCCCGACGCCCGCCAAGCGCCCGGGCCGCAAGAGATCGCCGACCGCAAGTCCCGACCCACTCGCCGTTAGCCCTAAGCCGGCGAAGGAATGAAAGATGATGCCGGCCAGCTGACTAAAGTTGGTCATGATGAAGGCGAACGCGCCCACGTACAGGGTCTTCCTCAAAAGCTTCACGAGCGCGTCCTCGGGGCCCGCAGCACTCAACGCCCAGAAGAGCCCGGCGAGCGTGATGTCGATCGCAATCAAGGTCGCGGCGAGCCAGCGCACCTCGCCGCTCAAGAGCCCGAAGCCTGAGTCGATGTACTGGCCGAAGACGTTTGTGAACTGGTCGATGACGCCGATGTCATTCATGAATCACTACTCGTTCGCATCGTTCGAGTTAGGGCGCATTCAGAAGCCGGTCAAGGACTGCGGCGTATAGCGGGTCGTTGTGCTCATGAAGCGCTGGCGGAGCTGAATCGCGCGCGGGTCGGTCTCGACCGCGCGCGCTTGCTCGAGTGCCGTGGCGCGGTCCTGGGTGATCTTCAATTGCTGGCCCTGCATCAGGAGTCGTATCTGCAGCGCCAGGATCTGGTTCGTGACCTGTGTTGCCTGCAAGGCGCCCACCGCCGCTTGGCTCTGGCCGACGAGATCCGAGAGCGCGTTTTGGTCGGAAGGAAAGTTCTGCGCGGCTTGTGCCTGAACGGCCAAGGTGGTGCCCAACGCGCCGTGAGAATCCGTCCAACGCTCCAATGCATCGGCGTCGAGCAGCGCGCGTGAGACGGTCGAGCCATAGGACAAGGGATAGGCGCGGCTGTAGACGCTCTGCGTCGGCGACAGTTGCAGGGCGATGCCCTGCGTCTGATTCAAGAGCCGCTGCGTGGTGTTCAGGGCCGCGAGCAAGCCCGGCAGAGTATTGAACCTCAAACTCTCGAGATTCTTGCCCTCGTTTTCGAGCATCTGCGCCTCATTGGCGAGCTGTTGCACCTGATTGGCGACCTCCTTGATCGAGTTCGCGGCGGTCAGGATGTTTTGCACCAAGTTGGTGGGATCGACCACGACCCACTGAGCGGATGCGGGGAGCGCAAATCCCAGAAAGCCCATGCTCATCAAGAGCGGGAGGAAAGCTGCTTTTTTCACGGTTTATCTCCTGTGGGGGAAATGGATGAAAATTGACTGACGAGGCTCGCCGCCCAGTCGAGTCCTTTATGGCGAAGCCACGTCGCTGCGAAAGTCGCCGGCTTGCCGGCGCTCAAGATCTCGTCGATCTCGCGCTGATCCTCAGGTCTGGAGGCGGCCACGAATGCCAGGGCGACCGGGCCTAAACCCAACTCGAACAGTCGATTGCCGAGGCGCGATTGGTAGTAGTAATGCCGTTTCGGCTGTGCGCGGGCAATGATCTCGATCTGACGTGCATTCAATCCAAAGCCCTCATAGATGGGCTTGAGTTGCGGCTCGGTCGCCTGCGGGGACGGCAGGAAGAGCCGACTCGGGCAACTCTCGATGAGCGCCGGCGCGATGGAGGAGCGCTGAATGTCGGCCAGGGATTGGGTCGCGAAGACGACCGAGACATTGAGTTTGCGCAAGGTTTTGAGCCATTCGCGCAGGCGACTCGCGAACGTCGGATCATCGAGATATACCCACGCCTCATCGAGCACCAAGAGCGTCGGTGCTCCGTCGAACCATTGCTCCAGCCGATGAAAGAGGTAGGTCAATACCGCTAACACCGCGCTCGTGCTGTGCATAAGCTCTTCCATCTCAAAGGCCTGTATGCGTGATCGGCCGAGGCGGTCCTCATCCGCGTCCAAGAGCCGCCCATGAGGACCGCTCAAGGTGTAGGGGGCAAGTGCCTGGCGCAGCCGATTCGACTGCAGCAGCGCGCAGTAGCCGGTGAGGGTCCGCTCAGGAATAGGCGCGGTCGACAGGCTCACCAATGCCGACCAGATCGCGTCCTTGATGTCGGGCGTCATGTCGATGCCTTCGTGCGCGATGCGGCCACCGATCCAGTCGGCCGCCCAACTGAGCTCGCTCTCCTCGCCCAACTGTGCCAAGGGCTGAAAGGCGATCGACCCGACCGCGCCCAAATCGTAGTGCTGACCGCCCAATCCCAATACGGTCGCCCGAACCGAGCGGCCTTTGTCGAACGCAAAGACGCGCGCCCCGGGATAGCGCAGGAACTGCAGAATCAGTGTCGCGAGGAGCACCGATTTTCCGGAGCCGGTCGGGCCGACGATCAGCGAATGCCCCACATCGCCCACATGCAGGTTCAAGCGAAACGGCGTCGCGCCGTCGGTGCGGGTCAACATGAGCGGCGGTCCGCTCAAGTGCTCATTGCGCGCCGGCCCCGCCCACACTGCCGAGACGGGCATCAGGTGCGCAAGATTCTGGGTGGAGATCGGCGACTGCCGCACGTTCGCGTACACATGTCCGGGAAGGCTCCCCAAGAGCGCTTCCACGGCGTTGAAGGACTCGGAGATCGTAACGAAGCCGCGATTCTGAATCGCCCGCTCGACACTCAGGCGCTTCTCCTCGGCTCGGTCCGCTTCCGTATCGGTCACGATGACGGTTGAGGTCACGAGTCCGAAGGCGACGAGGTCCGACCCCAATTCTTGGAGCGCGGCGTCCGCATCCGCGGCCTTGTTGCTGGCATCGCTATCCACCAACGGGCTTTCGGTCTGAAAGATGGTCTCCTTCAGTAAGGTCACGATGCCTTTGCGCTTGGCGAACCATTGGCGACGAATTTTCTTGAGCTCGCGCTCGGCTTCCGCTTTATCCAGAAACAAAAACCGCGTGCTCCACCGATAGGCAAACCCCAAGCGATTAAGGTCATCGAGAAGTCCCGGCCAGGTCGAAGTCGGAAATCCGCGCACGCCCACCGCTCGAACATGCGCCGCGCCTAACACCGGTGCGAGACCGCCCGTCAGTGCCTCATCGACCAGGAGCGCATCCAAGGCAAATCCCACCTCCGGGACTTCGACGCGGTGACGCTTGGTGGAGATGGTGGCGTGCAAGTAGGTGAGCGTTTCCTCATCGGTGAGCCATTTAATTTCAGGGAGGACATCGTCCAAGAGCGATAAGAACCGATCCGCCTGCGCGATGAAGCGCCCGAGATGTTCGCGCCAGTCGACCGATGCCGTGTGCGTGGTCTCGAACAGCCAGCGACCGGCTTGTGCCGTCGCTTCGGGGGGCGGCAGATTCAGCAGCGTCACGCGATAGGCGCTCTCGAAGTGGGATCCCAGCTCCTCGAACGATGCGCGTCGCTCCTCGTCGACAAGCCGAGACAGCGGGTCCGGAAAACTCGATTCCGGATAGTCGCCGGCGGAGTACCGCTCCGCATCGATGAACACCGCCCAGCCGGATCCTAAACGCTTCAACGCATTGTTGATGCGCGCGGTCACGGTGACGAGCTCATGTTCCGTGGAGCTGTCCAAGTCCGGCCCGCGAAAGCGCGCGGAGCGCTGAAAAGAGCCGTCCTTATTGAGGACAACCCCGGGCGCGACCAAGGCAGCCCAGGGCAGAAAATCGGCGAGGCTCTCGGGTCGGGCGCGGTATTCGGCGAGGTTCATCACGTTTAAGGCTCTAAGAACGACTTGTGTTTCATGTGGCGCGAGAACACCTCGACATACTGCGGATCGCTCTTGGCGCCCCACACGGCGAGGACGTGCCCGGCGATCCAAAGCAGCAGTCCCGGAATCCAGAGGTGCAGACCGATCCCCACGGCGGCCGCCAACGTGCCGTTGAGCACAGCCACCGAACGCGGTGCGCCGGCCAGAAAAATCGGCTCCGTGAGCGAGCGGTGCAGCGGCGCCTCGAACCCTTCGATCATGTGACGAGTGCCCCGCCGGCGTAGCCGAAGAAGGTCAAGAAAAACGAGGTCGCGGCAAAGGCGATGGTCAAGCCGAAGACCACTTGCAGGAGCTTGCGAAAGCCGCCGGAGGTGTCGCCGAAGGCGAGGGTGAGGCCGGTAATGATGATGATGAGCACCGCGAAGATTTTGGCCACGGGGCCTTGAATCGAATCCAAGATGCTTTGCAAAGGACCTTCCCAGGGCATGTTCGAGCCCGCGGCATAGACCGGCGCACAGAGGGCGCCAAAGAAGGTCAATGCCGCCAGTACGGCGATCCGATTTCGTGCTTTTCTGTAAGCGTCCATCCGCGTCATGAGGAAACTCCGTTTGGGTAGCAAAGGGGCTCCAGGCGATAGCCGTCCGGATCGAGCCCGGTGACACGGACGATTTCATCGACGCGGCGTGCGCGGCCGCGTCCGCAAATGAACACAACTACATCGACCGCTTCGGCGATCAGGGGACGTGGCACAGTGACGACGACTTCTTGGATCAGTTGCTCCAAACGTGTGAGGGCGCCGCGGGCGGACCCGGCATGGAGCGTCGCCACGCCGCCGGGATGCCCGGTGGCCCACGCCTTCATGAGATCGATCGCCTCGGGGCCGCGGACCTCGCCGATGACGATGCGATCGGGACGTAGGCGCAAAGTCGAACGCACGAGTTCCGTCATGGAGGCAACCCCGGGCTTGGTGCGCATCGGCACGTGGTCATCCGCCATGCATTGCAGCTCGACCGTGTCTTCGAGCAGGATCACCCGATCCCCGGTCGCAGCCATCTCCTGCAAGAGCGCATTCGCGAGCGTGGTCTTGCCGCTGGACGTACCGCCGGCGATCACGATGTTGCGCCGATCGCGCACCGCCTGGCGCAACGAAAGCGCCTGCCCTTCGGTGAGGATGCCGTCCACCACGTATTGCGCTAGGGAAATGACGCCGATCGCGCGCTTACGGATGGCAAACACGGGAGCGCGCGTCACCGGCGGCAGCACCCCCTCGAACCGCTCACCCGTCGCCGGTAATTCTGCCGAGACGATCGGTGCGGCCGGATGGACCTCGATCCGGACGTGGGCCGCGACTAAGCGAACGATTCGCTCGGCGTCATGGGCGGTCAATTTAAGTCCCGAGGGTGAGCGGCCGGAGCCCAAGCGGTCAAACCAGAGCGTTCCGTCGGGATTCAAGAGCACCTCGACGATCTCCGGATCCTCGAGTGCGGCGGCGATCGCCGGACCCATGGCGGTGCGCAGCATGCGTGTCTGACGGTCGAGAACCGTCGTCAGACTGCCGATGCGCTTGATCGGGAGTTCGCTCACGAGAGGCTCTCCGCGGCATGCGCATCGCCGTTCGATCGCCCAGTCTCGCTAGGTGCTTGAGGGGGTGCGATCTCATGGAACACATCGCGCACCAAGCTGTGACCGCGCGCCAGGTGCCGCGCGAGTTGCTCGATGAACTGCTCGAAGCGTGCTCGCCCTTGCGCCCGCGCAGCCTCCTGATGCGACTCCGGTATGGGAGCAGTCACGGCGAGCTGATGGCGGACGAAGAGCGCGACGGTCTCGATCAAGATAGCTTGATCGCGTTCCAAGCGATCGAATTGGTGCGAGAGTTGGCCCAGCCGCCGCGCTGTCATCACCTCGCGCCGATCGGCACCGTCCGGTGACAGGTAGGAAGCGAGCGCAGCGGCCACGATGCCGGATTTCGACATGCGCTTCATGGTCGCGAGTTCATCGAGCCGACTCGCATGATCCGGCTCCAAGAAAACATTGAGGCGCGTGCGACTCATAGCGGAATGCCGTCGGCGGGATCTAGCGAGGCTATCCTGGCCACTCTGCTCAGTTCGAGTTGCCTCGTGGTTTGTTTGCGGCTGTCGGCAGCCTGATCGCCATCGTCGAGAACGGATAGGTCATCGCGTGCTCTGCCCCGCGCTACGGTCGTCTCGGGGAGCATCGCGAGCGACGGGATGGCGTCTGTTTCGGATAACTCCACCTCGTGCAAAATGCCGCCGCCGGCGTCTCCGAATTCCGACTCGTCCGTCGTCCGAGACTTGGAAACGGGCACCTGGGGATGGGAGAGACCCGCCCAGTCATCCGGACGGTGGGGAGGACGGTCGGCATAGTCTTCGGTAGATAACACCGGCGGCGGCAATAAGCGGCAAGTGAAATTTCGATCTTCGTAGTAGCGAAGCTTTTTAGCTCGAACCGGCGGGTGGCCCGATACCATGACGATTTCATCGTCCGGCGGCAGTTGCATGATTTCGCCGGGCGTCAACAGCGGCCGCGCGCTCTCTTGGCGGCTCACCATCAGATGCCCGAGCCAAGGGGAGAGCCGATGTCCGGCGTAGTTACGTTGGTTGCGCAGTTCCGTGGCGGTCCCCAGCGCATCCGAGATGCGCTTGGCCGTGCGTTCGTCGTTGCTCGAAAAGCAGACGCGCACATGGCAGTTGTCGAGGATCGAGTGATTCGGTCCGTAGGCCTTGTCGATTTGATTCAAGGACTGCGCAATGAGATACGCGCGCAAGTTATAGCCGGCCATGAATGCTAAGGCCGATTCGAAGAAATCGAGTCGCCCCAACGTCGGGAATTCATCGAGCAAGAAAAGGAGCTTGCGGCGATCCGCGATGCCGTTCTTGAACACGATGGTTTCGGTCAAGCGTCGTCCGATCTGATTCAAGATCAATCGCATAAGCGGCTTGGTGCGCGAGATATCCGCCGGCGGCACCGCGAGGTACAGCGAGACCGGATGCTCAGCCTCCACGAGATCGGCAATACGCCAGTCGCAGCGGCGGGTAACATGCGCCACGGTGGGATCGCGATACAACCCTAAGAACGACATCGCGGTGGATAAAACGCCCGAGGCCTCGTTCTCGCTTTTGTTCAAGATCTCTCGCGCAGCGCCGGCGACGACAGGATGTGGCTCGTTGCCGAGATGCGCTGTCTCGAGCATCCGTATGAGGGTTTGTCGAATATGCCGCTTGGGGTGCGAGAGAAAGTGCGCCACGCCGGGCAGTGTCTTGTCTTCCTCGGCGTAGAGCACATGCAGGATGGTGCCGACCAGCAGCGAGTGGCTGGTCTTTTCCCAGTGATTGCGCCGTTCCAGCATCCCTTCAGGATCGACCAGGATGTCGGCGATGTTCTGCGCATCGCGTACTTCGCATGGGCCCTTGCGGACCTCGATCACGGGGTTGTAGGCGGCCGATCGTGGGTCGGTGGGATCAAACAGTAGGCAATGCGAGAATCGCGAGCGATGCCCCGCCGTGAGCTGCCAGTTCTCCCGCTTGTTGACGTCGTGAATGATTGCCGAGTGCGGCCAGGTGAGGAGCGTCGGAATGACGAGGCCCACGCCTTTGCCGGATCGGGTGGGCGCGAAGGCGATGACGTGCTCCGGTCCGTCGTGACGCAAATACTTGGAAGCGACGCGCCCTAGGAACACGCCCGCATCGCGCAGCAGCCCCGCATGCGCCCGCTCGCGCGGGTTCGCCCAGCGCGCCGAGCCGTAGGTGGTGGCACGCTTCGACTGGTGTGCGCGCCAGATGGAGCCGACGATCGCGGTAAAGGCCGCGAACACTCCGCTCGAGGCGACGATGGCGCCGCCGCGATTGAAGACGGCGGGCGCGTAGGATTCGTAGGCGTACCACCACTCGAATAACCGCCACGGGTAGTAGACGGGGAATCCCTGAATTTGAAACCAGGGCGCGCCGAGACGCATCTGAAACCCAAGTTCTGCGGCCGTCCACTGCGTGGCGCAGCACATGCCCACTGCGATGATCGCGAAGACGATCACGACTTGGCCGAAGAGCACGCCGCTCGATCCCATGAATTTAAGATCTCCCTGCTACCCTAGTCCGTGACTGCGATTGCAGTCAGGACGGCGCGCAGGATTTACGAATCTCAGTGACTCGTCAAAGATCAGTGCGGCAATAAAAAGGACCGCGTCAATCTCACTGTGAAGCTCAAGCGGGAAAGAGCGGTGGCATTCGGGTGTGTGATGGGAGTCCGAGTGCTCAGAATATTTTTTGCTACGATCTGTTGGCCACCGTGTTTCCTCCGCTTTCGTCCGCAAGTGCCACTTTTCTCATAGCGAGACGAACGGCCAGCCACTGAAGGAGCTTGAAGAGAGATCGATCAGACAACTTAACGTGCAACCACGGAAGGTCTTATATGTTTTTTTATATTGATGAATCCGGTAATTCCGGAAACAATCTTTTTGATAAAAGTCAGCCTGTTCTTAGCTATGGCATCCTGTCATCTAAGTCGAACGTAGACCTAATGGGGATCCAACTACATAGGGCGATACTGAGCAAGATTGGAGCCGACTCGATCCACGCGAGTAAACTCAATTTTTCTGGATTGTTGGCGATTGCCGGTGAGCTGGGCGCCCTCCAACAAAGGTTTGACTTTCAGTTCGACTATTACTTCGTAGACAAATTGTCATTCGCATCAGTAATGCTTTTTGACGCCGTTTTTGATGCAGGCATGAATGAGGCCGTCAAATGGGAATGGTACTGGACGCCGCTTCGGTTTCCTGTAGTCGTGGCGCTCTCTCAGCTGGCAGATGAAGACCTCTTGAGGGAGGCGTGGGACCTGCGGTTGACACCAACCGATAAAATTGAGCAACGGCAAAACAGGATTGCTGCGGTGCTCGAGACCCTACTTCGAAGACTTGAAACTCAGCCTATGGACAAGCGCTTGCGCGAGATCATTCGCGATGGATTGCGATTTGGCATTGAAAATCCATCGAAGCTGGACTTCGGGACATCCAATCAGAAATTCATGTCGCCAAACGCAGTTTGCTTCCAATTTGTGCTTCGCGCAATTGCTGACAGACTGAAAAAGGCAAAGCGCCAGGCCTTGAAAATAACGGTTGATCGTCAGTCTGAGTTCAATCCGGCGCAACTGCAAACTTATACTTACCAGTCAAATCTAAGCAAGGCGTTGAAAGGGAGTCCTTCGGACAAGGAGGCGTATCTTTCTCATCCTTTGCACCAAGGGTCTCGTGAAAGCTTGGCGAATCTGATTTCGCACTTCCCTGACGAAAAGATGTCAGTCGAAAATAGCAGCGCGAGTATTGGGCTACAGCTCGTTGATGTATATCTCTGGCTGGCGAATCGCGCGTTAAGGGGTGAATCGGTACCGTCGGAGCTATCGGCAGTTGCATCGACTTTCTTGAAAAAGAGCAGGATTGACGGAATTTCGATCGAAGGAATGACTAATCGCTGGAAGGAATTCGAACGGCTTTTACCGAAGCATCAAGATGTGTCGCCTGAACTGCTGGATCTAAGCGATCGACTGGTAACCGAGCATCGAGAGAAGGTCCGATTGATGAATTTGAAAAAATGAGCTTCTGCGGGGTCCTCTTCGTCAGTGGCTTCGGTAGCCGCGCGGCGCCCGCGGCGGCGAGACCCTGGCGGAACAGGTGCGCTTGCCACATTTCGAACAGCGCATTCGTGAGGTGACATCGGCGAGCTTTGTGTCCCAGCCGTACAGTAGCGCGAGCAGATGCGGCGTCGTGTGCCTCTCGTGGCCACACGAGCCGCACGTCAGGATGAGATCATATTGACCGAAGTGGTCAGACAGACGGTCGACACAGAAATTTTTAGGGCCGCCGCGCATGAGCGAATTCTGCTGGCGCGCCCTCGATCGCGTCCATCCAGTGTCAAGCAGTCCGAACTACTGTATATGCGAAAAACAGCGAGCTTTTTGCCTGTTTTGACCCTCGCCGGCGCTATAATTCTGCAATGTGTGGACGCTATGTGGCTCCCGATGAAGCAGCAATTGAACGGGAGTTCAATCTCGTGCATAGCGAGTGGCAATTCCCGGCTAGCTTCAATGTGGCGCCCACCCAGAACGTCCCCGTGATCCGCTCAATTGACGGAAAACCGCACGGTGCACTGCTCCGTTGGGGCCTCATTCCGTTCTTTGCGCGCGGCGTCCCGCCGAAGTACTCGACCATCAATGCGAGGATAGAGACGGTACAGACCGCTGCCAGTTATCGTGGCCCGTGGAGTCGCGGACAGCGCTGCCTACAAGTAGCGAGGGGCTTCTACGAGTGGCAAGTACAGACGGATGGCAAGACTAAGGTGCCCTACTACATACACTGCAACGACCAGCCAATCTTTGCATTCGCCGCGCTTTGGGATTCGTCGAGAACAGACACGGGCGATCGTATCGAGTCAGTCGTGCACATCACTTTGCCGGCTAACAGCTTGGTCGGCGAAATTCATAATACCAAGCTTCGGATGCCCGCAATTCTTGAAAAAGCGGATCGTGACGCGTGGCTCAATGGCACGCCAGAAGAAGCTTGGGAGGCGCTCACCCCGTACCCGGATGACCTCATGGTCGCATGGCCGGTGAACACGCGGGTTAATACACCGAAAAACAATGACGCCGCGCTCGTTGAACCGGTGCAATGAAGCTTCGTGACGTAGGTCGACGGGTAGGCATTGGTTTTGTCTTCCTGTGGTTTGCGATCGGTGGCATCGCGCACTTTGCGGCTACGGAGTCGGAGATGCGCATCGTGCCACCTTATATTCCGTGGCCGCATGCGGTGGTACTGATCAGCGGCGTATTCGAACTGCTGGGAGCCGCGGGCTTGCTGTATGCTCCGACGCGCCGCACGGCCGGCATGGGGCTCTTTGCGTTGACCATTGCAGTGACACCGGCCCACTTCTACATGCTTCAGCGCCCCGAGTTATTCGGAGTGCCGTATTGGGCGTTGATCCTGCGCTTACCCTTGCAAGTAGCACTCCTGGCGCTCATCGCATGGTCCACGATATTCGTGTCGCCGCCCTCGCGCATTCACGCTGATCATCGAGCTTGAATTGAGAGGCAAACAAGCTGTGGTCAAGGCCACTTTCATCGAAACCATGGACTGCCTCGCCGTCGCAAAGATACCGACCGGCGCTGAATTTTCGTACGAAATCAAGCTCGACGGCTACCGCCTCGAAGCGGTGAAGACCAAGGGCAAGGTGACGCTGTATTCGCGACGTCGAAACATTTTGAACGAGAAATTTGGGTACATCGCAGATGCGCTTCGGGATTTACCTGACGAGACGATTCTCGACGGTGAATTAGTCGCCATGGATGAAAACGGTCGCTCCGACTTTAATCTCCTGCAGAATTTCCGCTCCGCTCAGCTCAAGATTCACTACTACGCGTTCGACGTATTGGTGCACAAAGGTAGGCGCTTGACGGATCGACCGCTTAGTGAGCGTCGCGAGATCTTGGCGAGGATCTTGCCCCTCAACGCTCATGTGAGTCTGTCGGTCGCCGACAGCTCTGCCGAGAACATGCTCAAGTTCGTCAAAGCGCATGGCCTGGAAGGCATCGTCGCGAAGCGAACCGACAGCATCTACGAGCCGGGACTGCGTACCGGCTCATGGAGCAAGTACCGCATCAACTTGGGCCAAGAGTTCGTGATTGGCGGGTACACGCCCGGCACTTCCGGATTCGATGCCCTGATTGTCGGCGTTTATCAGGGGCGAAAGTTGATGTTTGCGGCTCGCGTTCGCGCCGGCTTCGTTCCGGCCACGCGTCGCGAAGTCTTTGCACAGACTTAAAGACGAAGACGTGCCCGTTCGCCAACCTGCCGGAGGCGCAGCCCGGCCGGTGGGGCCAAGGCCTCACCGCCGAGAAGATGAAGGGCTGCGTTTGGGTCAAGCCTGAGGCGGTGGTACGTATCGATTTCGCCGAGTGGACGGGCGGTGAAAAGCTGCGGCACACGAAATACGTGGCCATGCGTGATGACAAAGACCCACGGAAAGTAGTGAGGGAAACGTAAGTCGGTCAGAGTGACAGTCCACGCCGGCGGCCGAATTCCCAGGACACGAACTCACCGCGGACCATCGCGCTCATCGACTGGCCTAAGCGCTTGTCGATCACGGGGCGCCACGGGACGAGGGAGAAGCCGGTCGCGTCATCGAGCATCGCGAACCTACCGCTTGCGAGCGCGACGGAGCGGCGGTAAATCCCGCTGACAGATTGGCCGTCGGCGAGGGGACGATGAGCGAGACCCGTCTCCGATTCGATCACTCTGGCGGTCGCTTCGATCTCCTTGGCGCGTAGAACAGCCAGAAGATTCTGCGCAAAGATCACTCGCTGACCTCGCCGCTGCACGAACCCCTGCTCGACTAGGAAATCGGCTCGTCGTCCGAGCGCAGTGCTAACTTCCAGACCGAAACCGTGCGCTGTTTGAATCTCTGGTCCACTGACGAGCTGCCGATCGAGCCACGTGGCCCCGACGGCGCGAATCTGTTGATCGATCGTCAGTTGTGAGCGCAGCTCAACGCGCGCCCCACCCGCTCGCTGCGCATCGTAGACTCTGACGCGCTCGGTAAGATTCGGCGGCACCTGCCAGACACCGTCCTCGAGCCGCTCGACGATCCTACCTCGTCTCAAGGCCTCGAGCCGGCGAACGTGCGCCTGAACAAATACCTCGGGGTCAAGGCCTTCGCGGTACTGGTGACGCGCGACGGCCAGGTGCCGCTCGGTGCGATAGATCCCGTCGTTCGCAAGCTCTTCGATTCGGCGATCCGCGGGTCGTGGCTCTGCGCCGCCGCGGATTTCGACGACGCCACCCACCGGATAGTCCGTGAGTTCCGCTTGCGCGGAAAGAGTAACGTAATGCGCTCGGCCATCGAGACCGTCAATGACGAGGTACCTACGGTCGCTGAGCTCGTCCGTGAGTCCCTTGCCGGCGATCCGGCCTACGACGCGAGCGTTGAGATCAGAGGCATCGAAAATACGGTATTCCCGATGCGCGTTCGAGAAAGCGCGCTGCATGGTTCGGATAATGTCGCCCCGCTCGCCCATGGCACGCAGGGTCGATTCAAATCCAGGTTCGACCCGGTACTTGCCTGGCACGGTCTTGCTTGCCAGTCCCATGTCGGTCAATCGATCGAGCCGTCCGATCAGGAGGCCGCGGCGGAATCGTCCAGCCGCGTCCGCTGGTTCGTATTGAAGTGACACCTCACCGTTACGTGCTTCTTGCTGAATCGTTCGATCCAAACTCGTCCAACGTTCCCGGGTGACTTCCTTAGAGAGGCCTTCGCGAATCTCAATCTCGGTGCGCGGCCCGAGCCACTGCGTGGCCAGCTCGGAGGCGCGATGCCGCATTCCGCGTGCGATGTAGTCAGGCGCAATCACCAGATCCCGCCCCTTCTCATCCTTCCCCCGCAACACGACATGCGTATGCGGGTCGTCGGTGTCCCAGTGATCCACCGCCACCCAATCGAGCTTGGTGCCGAGGTCGCGCTCCATTTGGCTCATGAAATCGCGCGTGAAGGACTTCAGGTCTTCGAGATCGTTGGCATCCTCCGGCGAGACGATGAACCGGAACTGGTGTCGATCACCCTCGCCCCTGATCCTGAAGTCGTCCGCATCCGCTTCATCCGTGTTCGGTCCGTACAGCTGGCCGTGACCGCCCTCGCGGGTGACACCGTCGCGCTCAATGTATCGCAAATGCTTCTGAGTCGACCGCGGGCTCGCCCCCTTCAAGTACACCAGGCGCGTCTTGATAACCACCCGGCGGGAACGCGGCCCCACCGAGCGGCCGGCCATATTCGCCGCGACGTGGCCTCGTCCGAACTTGGCCCCCGGATGCGAGCGAGAGGTCTGCAGTCCGCCGCCGATCGTTCGGCCGGCCTTGGACGTTGCCTTCAGAACGCGGCCAACTAACTTGGATGTCGCTGCGCGTCCGCGGGCTTTAGGAGCCCCGACTTTTGGCCTGAAACGATCGTCGTCGCGGCTCGACATGGTCAGGGGCCGTCGGGCGTCCCCGCCATGCAATCGCCGCGTGCCGCATGCCGCACACGGCGCAAACGTGGAGTGCCGGCAAAACCAATGTGCAGACAGTGCCTTGCGCGCGACGAAGTGCCGCGCCCTTTTATCTTGCCTTCCCACACGTTTCTGCCGCACCTGTCCCCGCGCTCCGGTTGCGCGTTACTTTTCATGGACATCGCCGGACTCCGTGGGCTTGCGTTCCGTGTGCGCTTGGCCATGTCGAAGCGTCACAAATAGGCCGTCGTCGGCCGGCTGTTCGGCGTGTGTATCCACCGCCGCGCCCGATGGTTTGTGCGCGACGAACAGCTCGCGGCCCGTACCCATTGTCGTGGCGGCGACCATATTGGGCGCCGCGACATTGGCATTTAACCGGGCCATCGATCGGTCGATTCGGGCGAGATAGTTGACTGTCGCCTGAGGTAGCGGCCGCTCGATCTTCAGAAAGTCCTCGTAGCGTTGTGGGCCGGCGTGATAAGCGGCTGCAGCACCAGGCCAGCCAAAGCGGTCGTAGAGTTCACGCAAGTACGCCGCTCCCGCCAGTATGTTGTCGCGCGGATCGTAGGCGTCCGCGCCAAGAGCCAGCTGTCGTTTGAATCGTTCCCACGTCGCGGGCATGAGCTGCATCAGACCCTTGGCGCCTACAACTGAGGTCGTCGGACGTCCATCCATCGCGTCACAGCCGGCGCTTTCGGCAAGGATGACCGAACCTATCCGCGACGATGGCAACTGGGAGCGGGATGCCGCTTCGTCGATGAAGGATTGCCATTGGGTTATGCCACAATAATTTGGCGATGACCCTGCGAATGCGAGGTTTGAAGCCAGTACCAACACTGTGACCAATCCGCGCATGACCCGGCGTCCTACCATGTCCATAGGGGAATCGCCCTACCGATGACGTTGCTGCGAGAAATCGGTCCGAAGTAACGACTGTCGAACGACGCCGCGCTCTGCGAATTGAGGAGGAATAATTCGTCGGCACTGAGTCGGCGGCATCCCGTCCAGGCGGCAAGAGACCGACCTTCACTGTCGCGACTCAGCGAACGGGCGACAGTGACTCCGTCGACGTCAATTTGATCATCTTGCGTGCAGATGCTTTGGCCGTTGCCGGCAACAACGCGCTTCAATATGGGCACATTCTTGGGCAAGTAGCCACGTTCGTCCGCGAGCGTCGCGGCACCGGTCGGCAAACTGGCAAGCGCGAAAGCCCCGACTGGCACGTCGCGCTGCGGAACGACAGCGTACCAGCCGATAGGAGCGCTTTGACTCGTGTTGTAGCGGAGCTGATAACTCGGCTTGATGATGGCTCCCAACAGGGTGACTGCGACTCCAAGGAACATCACCAGGAGCGCCCACCCGCGTGTCGCTTGCACGGTCATGACAGCCCCTGGGAGCGCGTGTCAGGAAATTCACGTTCCAGGAGGCTGCGAAGCAACTCGGCGACGGTGGTTTCGCTCTGGAATGCGGCGACCTTGATGCGAGCACGCATTTCTGGCGTAACATCGATCGTGAGTCTGGCCGTATACAGTACTGACTTGGCCGCGGGACTGGATGCTCGAGCATCTGCGCGGTCCTGCACCCAGGCGTCCGCTCGCGGTTCCCTCACGGGTCTTACGCTAATGGGGACTCTCTTGGCGGTCATGACATCATCAGTCGAACGTCGGACGCGAATGCTGCGATCTCGCGGGACGCGGCGCTTTTGAGATCAATCTCGGTGACGAGCTGCCCCATCGCCGCTGCTTCCGGAAACAAGATGCGCTGGCTCACCGTCGAGCCGAGCACGGCCAATGGATACTCGGCGAGCGCCGAACGAACATCCCGACCGATCACCGTGCCGACGATGCGGCGATTGATGACGAAAGCGGCCTTGAGCGAGGGCTTGAAGATCTTCGCTTCGGTGACGAGGGAGACGATCTCATGGGTGGCCCACACGTCATACGGGGACGGCTGAACGGGAATCAGTACGAGATCCGCGGCGACGATGGCGGAGCGAGCAAGGGCGGTAACGCGCGGCGGACCGTCGATAATCACATGCTGGGCGTGGCGCGCAATCTGTGGCACCTCCTGGTGCAGCGTCTCGCGTGCAAGACCGATAACTCCAAAGCGCCTCGGGAGTCCTAGGAGGGTGCGGCGCTGGGACCAATCGAGTGCGGAGCCTTGGGGGTCTGCGTCGATGACGAGAACGCTGCTCTGCGGACTCGCCAGCGCGCCTGCGAGATGCGTTGCGAGCGTGGTCTTGCCACCTCCGCCCTTCTGCTGCAAAAGCGCGAAGATCATGCCGAGACCTTACGAAGCGTCGGTACCGCGGAAAGGCCACTTATCCACAGAATGCCGCGCTCTTCAGTTAGAGATTTAAAGTTATAAGAGTTAGAAGAGCCGAATTTTGGCTCTGGTAACAATGGGTTGCGGCAGTGATTATTCCTGATAGCACGCGTCTTGGTTCCCGATAGCACGAGGCTTCGCATTCCTGATAGCACGAGGCAAATCACAGCTTCTCCCCGATTGTCTTGGATCTTGAAAGTTCACGGACAAGCTGCTGGATCGGCGGCCGCACCGCCCGCCGAAAGTGCAACACTTCGGTCCCGCGGCCCGCTGGCTCGACCGTGAGGTGATAGCCTGGCAACCGTTGACGACCAGCGATACTCCTGACATCGAATGCGAAGCTTGAAAACGCCGCGAGGCTGCCGGACTTGGCATAGAGGTGGCGGAAATCAAACCGCCACCCGTCAGCTTGTCGACCGGCGTGTTTGCGCACGAGTCGGTACAACCAACGCTCAATGCCGCCGGTCAGGGAAAAATACGCGGGATCGATAGTGAGCACGAGCGCTTCGTCCAGGACGCCGGCGTAGAACCAGTCGGGCAAGATGAGCTCAAGGCCCTGGGCCCTCCCGTGGGCATCCGCGCGTTCTTTCCATTCGTTGACCCACGAAAATCGATGCAGCCGCCGGCCGGTGACTTGGCGAATCGAGGTGGCAACCGTGGTCGACTGCAGGCGGTCAAGCGCAGCTTTGAGTCGTGTGTAATCGCGTGCCGATGTTCCACGTTGAACAAAGTTCAAGATCTCGTACGGGGTCGCAACGACCAGCCGCGAGGTCGGAAGACCCGCATCCCGCGCCTCGACAATCTGTGAGGCGGCCCAAATCAGCACGTCAGCATCCCAGATGGTTGCCATGCCGTGCTCAGCCGTCGCCTCCACTCGAATGGATATCACTCCGGCGTGGAAGTCTATGGGCGCCACACGATGAGTCTTCGAGAGGCTAAAGAAGGGGTACGCCATCAGATCCTGCGCATCGCGAGGCGCGAGCTCGCCTGGCAGTGCGCGAAAGATCTCGAGCTGCTCTTGGTTGCCATCGCGTTGCGCGCTGCCGGTCATCTGCAACACTCGTGCGATTAGCGCAAGGACGCGTAAATGGGATCGGAGGTGCTCTCGCACGTCCTCGCGTCGGACCAGGCCTCGAGATCCTGGAGCGCATAGACCACCCGCCGGCCAAGTTTTCGAAACCGCGGTCCGCCGCCAATCGTGCGCATCTTCTCAAGCGTTCGCGGACTCAACTTGAGATGCGCACCGGCTTCATCGGGCGTGAGGTACACAGCGGCGGGGGCTGTCGCAGGCTTATCCATTTGAGCTGTCTCCGTCTGCATGGGGCGCCGGCAATCGGGCGCCGGCCGGTGAGAGACAGCTTGCGGGGATGTGTAACGAGTCTAGGGAGAATCGAACCCGCCGCGGAAGTCTCCCTCCCTGCGGCTAGATTTAGGCCTCGTCAAAAGATCGAGGTATCCGCCGTCCAGGAACCTATGGCCGCGCCGCAGCAGGTAGCGCACCTGCGCGCGCAACTCGCTGTTGGTCGCCCAGCGCTGCCACACGTCGGTCTGCCCGAAGATCTCGCTGGCGATGTCACGATGGCTTGCTCCTGCAGCCTCACCGTCCAAAGCCTGAAGGGAGCGCATGTGAACAACTGCTTGGCGGCTGGGGCGACGACTCGCGATACGTTTGGAAGGACGACGCTTTGAGGTGAGTAGCGCAGAGACGTGCGCCATCGCCGGCCATGACTCCTGCACGTCAGCAGAAGCAGGCACGATGAACGCAACGGCGCAGCCGTCGCGAATAATTGGGGTAAGTGTGAGCCGCAGGATCTGGTGATTGAGCTGATTGGTCAGATGGAGGCGGCCGCCATCATGAAACAGCGATTTCTGGCCGGCGATTCTCCAGAGCGAGAACTCGGCGCCAGGCTCCGCATCGTCGCATTCGATCAATCTCACGATCGAGGGTGGGCTTGGCAGCCAGCGCGGCGCGATGTCGCGGGAATCTAGGGAGGGATTCTCAAGAACACCGCAACCTCCAGTTCCGAGCGTCGTATGCCGGATGCCGTTGGCCAAAATGTTCCCAGTCGCGACGGTAGCGGGGGTTTCGTCGCAGGTATTCCCACGCCAAAGCGACGTCGTCCAAGCGTAGAACGTAGAGATAAGCGGCCGCTGGGCGCCAGTCCGTTGTAGTCATCGCAGAGTCCATTCCAAAAATCGAGCGCCATCGCGACGCGAATTCCACTTCAAAGCGCGAGGAACGAAAGATGCCGCAATTCCTGCTTGCTGCAAAGTCGAATATGTAATGCGAACTTACAATTACGGAATTAAGGAAACGCGAGAATACGGAAAAGCACAAAGCCGGAAAGACGTGAGATCGGATTGGTCAGACGTTGACGCAGCATGCAGAATGCGTCAGCGGCATGGGAGCTTCCCAGAAGCGTTAGAACCCTCGGCGGCGCGGTCGAGAATCCCGCGTGACGAAGAAAGCAACGCCGAGCGCCGCCAAAATGCTGGACAACATGCCGCCCAGTATCCGTCGAGACGTCGGCACGAACACCAGCAACGCGATGATTGTCAGCGTAATCATTTCAATTCTCCCCCAGCGGCGCCTTGTGGCCACAAAGCCCGTGTATACGCCCGAAGGCGGCGCGTGTCACTTTGGCGCGAGTCGCACGCGCTCCTGTGACGGATCCTGGCGTAATCGCTCGTAAATCTCTTCGCGATGCACGGCAACATCCTTTGGGGCATTCACACCCATCCGTACCTGGCAGCCTTTGACGCCGAGCACTGTGACCGTTACGTCGCCGCCGATCATCAGCGTCTCGCCTATCCTTCGAGTTAAAATCAGCATCCTGGCTCCTTTTCGCCAACGGGCGATCACCTCTTACCTCTCGTACTGGCCTTGTTTCCGCGCCTTTCCCGCGAGGCATGGTCAATTTCGGCGTAATCCGCGAGCCTGATACTGTTCGGTGCTCGCGGACGCGGATCATAAACGGCGCTGCTCAGAAAATCAAAGCAACGGACTAATGCCTTATCTGTGTGTGCTCAGTTAATCGGAGCACAGCCTTGAAAGCATTGCGAAGTCCGGCCGCTCAGGCCGTTGCCAACGTCATCGCCGCAGCCCGCGAACACGCTGGACTCACCCAGCGCGACTTGGCATCTCGACTTAGGCGTCCGCACTCCGTGGTCGGGATGATCGAAAGTAATCAACGTCAAGTCAATATGCCTGAATTTATCGCGATCGCTGAGGCCATTGGCGTCGATCCGCTGGATCTCTTTAAGCGCGTCATACGCCAGCGCTAGCTTTCTGCGCGAAGACTACCTCGCTGCGACAGGAACCTTAAGCGAAGCGCTTCCATTCCACCGCTGGAATTGTGACTTCCGAAAGATGTACGTGCACGGCAGCAGGGGTAGCGTATGCTGACTTCAAATCATCTGCACCCACACGTGGCAGAGCTCGATTTCCGCCAGTGACCGTTCTCTTTCGTGTCTGGAGTTGAGTACTGTTACCCGTCGCGTGACGTCGTGGTGTTCGAGATGCGGCAGATCATTTGCGCTCCAACCCGGGGTGGATGACGCGGTAAGATCGTTGATCCACTCCGTGATGCAGGTGGTCCACACTTCTTGTGTGTCCTCCTGAATGTAGCCGATCATTGCGGCGAGATTATGTGTTGCTGCGTGATTGCCCTCCTTGAAGCGCTGGATGCCGCCGGTGCTATTTTTCGAGCTGAAGACGTATTCGCGGTGGTCGCGGTCGGCTCCCCGTGGCGTGGGAAGTCGCTTACACTCGATCGGCAGAATGGCGTCGAAAGTCGTACTTCGGCGACCTTCTATGATAAGCGTTGCACCTAGTGGCTTGACGGACAAGTCTATGGTCCTGTTCGCATTGCGCTCGTCACCCGTCTCAGTGCGGAACTGGATGTGATCCATAGAGGTCGAGTGGTACGCCGCGGTGTTCAGATAATCGCAAAGATGTTCTGTAAGGCGATCTTCCGCCTGGACGCTAGGGCGCTCTGGGTGGTCACGCCAGTTGGAGATCTCGTTTGCAATAAAGTCCAATATTGCGCGCCTTGCCGTCGAGGGAAGATGGATCTGCAGTTCGAGTTGCCCGGCCGCAACCTGTCTCTTGGAGTCCGCGAGCAGCACGTTGCCCCTAATATCCCTGTGCGACTAGATCTGCCAGAGTTTCATCAGCATCGCGCAGGGCGATAGAGCGCAGCCAGTAACGCAGACGATTCGGCTTTATCAGGTAAACGCAAGCACCATCGTAGATTCTCGCGATGCGCGTGACGTCCAGTCCACCGTCGCGCTTTTCTCGAAGCAGAGTCTCGATTTTACCCTTGAGCTCATCAGCTCCCGTCCAATCCGCGATACCGTCGCCGAACATATAGGGCTGACAGATCACACCGGGCCAGATTTGCGGCTGCAAAGGCCTCAGCGGTTTCTTCACGTAGATGCCGTTGATCTGGTGAACGAAGATCTCCGAAAAGTCCGACAGCGCCGCTGCCGCTGGCTCTTTCATCGCCGTCGAGTCTTCGCCGAGGCGTACGTAATCGCGGTAGTAGTCCACAACATCATCGACGAGCAGGCGTTCATTCGGGGTCAGGGTCAGATCGTTCTCAGGAGAAGGCAATCCCAAGATATTTTGTAGGCCAACCGAGGATGCACGTTGAGTAAACATGGTCGTACCGGCGACGCAGACCAAAGCCGACAGCGTCCGGCGGTTCTTGTCGAACCATTGAGCGAGAATCTTAGGGGGCGTGCCACCCCTGTCGCTGGCGCAGAAACCAACAATCTTGTGTCCATATGTGTAATAGCCGGACGAGAAATAGCGGGAGGTCAGATCTTCGTGCTCATGTACTAGCACCATCGGTGCCCGGAAACGCTTGGGCGTGTAAGGAGATTTGAATTTACGTTGAGTTACCCGCCTCAACAGCGACGGGGAGAAATCCCCCATCAGATGATGCGGTTCGATTAAGGGCTCTCCAGTAATGTGAGGTCCAGGCTTGAGTTTTCCGGAGGTCCCTGCGATGAAACCTTCCCCGTAGTCCCAGTGCTGATCGTCGGCGTATTGCCGCAGCGTCTTGAGTTTCGTCAGTCGATCGGCGAATCTGAGAATGCGGCCGCCGCCGAGTAAGTCGCTGCGCCAGACCTTGTCGTTTGTGATAACGAGTTCGCGCGGCAGCCAGTGCATGTCATAGTAGTCAATATCGAAACCTTGTTCGGCGTCTGTGCGCCCCGTGCGTCGGAATGTGGCATGGAGGATCTGCCGCGTCGAGGGCGCGGGCTGTGCTTCAGCGATGACCGCGACTACCTTGGTATCGGCGCCACCCCTCTGAAAAATCCCACGAACGGAAATGAAATCCAGGATCTCTCGAACGTCCCAGCTCTCGATGAACTTGCGCCGAAAGTCGAGCGACTGCTGGTTGTAGAGAAAATTGTATTGCTGGAGCAAGCAGACGACGCCGCCTGATGCCAGCCTTTGCATGGGCTCGTGCAAGAATAAGTAGGCAAGCTGTTTGTCGGGCAGCGCGCCATGCTCTTTCAGATATCGGTCGTAGGCGCGCTGCGCGCCCTCAGTACCCAGCTTTGAGCTGAATGGCGGATTTCCGACGACGACACCAATTTTGTCAGTCAGAGTCCCGCGCTCTAAAGCCTCGAAGAAACAGCTGGTGTGAATCGTCTTCTCTTTCAAGAGAGGAAAGAGCTTGATGCTGGTTCGAATCTCTTTCGGCTCAAGCGCATCACATAGCGCCAGACAGAGACTGAAGGCGGCGAGCTCGACAGCCCCCTCCTCTTTATCAACGCCCCGGAGTCTCGTGGTGAGAAGTTTTGTGAGCACTGAGCGGCTCGCTCTTTTCCAATGGTTGCGGTAACGCCAGTGGAGAACGAGACGCTTGTAAGCTTCGACAAGAAAGATACCTGAACCACAAGCTCCGTCGAGAATGACTTCGTCATTCTTGTCCAATCTATCGAGTCGCTCCCAGCTCAAAACTTCGCTCAGCATAAGGCGGACGACAAAGTGCGGAGTGTAGACTTCAACGGCTGAGTCTTTGACGAAAAGCTGGTAGATGTGGCTGATGAGTTCAACCGGCAGATCGGCGAACGAGTAGCGCTGCCACAGAGTCAGCTGTCCGCCTAGCTCCTGCCTTCCCTCCACGAGCTGAGCGAATCTTTGCAGCTGATTGCTGTGGCGTAGAGTATCGCGCTCTTCGGGCCTGAGCACGAAGACATTGCCGTTGAAACGATCCTCGAGATGGTCAAACAATTTCAGCAGCGCGGGACCGTCTGTGAGAACCTGAAAGAAGTTGGTGGCCTTGCGCTTGAATTGCGCGAAGAAGTCTTCCTCGAACACTCCGCGTGCCTCAAGGTATGCGATTAGGATGCTGAGGATAAGCAGACGCCGGCGAAGTGGCTTCGGGAGGATGTTCCGATGTTGCAGGTGCTCGTGGAGCTCACGAACAGCATTGATCAGAGTTTTTTGGGCCGCTTGCTTGTTCGAGAGTAGCTGCTTGCAGACCTGTGGGTCGTCCCAGAGTGTGCCATTGTGCAGGCGCTCCGCATCCCACCACGGGTGAGCGTCGACCTCGGTGGCGATCTGGGAAGCGAGGTTCAGGATCTTGAAGGGGCGAAGGACGATTTTGCCGTGCTGCTCGAAGTCGGGCTTATGGGCACAGCGGAAGAGCTGCACGAGCCCCGCGGTTTTTCGGTACACCAGAGGTACCCCACCCCAGCTCCATAGGCGTTGGTGGAGACCGGCGAACTGTTCATCTTTCGCAGGCCCATCAGATATGAAGCAGAACGCCTGGGCAACCGGCGGGCGGTTATTGCGGCTAGCCTCGAAGAAAACCGAATGGGCGCCGTAGAACTCGGCCTTCTCCATGATGACTCGCTGCTCGGGCGCTAGTCCTGATTCTTTGTATCCGTTGACCAGTACGAGTCCATCGACTATCTGAGCACCGGAAGCGGCATCGAGCTCGAAGAGCCATTGGGCGCGAGTGTTCATCGGCCGCGTGAACCGACGCCGCGCCGGCCTGTCGCGATCACAGGACGCAGCGGGAGAATCGGAGTGCTGTCTCGGCTCGGGCCCGATGCCCCGAGATATTCGTCCACCTTCGCAAATAACGGACCTAGTTGGACCACGATTCCCTCAACCGCGACCGCTCCGGTGTCCAGGTATGTCGCACTGGCCGGGGCAAACCTCACGACGAGGCGCGATTCGCGACTTGCCTTGCGAGGTCCCGTCAGGGCTTGACGAAGCTGTTCACCGACCAGCGCGAGAGTACTGCGCTTCACACCGTACTTCTGCTCAATCTCGTAGGCAACAGCGAATACGAGTAACTCCTGGGGCGTGAACGTCCGATGCGATCCGCTGGCCTTCTTCCCGAGCGGGCGACTGGAAAATACATCCTTGAGAAGGCCGTCGACCTGGAAGCGCGAGATGTCGGCAACCCGAGCGAGATCGGAAATCTTTAGCTGGATCCGGCTCATATTAGCGCGTATCCTACGCACAAAATTGTGTGAAGTACACACAATTGTGTGGGGTAAGGACACGAAATGGATGTTCGATCCAATGCATTCTAATTGCAGGGCAGGATTCAATTACAGCACCATCAGCAAACGAAAATCATTGGAGTTGGTGCGCCATTCGCTCCGCGATGTCATGGTTCAGACGTTTGATGAGCACCAGGCAGACTTAAGCAGCTACAAAAGCTGTTTACAGCTGTTTCTAACAGTCGCCGTATTCTCGGAAGCGTCGCCCACAATGATCCGAGTGAACGATTAAGGAGAAGCTGGTGTTCGATCCCACATTGAACGGAGTCATAGCGCAGGTTGAGGCAGGGAAGATTGTCCTACCGGCCATGCAACGCCCCTTCGTCTGGAAAGAGGACCGGATCACTAAATTGATCGATAGCCTGCTCCGTGATTTTCCGATCGGAACAGTGTTGTTGTGGAAGACGCCTAATGTCCAGCGGTTTCGGCGCTTTTCCAAAGATGTGCAATCGAGTGCTGGCCTCACTGTAGACTTCGAGCGGGGTGCGTCGACCGAGCGCTATCTCGTGCTCGATGGACAGCAGAGGTTGACCAGTCTCTTCGTCGCCCTATCCGGCACGTATGATGGCCTGCGCCTATTTGTCGATGTGCTGAGCGGCGAGCGGGGCGAGAAGGATTCGAGCGAGGCCTATTGGGATTGCCGCTTCCTCACGGAGAAGGACGCCGAAATTCTGAGCGCCTGGCCTCAGCCGGTGGGTGAGAAGAATTCACAGGGAAAGCGCGCCGTGTTCGTCAAATTTCAGAGCCTTACCAAACTGGCCGCAGCTAGGGCGGGTGTCAACGCGCCATCGAGTTGGGATTGGATCCTGCGCAGATTACCCGCATGACCGAAAGTTATCTGCAGTGTGCAACGGTGCTCTCGAGCAAGACGGCGCTGCAGATCCACTTGATCGACGAAGATGCCGCCGAGCCCAAACCGATCGAGGAGATTCTGGAAATCTTTGCCCGGGTGAACACGGGCGGGCTGGTGCTACAGAAGTCCGATTTGCTGATGAGTCTGCTGGACTTGAAGTGGAATGACATCCAACCGGAACTCTACCGTGCGGTCAACGAAATAAACGCGCTGCGGCCATTTAACATTACCCGCGACGATCTACTCAAGAGTGTGTTACTGGCCAATGGTTCGGAAACGAGATTTGACCGTCTGGTCGGCGGTCGCGATCTTGTCGAGAAACTCGCGACCCAGCTGCCGCCATTGCTTCCATCGGTTCAGACGGCCTGGAAATCGATGGCGTTGCTATTAATGGATGATTGCAAAATCACCTCAGAAAGATTTTTTCGCGGCGGACACAACTCCTTGCTGCCCTTCGTTCAGTACTTCGTAGTAAATCCGACGCCAAGTCCTGGGGAAAAGCGCCGCTTGGTTCTCGCTGTGTATATGGTAGTAATGAGCGGTGTTTTTGCAGGCGCCGAGGCGCGCATGGGCGCCTTCGTACGCAGGGAGTGCGTCAAAGGCAAGTCCTTCCCGTTGGAGAAGCTCGCCCGTCTGGTTACCGAACACTACGGCGTAAATTCACTGGAATCGCTGCTGCAGAAGCATCTCGACCTCACGCTTAACATCGCGCATGGTGGGATCACGTTGAACAACAACCCCGAGAATCTGCAACGCGACCACATCTTCCCACGCGCTTTGCTTGAGAAGCAGGGTACGCCGTCTGAGTTAATTAACCACTACGCGAACTTTCACTTCCTTCGCGGTTCGGACAACCTGAACAAATCTGATATACACCCCCATCAGTGGTTTAAGAAACCTGGAAACCAGCTGCCGTATTCGGACGAGGACCTCAGCGAGCGACTCCTGAACTGGGAACATCTGCAACCTGGCCAGTTCCCACTCATGCTTCAAGAGCGAACGAAGCTCATCCATGCGCGCGCGCTGACCCTCTTTGGACTGAAAGCGGCGGACGCCGATGCGATCTGGAACAAGAGCGCTCGCAAAACGGCCGATGAATTATTGAAGGAACTCGATGAGCTATAGCGACGCATATTGTCGTGCCTGGACGGCGAAGGTAGTTTCCAACGAGCTACGGCGCGCGCGTCTGTCGCTGGCTAGATCGTCGAAAAATATCGATAGATCGCGATCATTCGGTATGCTTGCGGTGCGGATTGCCACTAACTCCTCACGAATAAAGGAAAAGCGGAGCATGCGGAGTCTGTCGCGTTGGCGGTCGGAGGCGGCAGAGTGTCCTCTCGATGGATGACCCCGCTCGGCAGATTCTAAACGACTACTTCTCGCGAATGTCGGAGATTCGAGGCACTGGCGGCGCCGTTAAGGAAACATCGTACTACGGAGCGCTTGAAAACCTACTCAATAGCTTCGGCGCCAATCTTTCGCCTAAGGTTCTCTGCAATGGACAATTGCGAGCGTCGGGAGCGGGGCATCCCGACTTTGGACTTTATACGCGCGATCAGGTCAAGAAGGGTGCAGTGCCTGAAGGCCAGCTTCCAGCGCGAGGGGTTATCGAGGTTAAGGGACTTTCCGATCACTCGTGGCAGACCGCAAAGGGGAAACAAGCTACAAAATATTTTGAGCGCTACGGCCACGTCTTAATTACAAACTATCGCGAATTTCGCCTAATCGTCCCCGACGCGAAAGGCTTGCCCGCTGAAAGTGAATTCTTCAGCCTCGCTGACAGCGAGACATCCTTCTGGACAATAGCCAGCGATTCCCAAAACGCGGCCAAGTTATTCGCGTCGCGGTTCGATGAATTCTTGCGTCGAGTTCTGATGGCTGCCGCGCCAATTGAGCGACCGGAGGATGTCGCATGGTTTCTCGCTTCGTACGCGCGAGAGGCACTGGCCGTGTTGGAGCTCGCGGAAGCGCAGCCCCTCGAGCCCCTACGAAACGCGCTGCAGATGGCGCTTGGCGTGCAATTTGAAGGTCCGGACGGCGAGCACTTCTTTCGCTCCACACTTGTTCAAACGCTGTTTTACGGAGTCTTTTCCGCTTGGGTAAATCAGGCGAAGGACGGTGCTTCGACCTTTGACTGGCGCACCGCCGGCTACAGCCTGCATGTTCCGACAATTAATGTGCTCTTTTCGGAGATCGCCAAGCCCACCAGGCTAGGTCCATTGAAATTGAACGGGATTCTCGATCGGACGGCGCAAGTCCTCAATCGAGTCAATAAGACAACTTTCTTCGTTGCATTCGATACATCGGAAGCAATTCAACACTTCTATGAGCCGTTTCTAAAGAACTTCGATCCGAACCTTCGAAAACAACTCGGCGTCTGGTACACGCCCCGTGAAGTTGTTAAGTACATGGTGGAGCGGGTTGACCAGACTCTCAAGACTGAACTGAATATCACCGACGGCCTAGCCGATAAAAATGTCTACGTACTCGACCCTTGCTGCGGTACAGGGGCCTATCTGATCGAAGTGCTCCGCAAAATCGAAGTAAATCTAAGGGCGTCGGGCGCCGCCGATGCAATGCTGGCTGATGACATCAAGGATGCAGCTCTCACGCGTATTTTCGGCTTCGAAATCATGTCTGCTCCCTATGTCGTTGCGCACTGGCAAGTTGGCAATTTACTTGCGCGACTAAAGGCAACCATCGATGCAGACAAAAATGAGCGTCCCGCCATCTATCTCACCAACGCCCTAACCGGATGGGCTCCTCCCAAGGGCGGTCATAAGAACATTCCTCTATTCCCCGAGTTTGAAGAAGAGCGGGACAAGGCGGAGCACGTCAAACGTGACGTTCCTATTCTGGTTGTTCTAGGCAACCCTCCTTACAACGCGTACGCCGGTGTCAGTCCCGAAGAAGAGCAAGGTTTGGTAGACCCGTATAAGCAAGGTCTCAATCAGACTTGGGGTATAAAGAAATTCAACCTCGACGAACTATATCTTCGATTTCTGCGGGTTGCCGAGCGCCGCATAGTCGAAGGCACTGGCCGTGGAATCGTCTGTTTTATCTCCAGCTACTCGTACTTGAGCGACACGTCGTTCGTCGTGGCTAGGCGACACCTGCTGGACAGCTTCCAAAAGATCTGGATTGATAGCCTCAACGGTGACAGCCGAGAGACTGGGAAAACGACGCCCGACGGTAAACCCGACCCTTCGGTTTTTTCGACGGATTACAATCGCGAAGGTATCAAACTCGGCACAGCTATCGGTCTCTTCGTGCGTTCGACCGGAGTGCAGGCTGGTCACGCAACTGTGCGTTATAGAGATTTCTGGGGTGCGCATAAGCGGTTGGAATTACTAGCAAGCCTCGATGACCCGAAGCTACTTGAGACTTACACAACATCGACATCGTTGATCACGAATCGCTTTGATTTCAGGCCCCGCTTGGCCGCAATCCAGTACGCGGGTTGGCCGACACTGATCGAACTTGCGGCGGAGGAACCCTTCAGCGGTGCAGTGGAGAAACGAAAAGGATCGCTGATTTCGCACGACCGCGCCGAACTCAACGAACGTATTTCAAAGTATGTTGACCCGGATCTTTCGTTCGACCTCGTGCATTCGCAAGGCGTCGGTCCTATCGAAGATGCGGCGGGATTTGATGCAAGAAAGGTGCGTCAAAAACTAATTGCTGCTGGCGGACTGAATGCTGGACGAATCGTGCGGTTCTGTATGCATCCGTTCGATTATCGATGGTGCTTTCACACAGACGTGCCCTTGGTTTGGAATCGCGCGCGGCCGGAACTAGCGGAACAGCAAGCGTTTGGCAATCTCTTTCTGGTATCACGAATCGCAGCGAGGCGTCCCGACGAGGGCGTTCCCTTAGTGGCAACTCGCGCCCTACCAAACGATCATCTTCTTGATCCCAATTCGCACCCGATTCCGGTTGAAATTCATCGGCGCGCTAAGGATCTCTTCGGTGATTCTCAGACCGTTACCGCAAACCTGTCAGGTACCGCTCGAACTTGGCTTCTATCCCTCGGGTGGCCGAATCCAGATGGAAACTATGAAGCCGCCGCGGGACCATGGCTACACACGCTGGCGATCGCGTATTCACCGACATGGCTCGACGAGAATCGCGGGGAAATATTGGCTGGGTGGCCGCGAGTCCCGTTGCCATCGACTCGAGCTATGCTTGAGTCTTCATCGGCACTCGGCAGCCGTATCGCGAACTTGCTGGATCCAGATCAGCCTGTTCCTGGAGTTACAGCTGGAAGCGTCTCCCCCGTCTTTCAGTTGCTGGGAACCCTCACGTCAAAGGATGACGGCCAACTAAAATCCGCCGATCTCCTTATCGATGCAGGATGGGGTCACGGCGGCAAGGGCGCTCCGGTTATGCCGGGACAAGGGCGAATAACGAAACTCACTGAGTACGACGAGAAAACCGGCGCGAACCTGGAAGCCGAGGCGCAAAGGCTAAATCTCTCGTACGCGACACTCATCGAACGGCTTGGTCCCCCGATAAACGTTTGGCTGAATGATAAAGCTTACTGGCTCTCGGTCCCTCAACGCGTTTGGGGCTATTCTATTGGCGGATATCCCGTTATTAAGAAATGGCTCTCGTATCGCGAAGGCAGCGTCCTGGGACGTTCGATAACGAAGGAAGAGGCGCGCTACGTCACGCACCTAATTCGCCGCCTCACTGCTCTTGTGATGCTGGGACCTGCGCTGGATGTCAATTATGAGGAGTGTCGCCACAACGCCGCGGATTGGAGCGCCTTTTGCGGCCATCCGAGTTAAGGTGAAATCGAGCTAGTCGAGCCGCGCAGTCATGATGACGCGTATCTAGAAGTTGCTAGCCCACGGCCATGCAGAATTGGATTGGGCACCTGCCTCCGCGTCGCCAATGCCAAGCGCTGTTGCGTAACTTGCCCTTGCGAAGCGCCGGAACTGTTTTTGGCGCAGATCGATCGTTCTGGTATCTAGAGTTTTGTCCTTCCTGATTAGACCTCAATAATTTGGCGCGCCCGGAGAGATTCGAACTCCCGACCACTCGGTTCGAAGCCGAGTGCTCTATCCAGCTGAGCTACGGGCGCGAGGTAAAAGGCATTCTACGGTGACCGCGATGCGTCTGGTCACTCTTTGGTCACTCCTGACTAAACGACGATGATGCTCGTTGCTCAAGTGATTGACTCGCAAAACATTTTCGGAGCATTCAAACCAGGAGTTGACTGGTTCGAAGCCAGGTGCTCTATCCAGCTGAGCTACGGGCGCCCGCGCGCAGTTTAGCGGGCGCGAGACCATTCGGGAACTTCTTATCTGCCGGCCGGAGCCGAACCCGAGCATTTATCGATAACCGCGATTCGCGCCGCCAACAGGCGTCGCTCGGGCTCCAGTGTCGCGGCATTCAGCGCGCACCAATAAGCCTCGCGGGCCTCTTCAAGGCGTCCCAGCTGCTGGAGAAAGCGCGCCCGAGCTGCGTGTAGCAGGTGGTATTGAGTGACCCTTCCGCGCGCCGCCAGGGAGTCGACTAAATTGAGCGCGCGAGCGGCCCCATCGACCATTGAAACAGCTACAGCATGATTCAATTCGATCACTGGCGTAGGTTGCAGACGCAGCAACACTTCGTAAAGCGCAACTATCTGCGGCCAATCTGTCGCTTGCTTTTCCAGCGCCCTTACATGCAGCGCCGCGATTGCGGCCTGCACGCCGTAGGAACTGATGTGTCCGGGAACAGTCAGGGATCTCTCGACCAGCAACAACCCTTCAGCGATTTCTGATCGGTCCCAGCGTGACCTGTCCTGATCCTCGAGCAGAACCACATCGCCGGTCTCGGTTACGCGGGATAGGCGGCGCGCATCATGCAGCAGCATCAGCGCAAGCAATCCCATCACGCTGGCATTGTTGGGCAGCAACGCATCGAGCAACCTTCCCAGGCGAAGCGCCTCGCCGCAGAGCTCGACATCGATCAGTCGAGCGCCCTTCGTGACGGCGTATCCTTCGGTAAAAACGCTGTACACCACGGCGAGGACGCCTTCAATCCGCTCATCGAGCGTGGAAGGATCGGGCGTCTCGTAGGGAATTGCCGCGTCGCGTATTTTTTTCTTTGCCCGCACCAGGCGCTGCGCCATGGTTTCTTCGCTGACGATGAACGCACGGGCCACGGCTTGCGTTGACAATCCGCATACCTCACGCAGCGTGAGAGCGATTTGGGCTTCGCTATTGAGCGCTGGATGGCAGCACGTGAATATGAGACGAAGCCGATCGTCGCCGAACACTGCATCGTCGGTGTCATCCAGCATTTCGAACGAGTCGGATCCAACGCTCGCTTCTTCAAGTTCAACGATCTTTGTCCTGAACAAGACATCGCGTCGAATGCGATCGACCGCTTTATTGCGGCCGGTATTGATGAGCCACGCACGAGGATTGTCAGGCACGCCCTGCGACGGCCATTGCTCGAGGGCCGCCGTGAAGGCTTCTTGCCGAGCCTCTTCGGCCAAATCGAAATCGCCGAGCAGGCGGATCAATGTCGCCAGGACACGGGCCGCCTCTCGGCGAAAAACTGCCTCGACCGCATTTTCGGCAGCGCCGGCAGTCATGCCAAGCGCGCGATGGCCGCCCTCCTCATGCCGCCGGAGGCCACACGGGCCGAACTTCGATGCTGCCGAGTTTGGCGCCCGGAATCCGAGCCGCGATGGCGGTGGCCTCGTCGAGATTTTTTGCCTCAACCAGGTAGTAGCCGCCCAGCTGCTCGCGCGTTTCCGCAAACGGGCCATCCGTGATCGTGGTTTTGCCGTTGCGCACTCGCACCGTGGACGCAGCGGAAACGGGCCTCAGGCGGTCGCCGGCCTTGAAGTGGCCCGCTTGTATGATTGACTTGGTGAAATCCATGTAATCGTCGGTCATTTTTTTGACGGCGGCTTGGTCCAGCGCCGCGAACTCAGCTTCATTCGAGTAGATGAGCAATAGGTAATTCATATCCGATTTCTCCGTTGATTGGGCGCGATTCGCCGTTATCCAGTCGAATGGCATCGGGCCATTTCGACATTCCGGCCAAATTTCCGCCGCCCGCGCACTTTACCGGGGCCCGCGTCTGAAAGGATTCGGATTCCAAGGAACTATTATGTCCGTCTCGCGGTCGAATAAGCCTGATAAATCATGCGTTTACGCGCCTGCGCGACGGCGCTGGCGGCCCTTTGCCCTTGGCCGTAAGATCATACTGGGTTCGTTTCACTCATTCATACCGATAACTAGAGGGTTCCCGATGAAGGCTTGGATACCGCTGACGCTTGTTTTCGCACTCGGTTTTGCCGCCCACGCTCGGGCAGATTGCTCCTATCCCAAGGCGCCCGATGCGCCCCCTGACGGAAATACGGCGACGAAAGATCAAATGGTCGCCGCTGCGCAGGACTTCAAGCGCTATAACAACGAGATGAATGCCTATTTGGATTGTCTCCAGTTGGAAATAAATTCCTCAGCTCCGGCGGATCCTTCGAAGCTGTCGGCGGATGACAAGAAAAAAATGGCGCAGCAACAGGCTATTTTGACCCAGAAGCACAACGCCGCGGTCGATGAACTGCAGGCGGTAGTCGGACATTTCAATGAGCAATTGAGGATTTACAAAGCGAAACATACGCAGTGACCATCAGTGCGGCGGACCGCTCCGCCGCCATCAACGAACTATGCAACCCGGTACGCCCATCACGCCGCGTCTGGCCGAAGAGGCTATCTACTCTCGGCTGACGTGTTTACCCATCGAATCGCTGCCGCTGACGCAGTGTATCGGCGGCACCCTGCGCGAGAATGTTTACGCGGAGCGTGACCAGCCGCCGTTCGATCGCGTCACCATGGACGGCATCGCAGTGGACAGCGAGGCATTGCGCCGTGGTCATCGACGATTTCGAATTCAAGGGCTTCAGGCCGCCGGGACCGCACCGCTCCGGCTCAAAGGCATCGAGGACGCGATTGAAGTGATGACCGGTGCGATTCTTCCCGTGGGCTGCGACAGCGTGATTCCCGTCGAACAGCTCGATGTGGTCGATGGATTCGCATCGCTCAACGCGACGGTGGTGAGTTCGCCCTATCACAACATTCATCGGCGCGGCAGCGATAGCCGCCAAGGCAGGCTATTGCTGGAAGCAGGCACGCTACTGCGCGCACCGGAAATTGCCGTGGCCGCCTCGGCCGGCATGGCGCGCGTGCGCGTCAGCAGCCAACCGGCGATCATGGTGGTTTCAACCGGCGACGAACTGATTGAGCCGGGAGATCCGATCGCCGATTTTCAGGTGCGCCGCTCCAATGCCTATGCCGTGGCTGCCACTTTGCGCAAGCGCGGCTTCGGCCGCGTCGGCGATGATCATGTGCCTGACGATGAGAATCTGCTGCGCGAGCGCCTTGCGTTGCACCTGACCACTCATGAGGTGGTGGTGTTGAGCGGTGGAGTATCGATGGGCAAGTTCGATCTTGTGCCCAAAGTGCTCCTGCAGCTAGGGGTGCAGGAAGTGTTTCACAACATTGCACAGCGGCCCGGAAAGCCCATGTGGTTCGGCATCGGTCCGCACGGCCAGGCGATATTCGGTTTGCCCGGCAATCCAGTCTCGACCCTCGTATGTCTGATCCGGTATGTCATCCCGGCCATCGCCGAGGCCATGGGCACCAAACGCGCAGCGCCAGAACGGCTTGCCCTCGCTTCACCGGTCACCTTCAAGCATGAACTCGCCTATTTTTTGCCCGTGATCATCGAGCACGACGATTGGGGCCGTCCTTGGGCCAATCCGCGGCCGCCGAACGGATCGGGTGATTTTTTGAGCTTGGCGGGTACCGATGGCTTTGTGGAATTGCCGCCGGGGCCAAATACATACCCTAAAGGCTTCGTCACCAGCGTTTACCGCTGGTGACTCGACCTGCCATGACCTCCGTAGTTCACGATATCCGCGGCGCGCACAATCCGCTCGATCGCATGGGCAGACCGTTGCACGACCTGCGTATCTCCGTCATGGATAGGTGTAATTTTCGCTGTCCCTACTGCATGCCGAAAGAGCAGTTTCATGAAAACTACCAATTCTTAAAATCCCACGAGCGATTGTCGTTCGACGAGATCGTGCGTTTATCCAAACTGTTTGCGGGCCTCGGTGTGCGCAAGCTGCGGCTTACGGGCGGCGAGCCGCTGCTGCGCGCCAATCTGGCCGACCTGGTGGGTGATCTGACCGGCATACCCGGAATCGAGGACATCGCGCTGACCACGAACGGTGTATTGCTCGGTAAGCATGCCGTCGATCTGCGTGCCAATGGCCTGAAGCGAATTACCGTGAGCCTCGATACCCTCGATAAGGAAATTTTCGCCCGCTTGAGCGGCGGCTTTGACGCCCTCGATCAAGTCCTCTCCGGTATCGAGGCCGCGATTGCCGCGGGACTTACGCCGCTCAAGATCAACGCCGTCATTGAGCGGGGCGTGAATGACCATACCGCACTCGATCTGATCGAACATTTTCGCGGCTCGCCGGTGATCGTGCGCTTCATCGAATTCATGGATGTCGGAAATCGCAATCATTGGCAGCCCGACATGGTCGTCCCGTCCCGCGAGCTGGCGAGTCGCATCAACGAGCGCTGGCCGATGCATCCGGTATCTGAGAATTACCGCGGCGAGGTCGCGCAACGCTGGCGATTCGACGATGGCGGCGGAGAACTCGGATTTATTTCATCCGTATCGCAGCCATTTTGCGGCGCCTGCAGCCGCGCGCGCCTGTCTTCCGAGGGAAAATTCTACACGTGCCTATTTGCAAGCCATGGCATCGATCTGCGCGCTCCGATGCGTGATGGCGCCAGCGATGCGGACTTGCTGCGGATGATTCGCGGCGTTTGGCTGGGGCGCACAGATCGCTACAGCGAACTTCGCGAGGAATTGCGTCGCAAGGAACCGGAGACCAAGAAAATCGAGATGTACTACATCGGCGGCTGAGTTCCATGAATTTTACTCATTTGGATGAGGATCAGCGGCCCACCATGGTTGATGTCGGCGATAAGGCGGCAACCAGGCGCACCGCGACCGCCGAGGCGCGGGTGCACTTCCCATCCGCCGTTGCGGCCGCACTGCGCGAGAACGGATTGCGCTCGGCCAAGGGACCTGTGTTTGACACCGCCATCGTCGCGGGCGTCATGGGTGCAAAGCGAACCCACGAGCTCATTCCTTTTTGCCATCCGCTGGGACTTGAAAACTGCCAAATTGCGATCGATCTGGTTGGCGATACGGCCGTGATCCGCTGCACAGTCGGTGTGCACCATAAAACCGGTGTGGAAATGGAAGCACTGACCGGCGCCAGCATCGCTGCTTTGACCATTTACGACATGTGCAAGGCTCTCTCGCATGGCATCGTCATCGGCGATGTGCGATTGTTGGCCAAGGACGGCGGCAAGCGCGACTACGCCGCGATGGCGGTCCCGTGACCGCGGGCGTGACGCCGCTCTATGGTCTCATCCTCGCGGGAGGCGTAAGTTCGCGCATGCATCGCGACAAGGCCGCACTTCAGTACCAGGGCGCCATCCAGCTGGATCGCGCCTTTGAACTCGCAAGCCGGCATGTAGAAAAGGTTTTTGTATCGGTACGCGCCAATCAAGTGTCGGACCCCGCGCGCGCGCGCAGGCCCTTGATCGTGGACGCTTTCGCGGGCGAAGGACCGATCGTCGGGATCCGCTCCGCCCTCGCGGCGTTTCCGCAGTCTGCATGGCTGGTGTTGGCATGCGATCTGCCGTTTCTCTCGGATGCCGCCATCGAAGTTCTGTTGCGAGAGCGCGATCCGACGCGCTTCGCCATCGCTTACTTGAGTGCGCATGACGGCTTGCCCGAACCGTTATGCGCCATCTGGGAGCCCTCGGCGGCGGCCGCACTGGCCAAGTATCAGGCGGGCGGCGGTCACTGCCCGCGAAAATTTCTCAACAGCCATGCCGCGCGCTTGATTGAGCCGTCGGATCGGCGAGCGCTCGATAACATCAATACGCCCGAGGAATACGCGCAGGCCCTCGAGGCTCTCGAAACTGCGGCGCCGAAGCAACTGAAGATTCAGTACTACGCGCTGCTGCGCGAGCAGGCCGGCCGTTCCGAAGAGACTCTCGAGTCCTCGGCTGCCACGCCGGCCGATTTATACAAGGACCTCGCGTCGCGCTACCGCTTCACGCTGGCTCGCGAGCAGCTGAAGGTAGCGGTGAACAGCGAATTCAGCGACTGGTCGCGAAAGCTCAAGCAGGGTGATGCCGTGGTCTTTATTCCTCCAGTGGCGGGCGGCTGATGCGATTTCGCTTCACGCAAACGGCGATCAGTGCGCATGGCGCGCGCCAGGAGCTGCAGCACTTGAGCGCCGGCGGCTATGTCAGTTTCGAAGGCTGGGTTCGAGATCACAATGAAGGTCAAGAAGTCACCCGCTTGGAATATGAAGCGTTCCAAGAATTGGCCGTGAAGGAAGGCGATCGCATCGTGGTCGAGGCGGTGCGCCGATTTCAGGCGGTGGACGCATTGTGTATTCATCGAGTGGGCGCACTGACATTGGGCGATATGGCGGTCTGGGTCGGAGTCAGCTCCGTGCACCGCGCGGAGGCGTTCGAGGCCTGCCGCTTCATCATCGATGAAGTGAAACACCGCGTACCCATTTGGAAGAAAGAGCACTATCGCAATGGCAACTCCGGCTGGGTGAACTGCGAGCGCTGCGCGGCGCCGGCACAGCACTCGCACGGGGAACATCACGATCACATCCAGTTATCGGTCCTCAAGTAGGGCGATGCATCCGGACTATTCCCGCCAGCTGCTGCTCAAGGAGATCGGCGCGCAGGGCCAGGCGGCGCTTGCGCGCGCCCGTGTTCTCGTCGTCGGATTGGGCGGACTTGGCAGTCCCGTGCTGCAGTATCTTGCCGGCGCCGGCGTGGGTTGCTTGGGGCTCGTTGATGCCGACACGCTCGACGCCAGCAACCTGCATCGGCAACCGATTTACGCGTTTTCCGATATTGGCAAGCCCAAGGCAGAGTTGGCGCGCGCGGCGATCGAGGCCATTAACCCTGCCGTGAAAGTCGAGGCGCACGCCGTACGATTCAACGCCGAGAACGCGCTGCAATTGATTCGGGGTTACGACCTCGTCGTCGATTGCAGCGACAATTTTCGCACCAAGTACCTGATCAATGACGCCGCCGTGCTTGCGCATCGGGCCGCCGTGTTCGCCAGCGTTTATCAATACGAAGGGCAGCTGCAAATCTACAAACCCCAAGCGGAACATGCCTGCCTGCGTTGTCTTTGGCCCGACGCTGTTGCCGACGGGGTGGTGGGCAATTGCGCCGAGGCAGGGGTATTGGGTCCGGTGCCCGGGGCCTTTGGCGCTCTGCAGGCGCTGCTGACGCTGAAAATTTTGCTTGGCATGGGCGGGCAGCTCGCTGGCGAACTGCTCTTGTTCGATTTCATGAATTTTTCCAGTCTCAAGATCAAGGCACCGCGTCGGGCCGAGTGCCGCGCGCCCGCGTGCGCACACATTCGCGATTTGAGCCGTGAGGATGCCGACATCGAGATCGCATTTGGCTCATTGAGCGCTGCCGTGGAGAGCGGCTTTGAGGTCGTCGATATTCGCACTGCCGAAGAGATTGCCGCACATCCCAGCGGGGCGCGTCACATACCGATGCCGGATCTATTGGCCAATCCCGGACTGTTGAAACCTGGCCGCGAGGTGCTGTTGGTGTGCGCGTCCGGCAAGCGCAGTTTGGCGGCGGCACGGGAGCTGCGCAGGCGCGGAGCCGGCGTGCGTTCGCTCGCCGGCGGACTGCTGCGCATGGCGCTTTGAGAGATGCGCTTCGCCAGCAAACTGCCGGAAGTTGGAACGACCATCTTTACGGTGATGTCGCGCCGTGCGATCGAGGAAAACGCACTGAATATTGGCCAGGGATTTCCCGATTACCCGATCGATCCCCGCTTGGAGAAATCCCTGCTGCAGGTCGTAGCCGAAGGACGCAACCAATATGCGCCGATGGAAGGCGTCGTCGAACTGCGCGAGGAAATCTCAAAGAAGCTGTTGGCCTGCTACCAGCACCGCTTCGATCCGCAGGCCGAGATAACGGTGACGTGCGGCGCCACCGAGGCCTTGTACGATGCGATTCAGGCGGCAGTTGGCCCCGGCGACGAGACCATCATTTTCGACCCGGCCTACGATGTCTATGAGCCGGCGCTGCGGCTCGCGGGCGCCCGCTGTGTGCGCATTGCACTGAAGCCCCCGGCTTTCAAATTCGATTGGGATCAGGTGCGGGCTGCCGTGAACAGCCGGACCCGCCTCATCATCATCAACAGCCCGCAGAATCCGAGCTGCTCAGTTGCCGCGCGAGAGGACCTCGATGAACTCGCCTCTTGCGTCAGGGACAGGCCGATTACCGTGCTTGCGGATGAAGTATACGAACACGTGCTGTTCGACGGGCGCAGCCATGCTTCGGTGCTGGCGCATCCTGAATTGCGCGAGTGCAGCTACGCGGTGTTTTCTTTTGGAAAAACGCTGCATGCAACCGGTTGGCGGGTGGGATATTGCGTGGCGCCCGCCGCGATGACTGCCGAATTGCGCAAGGTGCATCAGTTCAACACCTTCAGCATCGCATCGCCGCTGCAGCACGCCATCGCGCGTTATCTAGCGGCTTATCCCGACGCATGGCATGGACTGTCGGCATTTTTCCAAGCCAAGCGGGATCTGCTGGTGGGACTCTTGACAGGGTCCGGTTTGGAGCCCGTGGCCGCGGCCGGCACTTATTTCCAATTGGTGGATTACGGCGCCCTCAGTACCGAGAGCGACATGAAATTTGCCGATCGTTTGATTCGCGAGGCGAAAATAGCAACGATTCCGCTGTCCCCCTTCTACGCGCAGCCGCCGCCGATGACCCTGGTGCGACTGTGCATCGCGAAGCGCGATGCCACGCTGCAGACCGCTGCAGACCGCCTCTGCGCGTTCGCCAGGGCTGCGGCGCGGCTCGCAGGCTAACGGCCAAAGGTGCCGAAGCGCCGCACCGTCGACGGCAGACTTTGGCGCTGACGTATTCGCGCGGCATCCATCAGCATGCGCCCTGCCCACCGGTACACATTGTTCTCTTGGACGGTACGTCGCATCAGGCTCATGCGATTGCGTCGTTCGTCGCGGCCCATGTGCATGGCGATTTCCATCGCATTCGCCGTTTCGGTGACATCGAAAGGGTTGATCAAAACCGCCTCCACCAGTTCGCGTGAAGCGCCGGCGAATGTACTCAAGATCAACACGCCGTCCTCGTCATCGCGGGCCGCCACGAATTCCTTGGCGACCAGGTTCATGCCGTCGTGCAGACTGTTGACCAGGCAGAAATCCGCGCCGCGGTACAACTCGAACACGCGCAGCGGCTCCTGTTGTTCATCGATCAGCACGATGGGCCGCCAGTCCCCCTCCGAAAACCTGTCGTTGATGCGCTCCACTTCGCTGTAAGTGTGCTGCTGCAGCGCCTGGTAGGCGGGTAGTTGGCTGCGCGACGGCGCGGCGATCTGCAGCAGGCTGATCTTGCCGCGCAGCCGCGGATTTCTATCGAGCAATACTTCGAGCGCGTGAAAGCGCTCGATGATGCCTTTGGTGAAGTCCCAGCGCTCGACGCCGAGTCCAACCATCACATTGACGCCGATGCGGTATCGCTCGCGCACGGCGGCACGGCATGCGTCAATATCCGGCAGACGCGCGAGCCAGCGCGGCGGCCACTCGATGGAAATGGGATAAGGAGCGACGCGGCACACATGGCCCTGCAGAGTCACGGTCATGTGCTCGCGGTCGATCTGGCACTCGACAAAGCGATCCACGGTGTCGAGAAAATTTTGGCAGTGATAGCGGGTATGAAATCCCAAAATATCAGCCGACAACATATGCACCAAGATCTCGCGCTTCCACGGACACACGCCAAAGGTCTCGGCGTTGGGCCATGGGATGTGCCAGAACAGCGCAATGGTCGCCTTGGGAACTCTCTTGCGCACCAACTGCGGCAACAAGGCGAAGTGAAAATCCTGAATGAGTATCACCGGACTGTCGGCGCTTGCTTCGGCGGCGACGACTTCGGCAAACTTCGCATTGACTTCCTCGTAGGCTCGCCAATCGCTGGCGCGAAATGCCGGACGCACATACGCCAAGTGGCACAACGGCCAAAGCCCCTCATTGGAGAAGCCGTAGTAGTAACCCTTTTCCTGATCCGCGCTCAGCCATACCCGTCGCAGGGTGTAGCTCGGATCGTCGGGAGGCACTCGAATCTGATCGTATCGATCCACGGTCTCCCGATCCGCGGTGCCTGCGCCGTGTGCCACCCACACGCCGGAGCAGGCGCGCATAATCGGTTCGAGCGCAGTCACCATGCCGCTCGCCGGAACCTGGACCTTGGGTTGGCGATTCGCATCGAAGTTGTGAACATACGGCTCGCGATTCGACACGATGATGACCTGGGCGGAATTAAGGTGATCACGCACCACCTGCTGCAGCGCCTGCGGCGTCCAGTTCTCTCGGAAGTCGATTTCGAGTCGCTGCTTCTCTTCGGCCTCGGCCAAGACCTGCCGCACGTGCGATAGTATCGGCAGCGAGGAGCGAGGCGACTGCGCGTTGTCGAGAAACCGCTTACCGCGAATATCGCCGATCAACACTTGAGCCCAGCGCCGCACCTGCAGCCACACCACCAGCACGATCAACAAGGCCAGCAATAGTATCGATATGCCGACGAACACCAATACGAAATCTCGCGCAGTGCGCTGGCGGCGATCGACGAAACTCAAGTCATGCAGCATCAAGACCCGAAACGGTATGGGCTCGGCGTTATCGAAATCGAAGCGCGATACTTGTACTGACCCGGACGGCAGCTGCATGATGCGCGATCGTGCCGGATCTGCGTTGCCCTGGACCTCGCAGGAAATCGCCGGCGGCGTGCGATCGGACTTGAACAGGGTCGAACCATTGGGTCTGCACACCAAGATCGCGAGCAGGCGTTCATCGGCGGCTATTTTGGCCAAGTAGACGCGCAATCGCCCCTCGTTGCCCTTCTCAACGAGATCCGTGACCGGTTCCTCCATCGTATGCATCACCAACTGCGCTCGCAATTCCACGTCGGATCGAAACCATTCCGCCAGCAATCGATGGATGTAGGGCAACCCAAAATACGCCACGACGCACGAAGCGAGCGCTACCGGTAGGACGAATCGCAACACTACCGAGCGAAACATCGAGTCTCCATGATCCAACACCGCCGCGCAGCCTGGATCACAAAATACCGAACTTTATGCGCACAGTCTTGGCTTTTGAGCAAAGCATCATGTGTAAATGTTACATTGTAAATAAATGCATTCAAACCATTGGCAGCGGCGATTGCGTAAGCTATGTTTTTTTCCATGACATCAGCAGCGCCGTCGCCCTCTCTTGAATGGTGTTTGTTTTTGGATGTCGACGGTACCTTGGTCGAGCTGACCGATACCCCTTCGCAGACGAACGCAGACCTCGAGATCAAGACTTTACTCGCCGATGTCGCTGAGCGTCTGGGCGGCGCGGTGGCATTTGTCAGCGGCAGAAAGATTCAGACGCTCGACGAGCTGTTTGCGCCCTTGCGGTTGCCTGCGGCCGGACTGCACGGCGTCGAGCGACGCAAAGCCAGCGGCGCGATGCAGGGCGCGAACTTCGTCGACATGCAGCTCGACCAGGCGCGCGAGTCCATCAAGTCGCTGGTCGCCGCTCATCCGGGCACGATCATGGAGGATAAAGATCGGACCATTGCGGTGCACTTTCGGATGGCGCCGCAATTCGAAGACGTCATACGTCAGTCGGTCATCGACATTGCCAAACCGCTGGGCAGCAACTATCACATCCAAGATGGGAAGATGCTCCTCGAAATAAAACCTCGCGGATTCAGCAAGGCCTCCGCGATTCAAGCGTTCATGCGTGAGCCGCCGTTCAGCGGCAGATTGCCCGTGTTCGTCGGCGATGATCTAACCGACCTGGAGGGTTTTGCGGCCGTCGAAGCGCAGGGCGGCATCTCGATTGGCGTGGGTGAACGGGTGCGCGGACAATTTAACTTGCCCGGCGTGTCGGCGGTGCGCGGCTGGCTCCGTGGCATCGCCGCGCTGCACGACTCGCACCGCGCATGAGCCGGCTGATCCTCGTCCGCCACGGCGAGAGCTCCGGCAATCGGGAACGCATTTTCGCCACGGCACCGCAGGCACTGGCGCTGACCGAGTTGGGCTACAGCCAGGCGCGCTCCGCCGCTCAGCGCATCGCGCAATTGTTTCAGCCCGAGCTTGTGATAACGAGTTCGTTCGTGCGCGCGCGTGAGACGGCGCGCGTCATCGCCGGCGTGCTCGCGGTGCCGCTCGAGGTCGAGGCTGATTTATATGAGCGGGAGGTGGGCGTGCATCGAGGGCGATCGTACGATTCCATTCTCGAGGCACCGGACTATGATGCGGCGCGGCCTTGGACCTGGAAACCCGAGGGCGGCGAAAGCTATGTTGAAGTTCAAGCGCGCGTCGGGCCGATCCTGGATCGGCTGGCCAATGCGCATCCCGAGGGAGACGTGGTCGTGGTCAGTCACGGCGGGGTAATGGTCTGTCTCTGGGCATACGTCGCCGGCGGTTGGGACTCGGCATACACGCCGCCGAATTGCGGCATCGTCGTGATCGAACACGGCGCTCAAGGGTATACCCAGCCACGAGTGATCGACGATGTTGGCGCTGCGAAAGATTCAGGCGGCTAAGTGCCGCCCGGCGGGGCGGTGCAGCTATCTCGCGTCTTGCTATCCCGCGGCTTGCTCGCCTGCTTCTTGATTTTCGTTGAGCCATCGGGCAAGGCATTGCTGCAGTTGCAGCCGATCGATGGGTTTTGACAAGTAATCGTCCATGCCTGCCGCGCGGCACTCGTTATCGGCGCCCTTCATCGCATGGGCGGTGAGCGCGATGATCGGGATATGCGCGCCCGGCGCCTCATGCCCGCGGATTTTCCTCGTGGTCTCATAGCCGTCCATGACCGGCATCTGGCAGTCCATCAAAATCAAGTCGTAGCGGCCGCTCTGCCACGCCGCGAATGCGGCCTCGCCATCCGCCGCGACATCGACGCGATAATCCATTTTTTCCAGTATGCGGCAGGCGACCTTCTGATTCACGAGGTTGTCCTCCGCCAGCAGGATGTGATGCGCCTCGCGCATGCGCTGCGAGCGCAGCGCGTGCCGGGTTACCATCGGTTGAGTGGATAGGCGCCAGTCTTGCGCCTGGGTCCCAAGCACCATCGTGAGGCAATCAGTGAGATCGCGATGCGTGACCGGCTTCAACAGGTAGCCGGCAAATCCGAGTTCGGAGAAAATCCGTCCTTCGCCGCGTTGCCCGGAAGATGTCAGCAGGATCAATCGCGCGCCGCTCAAAGCCGGTTCAGCCAGAATGGTGCTGCCCAGCGAAGCGCCGTCGCAATCTGGCATCTGATGATCGATCAGTGCGACTTCAAACGGACGGCCCTGCAATGCGGCATGACGCATCAGCTCCAAAGCTTCAGGGGCGGAGCTTGCGCACGCCGCGTCCATTCCGCAAAGCGAAAGTTGACCCATCAACACCTTGCGATTCGTCATATTGTCATCGACGATGATGATTCGCTGGCCGCGAAGAACCATCGGCGGACCTGCGCGCACTTTCGAGGTGTCATTCGCGGTACCCAGACGCGCCGTAAACCAAAATATGGAACCCGCGCCCTCCTCGCTCGATACGCCGACTTCACCGCCCATGAGATCAACCAGGCGTTTGACGATCGACAGCCCCAGCCCTGTACCGCCGAAACGGCGCGTGGTTGAGGCGTCTACCTGAGTAAAGGCGCTGAACAGTGCGTTGAGGCGATCGGCGGGTATGCCAATGCCGGTGTCGCGAATTTCGCAGCGGATGGTCAGACCTTGCTCATCTTTGTGCGCGACCTTGCATTCGATTGCCACTTCACCCTTTTGCGTGAACTTGACGGCATTGCCGCCCAGGTTCAGCAGGATCTGCCGCAAGCGGCCCGCGTCGCCGCGCGCCAGATCAGGCAGACTCGGATCGAGCAAAGCAATGACTTCCAGACCCTTCGCGTGCGCCTGGATCGCCAACAAGCGTGCCACATCTTCCACGGTGTCGCGAACGTCGATATCAAGCAATTCAAGATCGAGCTTGCCGGCCTCGATCTTGGAGAAGTCCAGAATATCGTTGATCACGGTGAGCAGCGCCGAGGCGCTGTCGCGTACCGTCTCGGCGTAATCGAGCTGCATGGGATTCAGCGAGGTTTCGAGCAATAGCTCGATCATTCCGATAACCCCGTTCATCGGTGTGCGAATTTCGTGGCTCATGTTCGCGAGAAATTCGCTCTTGGCCTTATTGGCGGCGGCGGCGGTTTCCGTCGCCTCGATCAACGCTTGTTGATACTGCCGACGTTCGGTGACGTCTTGCTGCGATCCGGAGACCGTCAGCGGCTTACCGTCGGCGTTGCGCTCGAGGGCGCCGCGGATCCGGTACCAGCGCCACTCCCCCTCCCGGGTTTTCGCGCGCAGCTCGGTGTCCAGGGGCACGCCTTCCTGAATGCTGCGCTCGATCAACCGATGCAGGCTTGCTGCGTCGTCGGCGTGCATCACTTCGAAGAATTTTTGCCTCTGCGTTAAAAATTCGTCCTGACTGAAGCCATGCATTTCAGCGAAGCGAGGCGAAACCCACACATCGCGCGCAGCCACATCCAGCTCCCACAGACCATCATTGGCGCCGCGCGTGGCGCGATCAAGTCTCGCCTGGGTTGTGCGCAGTTGTTCTTCGGCGGCTTTGCGCTCCGCTTCGCGCTTGAAGTCGTCGAGCGCGAAGGCAACATTACGGCCCATGTGGGTCAGCAGTTTGACCACCTCGTCGTCGAATGAGTGCTTCTCGCCCGAGAAAAGCAGCAGCACGCCGATGGTGCGGCCGCGCTGCATGAGCGGCAACGCCGCCGCCGCCGCGATGCCGGCTTGCCTCGCCTGCGCATGCCAATGGGAGGCACGTGCATCGCTGAGATAATCGTTGCTGATGCTGGGCTCCTGAGTGCGGAATGCCAGTCCGACGAGTCCGCTTCCTTCAGGCGTTGCGGCATCAATCGACAGTCGCGCACCGCGAAGCTCATCGGCCGCCACGCCGGCCACGGCAAGGATTTGGGCTGAAGAAAATGCCTCATCGGGTACGCACACGCTGGCGCCCATCAGTTTTCCGCCATGCACCGCCGCCTCGCATACTCGTTGATAGAGATCTTCCAACGTCGCAGTGCGCATGATCGCTTCGTTGGTGTCGCTCACGGCGGCGAACATGCGCGCAAACCGCTGGGCTGCGAGCTCCTTGATCTTTCTCTCGGTGATATCCCGCGACGTAGACACGATGATCCAACGCCCATCGAGCTGCACGGCGTGACGGTTCAGTTCAATGTAGCTTTCTCGATCATCGTCGAACCTGGCGGGGGATTCGCTGCGAATCACTTTCGGCGCCGCTGCGATCACTTCATCGTAGCTGCGGATGAGGTCTTCCCGGTCCACCCTGAGCAAGTCCAACGGCCCCATCTTCATCAATGTTTCGTGATCCTCGCCGGTGTTGATGGATGCGCTGGCCGAGACATCGACGAAGCGTAAGGATTCACGATCGACCATGTAGATGGCGTCCACGCTGCTGTCCATGGCGGCGCGAAAGCGCTGTAGCCTGGCCAGGTCTTGGTTTGGCGGCCGGCTCCCGGCATCCGCGCGGGCGCGGGAGCGCGCAAGTACAGCAATGCCCACCACCGCCGCTCCGGCTGCGGCTGCAAAAAGATAGGGCAACGCGATGAGCATTCTAGAAGGTCCTTGATCCAGCCAGCCGACTGCCCGCTTTAAAGACGGCGCTTTGACTCATTGCATCAGCCGGGGCCTCGAATTTCTGTGCGGCGCCCTACAAATTTACATAATTATGCCTAGTCTCGGATCTGGCCTGTGCCGCGCACCACATATTTATAGCTGGTAAGTTGCTGCACCCCCACCGGCCCGCGCGCGTGAAATTTGTCGGTACTGATGCCGATCTCGGCGCCCATGCCGAATTCGCCGCCATCCGCGAATTGCGTCGAAGCATTGTGCAGTACGATTGCACTGTCCACATGGGCTAAAAATCTCTCGGCAGAGGCCGCATCGTCCGTGACGATGCAGTCGGTGTGCTGCGAACCGTACTGGGCGATGTGCGCGATGGCGGCGCCCATCCCGTCGACGACACGCACCGCGATGATGGCGTCGAGGTACTCCTTGTACCAGTCCTGCTCGTTGGCCGGTTTCACGCGACCGTCGACCCGGCATGTGGCCTCATCGCCGCGCACCTCGCAGCCGGCATCGAGCAACGATTTGACCAGCGGCGCAAGATGCGTCGCGGCGCAGGCGTCATCGACCAGCAGGGTTTCGGCCGAACCGCAAACACCGGTGCGCCTCATTTTGGCATTGAGGACGATGCGCTGCGCCATCTGAAGATTCGCGCCGCGATCGACATAGACGTGGCAAACGCCTTCGAGATGCCCGATCACAGGGACGCGGGCTTCTTTCTGCACCCGAGCGATTAAATTCTTGCCGCCGCGAGGTACGATGACATCGATGCTATCCGCCATGTCCGCCAACATGTGGCCGACTGCCGCCCGGTCTGCCGTCGGCACCCATTGAATGGATGTCGCCGGCAAATGCGCCGCGGTAAGGCCCTCGACCAGACACGAATGAATCGCGCCATTCGATCTCGCGCTTTCCGAGCCGCCCCGTAGAATCACCGCGTTGCCGGATTTCAGACACAGCGCTCCGGCGTCCGCCGTGACATTGGGCCTGCTCTCGTAAATAAGGCCGATGACGCCCAGCGGCACGCACACACGCTGAATCAGCATCCCATTCGGTCGCGACCACTCTGCCAAGCGCGTACCGATGGGATCGTCAAGCCGCGCAATGTCCTCGAGCCCGTGCGCCATGGCATCGATGCGTGCTTCGTCGAGCCGCAGCCGATCGAGCAGCGCCGCCGGCAGAGCGCGTGAAGCCGCATCGCGCATATCGGCTTCGTTGGCAGACAATAGCTTCGCGCCCGATTCGCGCAGCGCCGCGGCGGCTGCCCTCAACGCGCGGTTCTTCTGCTCCGATGCGGCGAAGGCCAGCACTTGCGCAGCGCCACGCGCGGCTCTGCCCATCTGCTGCATTAGATCCGCAACGCTCAAAGGATTCTCAACAATACCAAGTCATCTCGGTGCACGATTTCATCGCGGCCGCGAAACCCCAGCACCTTTTCAATTTCGGTGGATTTGCGGCCGATGATGCGCGCCGCGTCGGTATCGGAATAAGCGCAGATGCCGCGCGCGACCTCGGTGCCGTCCGGAGCAATGATACTGACCGTATCGCCGCGTTCAAAGCGGCCGAGCGCCCGGGTTACGCCCGCGGGGAGCAGGCTTTTTCCGCCCATCAACGCACGCACCGCGCCATCGTCGACCGCGATTGCCCCCGCCGGCTTCAGGGTGCCCGCGATCCACTGCTTGCGGGTCGCCAGCGGGGTGGATGTGGGCACGAACCAAGTGCAGCGCGCGCCATCCTCGATGCGTTGCAACGGATGCTGCACGGCCCCCATGGAAATGCATAAATGACATCCGGCCCCCACCGCAATCTTGGCTGCCGCCAGCTTGGTGTGCATGCCGCCCGATCCCATGTCGCTGCCGCTGCCGCCAGCCATGGCCTCGATGCCCGGGGTGATTTCCAGCACTCGGGCGATGAATTGTGCGTCAGGGTCCTCGTTGGGATCCGCGGTATACAGACCATCGACGTCGGACAGCAGCACCAGACAATCGGCACCGATCATCTGCGCCACGCGAGCCGCCAAGCGGTCGTTGTCGCCGTAGCGGATTTCTGCCGTCGCCACCGTATCGTTCTCGTTGATGACAGGCACTGCGCCAAGTCCGAGCAGGGTATTCAGCGTACCGCGTGCATTCAAATAGCGGCGGCGCTGCTCGGTATCCCCTAAGGTCAAGAGGATTTGCGCCACCGTGATCTCATGCTCGTCCAGCAATTCCTTGTAGGCGTGCGCAAGTCGAATCTGTCCTACAGCGGCCGCTGCCTGACTTTCCTCCAGTTTGAGCTTTCCGGCGCCCAGGTCGAGGTGGCGTCGCCCCAGGGCGATCGCACCTGAGGACACCAAAATGACTTCTTGGCCGCGCTTGCGAAAAGCGGCTACATCGGCGGTCAAGCTCTCGAGCCAGGAACGATTCAGGCGCCCTTTGTCGCTATCTACCAACAAGGTCGAGCCAACCTTGACGACGACGCGCTTTGCGTCGGTCAGACGGCGCGCGGCAAGTTTACGGTCTGCGACGGACATAAGAAGCCAATATTGCCATTTACTTGGATCAGCGGCCTCACCTAATATTCGCCTGCCGATTCGAACGCAACAGATTCAAAGAAGGACGACCGAAGTGGGCAGAGAGTACGAACCAACCGTCGGACAGTGGTATGAAGACTTGGAAAACGAGGAAACCTTCCAGGTGCTGAAGCTTGATGAGGACAAAGAAACCGTTGAGATTCAACATCTCGACGGCGATATCGAAGAGTTGGACGTCGACGACTGGGCGGAGCTGGATCTGGAGCTGACCGAAGAGCCTGAGGGTTGGTCAGGCTCCAAGGCCGAAAAGGATGCGGAAGACGATGAAGAGGATGAAGACTGGGACGAAGATGAAGACGATGAGGACGATGACGACGACCTAGATGAGGATGACGAGGAAGATCGCGAGGAGTACTAGCTGAAAGTACGTCTATACGCGTTCCAGCCAACCATGCCGGTCCGGAGCGTCGCCCTGCTGAACCGCGATCAACTGCGCGCGCAATGCCCGGGTGAGCGGACCGACCTCGCCGCCGGCCACGCGATGTTCCACGCCTGCATAGATGAGAGTCCCCACTCCGGCGAGCACCGCCGCCGTTCCCGATAGCGCTGCCTCGCCCTTGTTCACCCAGTCGAGCATCTCCAGGACGTCGAATTTTCGCTCCGACACCGTGTAGCCCAGATCCCGCCCAAGCGTGAGCAGCGAATCGCGGGTAACGCCATGCAAAAAAGTCGAATCCAGACTGCGGGTCAACAGCTCGCCCTCGCGCAGCAAGAAGAAATTAGCCGCGCCCGTTTCCTGCACCTGCCCGCCAGGGCAGAACAGGACCTGATCCGCCTGATATTTCGACCGTGCACTTAGAGTAGGACCCATCGCTGCGGCATAGTTGCCGCCGGTTTTCACCATGCCCATATGTTCCGCCGAGCGCGTGTTCTGATCATCGACCAGAATTCGCAGCGGCTTGACGCCGCCTGAAAAGTAATCCCACACCGGGCTTGCCAGAACGATCAGCGAGGCCTCGGTGGCCGGCGTCGCGGCGGCACCGATGTTTGCGGTCGTACCGAACAAAATGGGGCGCAAATACAGAGCACCGGGCGCCTCGGGCACGGCGTCGCGGCAGCGGTGAATCACGGCGCGCACCATGTCGGCGACTTGTGCCGCATCCGGTTCCGGGAGAACCAATTGCCGCGCGCTCTGGCGCAACCGTTGAATGTGCCGATCCATGCGAAACACGTGCACAGATCCATCGGCGCGGCGGAATGCTTTGAATCCTTCGAAACAGGTGCTCGCATAATGCAGTACGTGCGCTGCGGGACTGAGTTCGAGGGGCGCAACCGGCTTGATCTCGTCCTTGCTCCATTGACCACCCTGGTAAGTGGCCACCGCCATGTGCGAGGTGAGTAAGGTGCCGAAAGCAGGTCGCTGGGGTTGAGAAGTCATGGAGAAGTCACCGTAGGAATAAATATCGTCGCCGGATGTTCGAGTCGCTCTTTCAATGCTTGAATCATGGCCGCTGCATCATAACCGTCCACGAAGCGATGATCGAATGAGGATGACAAGTTCATGATTCGACGCACCACCACGCTTCCCTTGTGCACCACGGGCCGCTCCACCGCTTTGTTGAGACCGATGATCGCGACTTCCGGCGCATTGATGATAGGCGTGGAGGCGATCCCGCCGAGCTTGCCGAGGCTGGTCACCGTGATGGTCGACCCGGCCAGTTCCTCGCGACCGGCCTTGTTGGTGCGCGCGCGCTCGGCCAGGCGACGAATCTCGGCGGCGACTTCCCAGAGTCCCAACGACTGCGCGTTGCGCACGACAGGGACCTTCAAGCCGTCCGGGGTCTGGGTCGCGATGCCGACGTGCACGGCACGGTGGCGAACCAGCACGCCTCGCGCAGCGTCGTAAAGCACGTTGCACTGCGGAAACGATTCGAGCACCCGCGTGAGCGCCATCACCACCAACGGCAGATAACTCAGCGAACCGGCATCCTTGGGCCGCGATAGATTCAAATGCTCGCGCAGCGATTCGAGTTCGGTTACGTCGACTTCTTCGACGTAGGCAAAATGCGGAATATTGCGCTTCGCTTCGCTCATGCGTTCGGCGATCAGCCGGCGCAGGCCAATTACTTTAACTTCCGTGGTTTCCGTCGCGGCGGCGCTGCCCGCGCCTCGGCCCGCCGCGGGCGCTGCCGTCGCTGCCGATGTCTCGGCGCGTGATGTCGCCGCATGGTCGAGATCGCTGCGCACGATGCGCCCTCCAGGCCCTGAACCCGCGATGGCGGTCAGATCGATTCCCGCTTCCTGGGCGCGGCGCCGATTCGCCGGCGAGGTCATGACGCGGCCTTGGCGCGCAGCCGGCGCAGTGCGCGCAGCCGGCGCAGTGCTCGCAGCCGGCGCAGCGCTCGCAGCCGGCGCAGTGCTCGCAGCCGGCGCCGCACTCGCAATCGGCGCCGAACCCGCAGCGGGCGCCGTTGCATTCAATTCGAAGACGATCAGCGGCGAGCCGACGGCGACTTTGTCGCCGGGCGCGCCTGTGATTGATACCACCCGCCCGCTCACCGGCGCGGGCACTTCCACCGCCGCCTTGTCGGTCATGACTTCGACGATGAGCTGGTCTTCGGTTACCGCATCGCCAGGCTTGGTATGCCAGGCGACGATTTCAGCATCCACCGTTCCCTCGCCCAAGTCTGGCATCTTGAATATGTACTGGCTCATGCAGGCTCCAGTACGCTCTTCAGCGCGCGCCCGACCCGTGCCTGCCCGGGAAAGTACTCCCATTCGAACGCGTGCGGGTAAGGTGTGTCCCAACCAGTAACCCGCTGTATGGGCGCCTCCAGATCCCAGAAACATTCTTCCTGCACGATCGAGAGGATTTCGGCGCCGAATCCTGAAAAGCGCGTCGCCTCGTGGCACACGACGCAACGGCCGGTCTTCTTCACCGAGGTACAGATCGCATCGACGTCAAGCGGCACCAGCGAGCGCAGATCGATGATTTCGGCATCCACGTTTGCGGCCGCCGCAGCCGCGGCCGCCACGAACACCATGGTTCCGTAAGTAATGATGGTCACATCAGAACCGCGGCGCACGATATCGGCCTTGCCCAGCGGCACCTTGTAGTAGCCCTCGTCCACCTGTCCCTTGGGGTGCGCGCTCCAGGGCACGGCCGGTTTGGTCGGGTCACCGTCGAATGGTCCGTTGTACAGCCGCTTAGGTTCGAAGAACACCACCGGATCATCATCCTCAATCGAGGTGATCAACAATCCTTTGGCATCGAAAGGGTTAGAAGGCATCACGACTTTGAGGCCGCTGACATGCGTGAATATACCCTCGGGACTCTGCGAGTGCGTCTGCCCGCCGCGAATTCCGCCGCCGCAGGGAGTGCGAATGGTGACCGGCGCAAAAAAATCACCCGCGCTGCGGTAGCGAATGCGCGCCAATTCGCTGCAGATCTGATCAAAACCCGGATAGATGTAGTCGGCAAACTGAATCTCGGCGACGGGCCGCAAGCCGTTGATGCTCATGCCGATCGCAGTTGCCACGATTCCACCTTCGGCGATCGGCGTGTCGAGCACGCGATGTTCGCCATACTTGCGCTGCAACCCTTCCGTCGCGCGAAAAACGCCGCCGAAATAACCGATGTCCTCGCCCATCAGAACCACTGCCGGATCCCTTCCGAGCATGATGTCCATGGCGGAGTTGAGAGCTTGGATCATGTTCATGTTGGCCATGATCTAATTCCGCTCGGCCCGCATCAGTGCTTGCTGACGCTTGAGGTGTTCAGGCATTTCCTTGAAAACATCCTCAAACATCAGATCGGCATTGAGCTTGGGGCCCTCGCTCATCGTGCCGAACGAGGCCGCCTCCTTCCAGCTGCTCGCGACCAGCGCTTCGAGTTCTTCGGTGAGTGACTTGTGCCGGGCATCGGACCACTCGCCGATTCTTATCAAGTGCTGCTTGAGCCGCAGAATGGGGTCGCCCAGCGGCCAGTGCTCCTGGTCGTCCTTGGCACGGTAGCGTGCCGGGTCATCGCTGGTGGAATGGGCTGCCGCCCGATACGTCACCAGCTCTATCAAGGTAGGGCCGGCGCCGGTGCGCGCGCGTTCCGCGGCCCATTGTGTCACCGCATAGACCGCCAGAAAATCATTGCCGTCGGTCCGAATGCCAGCCATGCCGTATCCCGGTCCGCGCGCCGCAAAGGAACGCTGCTCACCGCCGGCGTATCCCTGAAACGTGGAAATGGCCCATTGATTGTTCACCACGTTGAGGATGACGGGCGCTTGATAGACGGAAGCGAACAGCAGCGCGTGATGGAAATCAGCCTCGGCGCTGCTGCCCTCGCCGATCCAACTCGCGGCCAGATGATCCTCGCCCTTGATCGCCGCGGCCATGGCCCAGCCCACCGCCTGAGGAAATTGCGTGGCCAAGTTCCCGGAGATCGAAAAAATGTTGCCTGCCTTTGAGTGATACATCACGGGCAGCTGGCGTCCTTTGCACATGTCGCGCACGTTGGACAAGAGCTGACACATGAGATCGACGAGCGGAATGCCTCGCGCTATCTGCAGGCCCTGATTTCGGTAGGACGGAAATAACATGTCGCCGGGACGCAGCGCCATGCATTGCGCCACGGACACCGCCTCCTCACCCAGGGAGCGTATATAAAAAGAGATCTTGCCGGCGCGCTGCGTGCGCTGCATACGATCATCGAAGAGCCGCGTCAGCATCATGTGCCGCAAACCCACCTGCAATTCGCCCGGGTCGAGATGCGGATTCCAAGGACCCAACGCCTCGCCGAGATCGTCGAGCACACGCACCAAGTCGGTGGATAACGCGGCGATGTCGCGCGCGCGGGCATTGATTTGCGGCCGCGGCACGGCGCCGGCCGGCGAGAGCTGCACATAGCTGAAATCGGGTGTCTCGCCCGGGCGCGCCGGCGCGCGAGGTAGGTGCAGTCGGGATTGCTTGTTCATCCGCGTAATCTACTTCCCCGAGCCGGACGCTGTTGCAATCATTAGGGTGAGCCCCGATAATCCGGTTGATTCATTCCGTAATGAGCTATTGAATGGAACAATCATCCCGCGCCCCCATCGATCGGCTCGATCTGCGCCTGCTGGACATTCTACAGCGGCAGGGCGCCCTTTCCGTCGCCGATGTGGCGGCCAAAACCAAGTTGTCGACCACCACCTGCTGGCGCCGCATCCAGCAGCTCGAACAAAACGGCGTGATCAAGGCGCGCGTGGCGCTGCTCGATCGAAACGCTCTGGGTCTCGATGTGACCATCTTCGCGCACGTCAAGCTGGCCACGACCGGCCGCGATGCCATCGCTGAATTCGAAGCGGCGATCCGCGACCGGGCTGAAGTGCTCGAATGCTACACGCTCACGGGTGAGTGGGACTTCCTCCTGAAGATCGTCACCAAGAACATCAAAGCCTACGAGGCTTTTTATCTGGATTATCTGTCGCGCATTCCTTGCGTTCGATCGGTCAATTCCTCGGTGGCGGTCACCGTCATCAAGGAGTCGACCGCATTGCCGCTCGGAATCTGAAGACGCCGCCTAGGGAAGCAGGACCGTCGAGCCAACGGTGCGTCTCGCCTCCAAGTCGCGATGAGCCTCGGCGGCATCTCGCAGCGCCACGCGCCGGCCCACATGAGCCTTGAGCTGCCCGGAAGCAACCTTTGCGAATAGATCAGCGGCTCGCTTCGCCAGATCATCGCGGCTCTTGATGTAGTCGAACAGCGTGGGTCTGGTGGCATAGAGCGATCCACCCGCCGCGAGATCAGAGAACTTGAAATCGGTGATCATTCCCGACGACTGCCCGAAATGGACGAACATGCCGCGCGGCCTCAAGCTTTTGAGCGAGCCGCGCCACGTGTCGTGCCCGACGGAATCGTAGACCACATCGCAACCCTTGCCGCCGGTCAACTCCTGCACCCGCGCAACGAAGTCTTCCGCGCGATAGTCGATGACGTGCGAATAGCCGTTGGCTTTCGCGATCGCGACTTTCTCAGCGGAGCCCGCGGTGCCTATCGCGGTCGCGCCCAGCAGTTTCAACCACTGCCCCATCAGCAGTCCCACGCCGCCCGCGGCCGCATGCACCAGCACTTTGTCGCTGGCCTTGACCGCATAGCAGGAAGTCAGCAGGAATTGCGTGGTCAGCCCCTTGAGCATCAGTGAGGCGGCCACGTCGAATCCAACCGCATCCGGCAATTTCACCAGCCGTTCGGCGGGAACCACGCGCCGGCTGCGATACGCACCCATCGGCAGCACATAGGCCACCCGGTCTCCGGGCTTGAAGTCGTGCACTCCCGGGCCGATCTCCTCGACGGTCCCGGACGCCTCGCCGCCCGGTATCAGCGGCGTCGTCGGCCAGGGATAGAGGCCCTTGCGGAAGTAGGTATCGATGAAGTTGACCCCGACCGCTTGCTGAACGATGCGCACCTCGCCGCGGCCGGGCGCTGCTGTTTCCATCGCGGTCCACTCCAGTGTTTCCGGGCCCCCGGGCGATCGTACGACGATTGCAAAGTCTTCGTTCTGTGCCGTCATGATTACCTCACCAGTGTGCCGACGAAGCGGCGGATTCGAACGATCGCTTCGCGCAAGGTCGCCTCGTCTGTGGCGAAGCAGAGCCGTACGAATCCGCGGGTCCCCTCGCCAAAGGCTCCTCCATCGATCACCGAAACGCGTTCGGAGCGGAACAGCGCGCACATGAAATCGTAGCCCGAGAGGCCCGTTTCGCGCACGTCGATCAAAGAGAACATGCCCGCATCCGGGACGCAGCAGGCGATGCCGCGCACGCCGGCGAGTCCTTGCAGAAGCATATCGCGCCGCGCAGCGCAAAATTCGCGAATTCTCGATTCCGCTCCGTTCTCCGCTTGCAGAGCTGTGATTGCCGCTTCTTGGATGAATCCCGGCAGGCCGAATAGCATGCACATGGCCAGGGATTCCGCATGCTTCACCAGCTGCGCAGGTCCGACCAGCCATCCGGCCCGCAATCCCGGCATGGAATGCGACTTGGACAGACTGCTTACCGTGACCACCTGATCCGGCAAACTGGCGGCGAGGCTGGGCACGCGGCCCTCGGGCGCGAGTCCTGCGTACACTTCGTCCGCCACGATCCAAAGAGAATGTCGGCGCGCAATTGCGCCAATGGCGGCGAGATCTTCGGCGCTGAAGATCACGCCGCTGGGATTGTTCGGCGTGGCGAAAAACAGCGCGCGGCTGCGCGGCGTAATCGCCGCTTCGAGGGATCTTGCGTCAAGACGAAATCCTGCCGCTGCCGCTGCTGGCACGCGCACCAGACTCGCGCCGGAAGCGCGAATCGTCGCAGGATAGCTCGGATACAAGGGCTCCATTGCCAACACCTCATCGCCGGGTCCCGCGACACACATGGAGGCGGTATAGAGCGCGTTCTGTGCCCCAGAGAGAAAGATGACGTTTTGCGCAGCCACCTTCTGGCCGGTGCGCCGCGAATGCGCCGCGGCGATTGCGTCGCGCAAGCCTGCGCGCCCGGCCGCAGGTGTATAGCGCAGGTCGCCGCCGCGCAGGCACTCGATGGCCCGTGCCAGTGCCGCAGCAGGTGCATCCAGTTCCGGATCCCCGATGCTCAACACGATGACGTCCTCACCGCGTGCCTGCGCCTCGCGCGCAGCGTAGTGGATGGTCCACGCCTCAGCGCCCTCGCCGCCAATTCGCTCCACCAGAGGTGAAAATCTCATACGCTTCCTTCATCTTCTTGCCACAGCTGCGACAGCCTTGCATACTTTACGATGGCATTCACTCATGAACAAAGCGTTCGCTGTCGCAACGATTTTCCGGCGCTGACGCGCAATCTACACGGCCCCGCTCTTGCTTTTCTCGATGGCCCCGGCGGCAGCCAAGTACCGCGGGCGGTGATCGAGGCCATGGGCGATTTCTACGCCACTTGCAACGTCAACACGCATGGCAAATTTTCGCCCTCCCAGGAAGTTGACCGGCGGATGGAATCGGCGCGCGAAACAATCGCCGCATTTTTGGGAGCCCAGGATCCGAGCTGCATTTCATTCGGTCAAAACATGACGACGCTCAACTTTGCCTTGAGTGCTGCGATCGGCCGCACCTTGAAGCAGGGCGATGAAGTGCTGATCACCCAGCTCGATCATGAAGCCAATCGCGGGCCCTGGCTGCGCCTGGCCGGCCAGGGAGTCATCATTCAAGAAGTGCGGCTGCTCGAATCCGGGCAGCTCGACGCAGCCGATATGGCGGCAAAGATCACCGCGCGCACCAAGGTGTTCGCGTTCGGCGCATCCTCGAACGCGCTCGGCACCGTCAATGACTTGAGTCTGGCACGCCGCCTGACGCGACATGTGGGTGCTCTGCTGGTGGTCGACGCCGTGCATTTCGCGCCGCATTTTCCTCTCGATGTCGCGGCGCTCGGCATGGATTTCCTGTTGTGCTCCGGCTATAAATTCTACGGCCCTCACGTCGGGGTGCTTTATTCTCGCCCCGGCGCGCTCGATCGATTGCCGACGGACCGGCTGAGCGTGCAGGATCCCGCCGCGCCCTATCGCATCGAAACCGGCACGCTGAACCACGCGGCAATTGACGCCTTGCGGGCGGCGGTGGAATACATCGCCAGCTGGGGCAGCGGCAACTCGCTCAGAGAAAGAATTGTCGATGCCATGACCGGTATTTCAGCCTACGAGCACCAGCTCGCCAAGCTTTATCATGATTCGGTTCGTCTCATCCCGGGCGTGCGCGTCTGGGGACCCGATTTCGGGTCCCGGGCGCGGGCGCCGACCGTATCGATCACCATGGATCAGGCCACGGCCGCGGCGGCCGCGACGGCGCTGGGGAAGCAAGGCATTTGCGTCTGGGACGGAAATTTTTATGCGGCGCGGGCCGTGGAAGTGCTGGGACTGGCCGAGCGCGGCGGCCTGCTGCGCACCGGGATCTCGATGTACAGCACGCACGAGGATGTACAGCGGTTGCTCGCCGGAATCGAACAGTTGGCGAAGCAGCCTTAATCGCTGCGGTGGGCGAGGTGGACCGCGAGCCGTTCCGCGTGATCGCGAAGCTCCGTCGCCGCCGTTGCCTCCCAATAGTCGGCGCGCAGCATAGGCCCTAGGTAGAACAGATTCTTACTTGCTCGGCCCTGCGCATCGACGCAGGCCCCATATTGGGCGGTGCGAATTCCCAAGTTCAAGGCATCCGCGGACACCAGGTCGGCAGCGCGCAACGAGCTTAACAAGGGATCCGCCGAACGCTCGATGTCGTAGTGAGGACCGGTGGCGTTCACCACCAGGTCTACCGTCAGCGTCGCCGCCTCTCTGCTGCCGCGGGGACGCCACGACACGCGCAGTCGCCGATCTGCATCGATCACGCTTTGAATGCGCCCGGCGTACACCCGCAATCGGCCGCTGCGCCGCAGATCCTCGATGCGCTCGCTCAACTGTGGCGGCAGCCGATGCCGGTGCACGTCCCAATGCGCCTGCAGGTGCCGCACGAAGCGGCGCCGTTCGATTTCGGGTAATTGCTGCCAAAGGCTCGGCATCAAACCTCGCATGAAAGTAACCGCCTCGCGCCAGTCGCCTCCCGCCTTCTCGACCTCGCGGGCCATCGCTCGGCTCGCTTTCAGCAACTTCCGCAGCGATTGAGCGCAGGACAATAGCCATTCGCCGTTGCCTCGCACCGCGCCCGCCCGAAACGCTGTCTGCGGCTGCGGCACCAGCCCGCGCCGTGAAATCGTGTGCAGCATCGGCACCCGATTCGCGTCGCGGCTGAAGGCGCAGGCGGCGTCCGCCATCGTCAATCCATTGCCGATGATCAATACCGAATGCGCTGCGGTCAGATTCATAGGCAGATTCCGCGGATCCTGCCTGAACGCGTCGTGATCTTTCAGATCAGCGGCCCACGGCGGCATCGGCGCAGGTGGACTGCCGAGCGCCAGTACCACCGAATCGGCAAGAATCGTGGTCCGATCTGCAAGCTGCACCTCATGCGGCTTATTGCCGTCGGCGCGCTGAATGCCGATCACCTCGGCGAATACACGTTTCAGCCGAACGCGCTCCGGCGCCGCTCGCTCCGCTTCGAGCAACGCATCTTCCAGGTAATCGCCGTACAGTGCGCGCGGCAAGAAATCTTCGCCATCGACATTGGGCATGCGGCGCCGCGCGAAACGCAGGAATTGCAGCGGATCGTGCGAATCGGCCGACAGTCTCGCCGCCGGCACATTGAGAAGATAGGGGTATTCGGAGACGGCGTATGCAATGCCGCGCCCGACCGTAGGCCCGCGCTCGATCAGCACCAGGTCGGTGGGAACGGCCGGCGGATGGCGCAGCAAGTTGGCCGCCAGCACCGTGCCTGAGAAGCCGGCACCTATAATGACCAAGGTATTTTGCATACTTGAAAATTCTACCAGGGCGCGGACCGCCGAAGACTGTGCGTCAGAACGCCACTTCCGTTACCATTTGGCAACTCTCGTGGCCTAAGGGCCCATTGAAGAGGGCGCGGGGTAGCGATGGCACTGAGCAAATTCACCTATTACTCCGACTTCGTGGTTTATCCCATCGTGGTGGCCGCATTGGTGGGGGTCAATACGCGCCAACTGGCCCGGCATGGCGGCGAGGAATGGCTCGTCGCCTGCCTGGCGGGCGTGCTGCTTTGGACTCTTTTGGAGTATGCGATCCATCGCATCGCCTTGCATCGCATGCCGGTATTTTCACCCATGCATAGCTTGCACCACGGCGCACCACTGGCGTACATCGCAACACCGTCGTGGGTCAGCGTATCAGTCTGGCTCGGCGCGGTCATGCTCCCCTTGTGGTGGTACACCGGATTCAATGTGGCGGACGGCGTCACGGTGGGCTTGATGGTGGGCTACCTCTGGTACGGCTATGTGCATCATGTCATTCATCATCACGCTGATAAGCCATCGTCGGCGTATTTCAACGGTCTGCGCGCCTGGCACATGCGTCATCACCACTCCCCGAAGCGCGGCAATTTCGGCGTCACCACACACGTGTGGGATCGGGTCTTCGGAACCGCGATTTCCTCGCAGAGCAAAATCATCGTCTCCTCATGAACGCCGAGCCCGGCATGCACAATCCGATGCGCACCGACGGATTCGAATTCGTCGAATACGCCGCACCGAATCCTGATCATCTGCGAAATCTGTTCGAAGGCATGGGACTGCCCGTGCTCGCCCGGCATCGTTCGAAAAACGTAACTTTGCACCGCCAGGGCGATATCAATTTCATCATCAATGCGGAACACGACAGCTTTGCGCAGAGGTTCGCGCGAGCCCACGGGCCGTGTGCCTGCGCCATGGCGTTTCGCGTGGCTGATGCCCGCTTTGCCTATGCCCGCGCGCTGGAACTGGGCGCAAAACCGGGGCCTGCCACCGCCGGACCGATGGAACTGAACATTCCCTCGATCGAGGGCATTGGCGGCAGCCTGATCTACCTCGTGGACAGATACGGCGAGCGCACCATCTACGATGTCGACTTCGTCCCGGTATCTTCCACTAGCGCTTCGCTGCCCGTGGGACTGACTCGCATCGATCACCTCACGCATAACGTCAGGCGCGGCAACATGAATCTGTGGGCCGGGTTCTACGAAAAACTGTTCAACTTCAGGGAGATTCGCTACTTCAGCATCGAGGGAAAAGAGACGGGCTTGTTCTCGCGCGCCCTCACCTCGCCGTGCGGCAAGATCCGCATTCCGATCAACGAGAGCCAGGACGATAAGAGCCAAATCGAGGAATATCTCAACGAGTACAAAGGCGAGGGCATTCAGCACATTGCCTTGGGAACGGAGAATATCTACAACACAGTCGATGCGTTGCGCGGCCGCGGCGTGCAATTCCAAGACACTCCGGCCACTTACTATGAAGGCATCGACGGACGGGTCACGGGTCACAACGAATCGGTCGAGGAGCTGCAACGGCGCCGCATTCTGATCGACGGCAACGAAGCCAGCGGCATCCTGCTGCAAATCTTCACCAAGAACGCCATCGGTCCGATATTTTTCGAAATTATTCAACGCAAGGGCAACGACGGTTTCGGCGAAGGGAATTTTCAGGCATTGTTTGAATCCATCGAACTGGACCAGAAGCGCCGCGGCGTGATTTGACGGTCTTCATCCGGCGGCGGCGCCCGTTGAACTTCGGCGGAACGCCCATATCTAACGCAACACGGGTCATTTTGACCAGCCGGGGGCTTGCTATGCGAAGACACTTGCTTGCTGTAACAATCGCCTGCGTGACGTTTGCGGTTGCGGCGCCTACGTTTGCAGATTCGGCGCCGGCGGCGTCCGATCCGTCCATGGATCAGATCTACCAGGCGGCCTCGACCGGGCATCTCGATCAGGCGCAGCAGATGATTTCCAAGGTTCTCGCCGATCATCCGGAGAGCTACAAGGCCCATTACGTTCAAGCTGAGCTCTACGCGAAGGAAGGCAACACGCCGCTGGCCCGGTCTGAACTCGGCGTTGCCGAACGCTTGAACCCCGCGCTGCCCGCCTTCAGCCCCCGATCCGTACAGGAGTTGAAATCGCAGCTGGGTCTTGCCACAACCTCGCGCGCCTTTGGCGGTGGCGGACGAGACGTCGTAGCGCCGGCCCGCTCTGGAGTGCACTTTCCCTGGGGCACGCTGTTGATCCTTGGCATCGCAGCTGTGGTCTTGATGATGTTGTTCAGGCGCCGCACTTATGCACAGTATCCGGCGGTGAATCAAGGCTCCGGTATGGGCGGCGCTCCAGGCGGTTACGGGCCTGGGTATGGCCCGGCTCCCATGGGCGGCGGAATAGGCTCGGGGATTGCGGGTGGCCTTGCGTCGGGATTGGCGGTGGGCGCTGGCGTCGTGGCGGGCGAGGAACTGGCGCATCACTTCTTGGACGGCGGTCAGCGCGCCGGCGGAGTCATCCCCTCGGCGGATGCGGCCGAACCCGGCTTCAGCAACAGCGACATGGGTGGTGCCGACTTCGGCTCGAATGATTCGGGCGGATGGGATGACGGCGGCGGCGGCGGTGGTGGCGACTGGAGCTAGGTGCGCCGGCTAGGCCAGCCTAGCCGCGCTTCTCGCGATTGATTCCCCATTAGGGCGCCCGAAGAGGGCGCCCTTTTTGTTGCTGCCGTTGATTATCACGCGGTTCCCGAGTTAAGGTAACCAAATGGTTACGCGCTCACTGGCACGCTCCTCCAATGCCTTTGGCGCCATCGCCGATCCGACGCGCCGCTCGATCCTGGACCTGCTGCGCGGCGGCGAGCATTCGGCCGGCGATCTCGCCGGCCGGTTTCCGGTTAGCAGACCTGCCATATCGCGACATATCCGCATCCTCAGGCGAGCCGGGCTCGTCCGCGAGCGTCGGTACGTGCGTTCACGCCTTTATTCGCTCGATTCACGAGCGCTGGCGGAAGTTGACGCGTGGTTGTCGCCCTATCGATTGGATTAGAACGCGCGCTAGCTGGAGTTGGCGCAGGCTTTCGGTTGCGCAGGCTTGGGTATCGATGTATTCAGAGGATTCGTGATGGTCAGGCGGCGGTAGGCATTCCACTGAGGAGAACTTTGATGCAGATTCAAAATCTTGCCGCAGCATTCGCTGCGGTCGGCTTATGCGCAAGTCTGTCTGGCCAAGCCCAAGCTCCGGCGGCTGTGAATCCGCTCGATGTCGTCCCCGACACGATGCCTTTCGATGTTCCGTATGGCGCACCGATCTCGCTCGATCGGGCGCAGGAGGCCATAGCGGCGGCGATCGCAGAAGCGAAGAAACACCACTGGAAGCTCAACGTTGCCGTGGTTGATTCAGGCGCCAATTTAGTCGCGTTTCAGCGCATGGACGGCGCCCAGCTCGCATCGATCGTCGTTTCCGAACACAAAGCGCGCGCCGCCGCCACCTTCCGTCGTGAGACACGAGTCTTTGAGGACGGCATTCAATTGAAACAGAATTACTACACGCTCTCGCTCGACGGCATCATTGCCTCGCGCGGCGGAATTCCTCTCATTGAGGGAGGAAAATTGATCGGTGCCATTGGCTGCTCGGGTGGCAGCGGTTCCCAGGACGAAGTCGTGTGCAAGGCCGGAGCGGCTACGATCAAGTAGCGAGACGGGCCGCGAAGAGGCGACTATCCGTGATGCGTCACGGCGGCGGCGACCGCGTCGTGCAGCGCCTTCATTCCGAAAGAGATGTCCTGCACCGCGCCGTTGATGAAGAAGGTCGGCGTCGCACGAATGTGGCTGCGCCGGCCGCCCTCGATGTGTTCGCGCACTTTTTGCAGATAAATATGATCGTCCATTTCCGCCACATAGCGCGCAAGGTCGAGTCCCAATTCACCGGCGTAACGCAGCAGGTTCTTATCCGTTAGATGTGCTTGATTGCCGAACAACAAATCGTGCATGCGCCAGAATTTTCCCTGAGCGCCGGCCGCTTCAGCCGCCTCCGCCGCGAGCAGCGCATGCGGGTGAGGCTCCACCATCGGGAAATGCCGATAAATGAAGCGCAGTTTGTTCGGAAAGCGCTCGAGCAGCAGCATTGGCGTGGTCGCCGCCATTTTGCAGTTCGGACATTCAAAATCCCCGTATTCGATCAATGTCACACGCGCGTGTTCGGATCCTTGAAAATGGTCGGTGGGCTCGGGCGGAACTGCCAAGCTGACCGGATGCGGCGTTGGACTCATGGATCGACTCCTGCTGGTTGATGCGCCGGCATTTCGACGGGGCGTATCGTTACCCGAATCACGCTGGACCTGCGCAGCAGCTGCAGCTCGCATGCCCGGCCGATCAAGCTTGCATCGAGCAGACGCTGCAGCGCGTCGATCCCGACGAGCGGCACGCCCTCGAGTGCAATCATGCGATCGCCGGGCTCGACGCCGGCAAGGGCAGCCGGGCTGCCCGGCACCCGTTCGGCGACATGCACTGCGGTGTTGTTCGGCAAATTGAAATGCCGCACCACGCGCGTCGCGATCGGCACCGTCGCGCCTGAGACCCCAATGTAGGCTCGACGCACCCGGCCATGGGCGAACAATTGTCCGATCACCCATTTGGCCGTGTTGATTCCCGTGGCAAAACAAATCGACTGAGCCTGCGGGATCATCGCGGTATTGACCCCGATCACGCTGCCCTTCGAGTCGACCAGCGGGCCGCCGGAATTTCCCGGATTGAGCGCCGCGTCGGTCTGTATCACATCGTGCATCAGCCTGCCCGATGTCGCCCGCAGGGTGCGCCCCAGCGCCGATACCACCCCGGTGGTGACGGTCTTGGCATAGCCCAATGGATTGCCGATGGCGATTGCCACCTGGCCCACTTTCAGGCGCGACGAATCGCCGAATTGCACGAACGGCCGCGCACTTGGCGATCCGATGCGCAGCACCGCAAGGTCCGAGTCGGGATCATTTCCCACAAGGTCAGCGTCGAAGCGGGTGTCATCGCCCAGGCGAACGGTAATTTCTTCCGCACCGTGCACGACGTGACTGTTGGTGAGCAAGTAGCCGTCAGGCGTGAATAAAAAGCCCGAACCGCTGCCCTGCGTGCGGCGGCGTTTGGCGCGTTCGCCGCGGCCATGGACCACTTCGATGAAGGTTACCGCGGGCGCCACCCGCTCCAAGGCGCCGATGACGGCGCCCGAGTACGCGTCGAGCAGCGCCCCGTCATCGCCGGCGGCCTGATCGTGGCTTGCGGCGTCCTTTGACCCATCGTCGCTGGCACTTCCAGCAGCCCACTGCGGTATCAACATGATCAGCTCAAGATGATTTTTGGCTGCGCGGACAGGCCCTCGACGATCAGCCGATTTACCCGCCGCACGAAAATCGCGGGATCGTCCAGTTCTCCGCCCTCGGCGAGCATCGCTTGGTCATACAAGACGTGCGCGAGATCCCCGAACGCGGCATCATCCGCGGTATCTTTGAGGCGCAGCGCCAGGGGATGCTTCGGATTCAGTTCGAGAATCGGCGGCGTCGCAAAAGGATTGTTCTGACCTGCCTGCTTGAGGATGCGCCCCATCCGCAAACTCACGCCGAATTCGCCGGCAACCAGAACAGCGGGCGAATCGGTGAGGCGGGCGGAGATCTGCGCACTCGCAATCTTACCGCTCAAACTCGAGCGCAGCCTTTCCAGGGTGCCCTTGAAGGCGGATTCTGCCGCCGCCTTCTCGGGAGTCTCGATGGCTGATGCCACATCGGCTGCAGCGCTGGCAACGTTGGCGAGCGTCTTGCCCTCGAACTCATGCAAGTGGCCGGCGACCCATTCATCGATACGATCGGTGAGCAGCAGGACCTCCATGCCTTTGGCGCGAAAACCCTCCAAATGCGGACTGTTGCGCGCCGCGGCCAGCGTATCGGCGGTCAAGTAGTAGATGGCCTTCTGATCCGCCTTCATCCGCGACAAGTATGCCTCGAGCGACACTTCAGGTGCATCGCCGTCGGCGGCGGTGGAGTGAAAGCGCAGCAGCTTAGCGATCCGCACCTTGTTGGCCGGATCATCGATGATGCCTTCCTTCAGCACCACGCCGAAGGTCTTCCAAAATTCCGCATACTCCTGCGGCTTATTGGCCGCGAGATCCTCGAGCAGATCCAAGGAGCGCTTGACCAGGGCTGCCTTGATCTTCTCGACGGTGCGATTGTTCTGCAGCAATTCGCGCGAGACATTCAGCGGCAAGTCGGAAGAGTCGACCAGCCCGCGCATGAACCGCAGGTACGGCGGCAGCAGCTCTGCTGCTTTGTCCATGATGAACACGCGCTTGACGTAGAGCTGTATGCCGCCTTTGGGCTCGCGCTCGAACAAGTCGAACGGCGCGCTCTTCGGCAGATAGAGGAGCGAGGTATATTCGATGTTGCCCTCGACCTTGTTGTGGGCCCAAATGCGCGCGCCTTGCGAGTCGTGCGTGAGATGCTGATAGAACGCCTGGTAATCCTCTTCCTTCAAATCGGATTTCGGGCGCGTCCAGAAGGCTTTGGCTTGATTCAGCGTCTCTTCGACGTCGGCGCTTTTCAAGGCGATCGGAATGCTCAGGTGATCCGAGTACTTGCGCACCAATTGGCGCAAGCGGCCTGCCTCGAGGAATTCCTTGTCCTCATCTCGCAGGTGCAAAATCACTTCGGTGCCGCGGTCTGACTTGCTGCTGCCCTGAATCTCATATTGGCCCTCGCCGTCCGAATCCCAGCGCACGGCCGGCGCGTCGCTGCGTTTGCTGAGTACGGTAACTTTGTCGGCCACGATGAACGCTGAATAGAACCCAACGCCGAACTGGCCGATTAATTGCGCATCCTTGGCGGAGTCTCCGCTCAAGGTTTCCAAGAATTTCTTGGTGCCGGAGCGCGCGATGGTGCCGAGATTGTCGATCACCTCGGCCTCGCTCATGCCGATGCCGTTGTCCTTGATGCTCAAGGTGCCGGCGGCGGCATCCGGCTGCAAAACCACCGACAGGGCGTCCGTGCCGAGCAGCTCAGGTCTGGCCAGCGCCTCGAAGCGCAGCTTTTCGCAGGCATCGGAAGCATTCGAGATGAGTTCGCGGAGAAAGATTTCCTTGTGCGAGTAGAGCGAATGAATGACCAGGCGCAGCACCTGCTTGGTTTCGGCCTGGAACTCCTTGATCTGCGGCTGAGTTTCTATCGGCTGGGTGTCTGTCGTCATGGCCTCACACTGTGTATCTACGGGTGCTGCTTAAGGCAATAGCTCGGGCTAAAGTGGGGCCGGAGCGGCATTCTTCAAGCAAGGAGCCTGTCTAAGTATCGATCATGGCTAAAAGCGGCACCGTTACGGCAGTTTGGGCGGCACTGGCCGGCAATTTAATGGTTGCGGCCGCCAAATTTGTCGCGGCGGCCATCAGCGGTTCGGCCGCCATGCTGAGCGAGGCAGTGCATTCGCTGGTCGACACGATCAACGAACTGTTGCTGTTGTATGGCATCGCACGCTCTCAGCGCCCCGCCGACAGGCTGCACCCCCTGGGTTATGCGCGCGAGCTGTATTTCTGGAGCTTCGTCGTGGCATTGCTGATATTCGGGCTGGGAGCCGGCGTTTCGGCCTACCAGGGTATCCACCGCCTGCTGCAGCCGCAACCAATCGAACGGCCGTCGCTCATTTTCGCGGTCCTGGCCGCGTCGCTGCTATTTGAAGGGATATCTTGGGTGGTGGGAACCCGGGCGTTCCGGGCCACCAAACCCGATCTGGGCTGGTGGGAAGCCTTTCGCCGCTCCAAAGATCCACCGGCATTCATCGTGGTGTTCGAAGACTCCGCTGCCGTTTTGGGCATCATGGCCGCCGCCGCCGGCACGACCGCTGCCATCGTTACGGGCGACAGCCGTTGGGATGGCTATGCTTCACTACTGATTGCCCTGATCCTTGCCGGTGTCGCGGCCTTGCTCGCGCGCGAATCCAAGGCGCTGCTGATCGGCGAACGCGCCGACCCGGCCTTGAGCGAAGCTATCATGGGCATAGCCGCGGGATTAGCCGGCGTGTGCAGCGCAAACAGTATCGTGACCGTGCAGCTGGCGCCAAATAGCGTCGTTGCCACCTTGAGCTTGGACTTCTTCGATACCATGCGCGCGCCGGACATCGAGCGCGCGGTGATCGAACTCGAAACCAAGATACGCAGCGCACATCCGGAAGTCTCGGCGTTGTTTGTAAAGCCGCAGAGCGTGCAGCACGCCGCGCAGCGCCGCGATCAGGGCGAGACGATGATGTCGCCCGATGATGTCTTGAGCGGAGGTTAGAGGCCCGCGCGGCCGCAATCTAAGGCCAGTCGGCGCGCGGATCGAAATGCAAATCCCGTTTCATGCGTTCGTAGGCTTCTCTCGCCTGGGTCGATTGCGCAGTGGGCGTCACGAGCTTGATCGTGACAATTTGGTCGCCGCTGGGGTTGCCGGGGAAACCCCTGCCGCGCAATCTGAGCTTCTGTCCCGACTGTGCACCTGCAGGCACCGTCAATTCCACGGTTCCTCCGAGTGTCGGCACAGCCACTTTCGCGCCCAACGCCGCTTCCCATGGAGCCAGGGGCAATTCGATCTGCACATCCTTGCCCGCAACGTCGTAAAGATGATGCGCCCGCAGTCGGATGCGGAATATCAATGAAGGGCGCCCGCCCACACCGGCGATTCGCAGCGACTGACCCTCGATCACACCCGCTGGGATTTGTACATCGACCTGGCGCTGGCGCGGGCCCTCATTGAGCATGACGCGCCGCTTGGTGCCCGCAAAGGCCTCTTCCACCGTGACATCCAAATGGCCCGCGTCCGCGTCGCTTTGTCCGGCGGAGCCGCCGCCAAACAAGCTGGAGAAGAAATCGCTGAATCCATTGAGGTCGGAAAAACGCTGGCCGCCGTGCTGCCCGAATCGCTGCGACCAATCGGGAGGCGGGCGAAACTGTTGGCCATTGCGAAAATCCCTGCCCAGGTGATCGTAGGCGGCGCGTTTCTCGGCATCACGCAGCACCTCGTAGGCTTCCTGAACCTCTTTGAACCTCTCTTCGGCGTTTCTTTCCTTGCTGACGTCAGGATGGAATTTGCGCGCCAGCTTGCGATATGCGCGTTTGACCTCGTCAGCATCGGCGCCTCGGGTCACCCCGAGAATTTCGTAGTAATCCTTATATTGCATGCCTAACTCTTAGACAAAAACTCTTGATTTTACAGCCAGATATTGCATGTCTGTCCGCGCAGCGGTCGCCTTTGAAACCCACATCCACCGCGCTCCGAATTGTATCCTTGAAATTGGACAGCAACGTCCCGACCATTGGTGTGCGCCCGTTACCATATTGTGGTTATTTCCCCGAAAGAAAAGGATTATGAAACGGATTTTCCTGTTCATCGTCACCAACCTCGCTGTCCTGGCCCTGCTCAGCGTGGTGCTATTCATCGTCGAGCAGGTATTCGGCATTCATTTGGCGCAAGGCGGCACCGGCGGGTTGCTGGTATTTGCTGCTATTTTCGGCTTTGGAGGCGCGCTCATTTCTTTGGCGTTATCCAAGTGGACCGCCAAGCGCATGATGGGTGTGCGCGTGATCGTAGCTCCTCAGTCCGATTTGGAGAATTGGCTGGTTGGGGTGGTCAGGCGTCTCGCCGATCAAGCGCACATCGGCATGCCGGAAGTGGGCATCTTCGACGCCGAGGAAATGAATGCCTTCGCCACCGGCGCTCGGCGAAATTCCGCGCTGGTGGCGGTCAGCAGCGGACTGCTCCGCAACATGTCGCGCACGCAGATCGAGGCGGTACTGGGTCACGAAATCACGCACGTCGCAAACGGTGATATGGTTACTCTCGCGCTGCTGCAAGGCGTGCTAAATACCTTTGTGATCTTTCTGGCGCGAATCATCGGCGGCATCGTGGATCGAGCCGTGCTCAGGAACGACCGCGAAGGGTCGGGTATCGGGTATTTCCTGACCACGCTGCTGGCACAATTCGTACTCGGAATACTCGCCAGCATCATCGTCAGCTGGTATTCGCGGCGGCGGGAGTTTCGCGCCGACCGGGGCGGCGCGGATCTTGCCGGCAGAGGTAACATGATCGACGCATTGCAAATGCTTAATCGCAGCCAGGGCCAGCCAATGCCTACGCAGATGCAAGCATTCGGAATCAATACGGGCAACTCCAATGGGTTCATGCGACTATTCATGAGCCACCCGCCGTTGGATGAAAGAATCGCCGCGCTGCAGGCTTCCGCCGCTTGAGCGGCACAACAAATTTTTAGGAACAAAGATGACCCCAGAAAATGAAGTCGTGATCCGCGCCCCTACTGCGCTGCGCGTGGGCAGTGAGCTGTCGAGGTGGTTCGGAAACAGCGATTTCGCGACCCGGCCGCTGGAACCCGCTTTGCGCGATCAGGCGAATCGAATCGATTGGGCCCGTGTTCTGCCCTTCCTGCTGATGCATGCCGCCTGTCTTGCGGTGATCTGGGTGGGCTTCAGCTGGGTTGCACTTGCCGTGACGGCCGCCTTGTACGTGGTGCGCATGTTCGCCATCACGGGCTTTTATCATCGCTACTTTTCACATCGCAGCTTCAAGACCTCGCGCCTCGGACAGTTCATTTTTGGATTGCTGGGCGCATCCGCAGTGCAGCGCGGACCGATCTGGTGGGCGGCACATCATCGCCACCATCATGTCCACTCCGACAAGCCCGAGGACGTGCATTCGCCGGGGCAGCATGGTTTCTTTTGGAGCCATATGGGTTGGTTCATGTCGCACCGGCACTTCGCGGCGGATCTATCGCGGGTGAAGGATTTGCTCAAGTACCCCGAGCTGCGCTTCTTGGACCGCTTCGATATCGTGGTGCCAACCGTCCTCGGCGTCGGCGTATTTTTGTTGGGTGTACTGCTCAAACATGTCGCGCCCGGCCTGCACACCACCGGCTGGCAGATGCTGGTGTGGGGGTTCTTCATCTCCACCGTCGCTGTATACCATGGGACCTATACCATTAATTCTCTATCGCACGTATTCGGGCGGCAGCGCTACAGGACCGGAGATGCCAGCCGCAACAACCCGTGGCTCGCCTTGATCACACTCGGCGAGGGTTGGCACAACAATCATCATCACTACCCCGCCTCCGTGCGCCAGGGCTTTTACTGGTGGGAATTCGACATCACATTTTACCTGCTGAAACTAATGTCATTTTTCGGCCTGATTTGGGATCTCAAACCCGTCCCCGCTGCCGTGCGCGACGGGGCATCCAAGCGAATTTGAGGGTGAGTTAGCCCCATCGGCGGACACACTCGACGAGCTCCCGGCAGCTTCATACCATCAGTGCGGGCGTTCGATATCGGTTCCGGGCGCAAGGGTATCCCGAAGGCTTTGAACGGATGTGCGAGTATTATCTATGCTATTGCCAGAGCGGCTTCGAGGAACGGCAACTGGGCGATGTGCAAATGCTTCTGACAAAACCACACTCGCGGCGCGCCGCCATCGCCACCGTTCATGCCCCGCCCGCCTAGCCCTGCGACGCTCGCGGAACTCAAGGCGGTTGTCGGCGGCGGTTCCTGGCTCGACTCGCCGGAAGACTTAGCTCCCTTTCTCACCGACTTTCGCCGCCTGTACCACGGATCCTCGCCGCTCGCGCTGCTGCCGCGAACCGTGGAGGAAGTCGCAAAGATACTCTCGATCTGCAATCGCGAAGAGGTAGCCGCGGTGCCTCACGGGGGCAATACCAGCTACTGCGGCGGAGCGACTCCGGATGAGAGCGGTTCGCAAATCGTCATATCGCTGCAGCGCTTGAATCGCATCAGGCAGCTCGACGCTGCCAACTATTCGATGATCGTCGAGGTGGGCTGTACGTTGGCCGGCGTTCAATCGGCCGCTCGCGACGCCGATCGTTTGTTTCCATTGAGCCTGGGGTCAGAGGGCACGGCGCAAATCGGCGGCAATCTTTCCACCAACGCCGGCGGCACAGCGGTTTTGCGCTACGGCATGATGCGCGACCTGGTGTTGGGGCTCGAAGTGGTCCTGGCGGATGGGCGCGTGCTCTCGGCACTGAAGAGTCTGCGCAAGGACAATACCGGGTACGACGTCAAGTCCTTGTTCGTCGGCGCTGAAGGCACGCTCGGCATCATTACCGCGGCTTCCCTGAAGCTGTTTCCGCTGCCGGCGGATACCGCAACGGCGCTGGTCGGCATCGATTCGCCGCGCCACGCGCTGGAATTATTGACGCGTCTGCGCACCGCCGCCGGCGACCAGGTGAGTTCGTTTGAGCTGATGCCGCGGATCGCGGTGGAATTGACGGTACAGCACGTGCCCGGGGTTGCCAACCCGCTAATTTTTGGCTCCGCGTGGTATTTGCTGATCGAGTTGGGCTCGCCGAACCCAAGTCAAGATCTGCTCGGCACGCTCACTTCGGAACTGCAGGACGCTGCGGCGGCCGGAGTCGTCAAGGATGCCATGCTGGCGACTTCGCTCGGGCAAGCGCGAACCATGTGGAAATTACGCGAATCGGTGCCCGAGGCACAGCGGCGCCACGGCGCCAGCATCAAACACGACGTCTCCGTGCCCGTCTCGGCAATTCCCACGCTCATTGAGAAGGGCACCGCGCTGTCGCACCAACTTGCGCCGGAGGGCGACGTGGTTTCCTACGGGCACGTGGGCGACGGTAATCTGCATTTCAACATGAGCCAAAAACCCGGCGCCGATCTTGCGAGCTTTCTGGGCAGAGCGCACGCTCTGGAAATCGCCATGTTCGATCTGGTCGAAAGCCTGGGCGGCAGCATCAGCGCAGAACACGGCATCGGGCGGCTCAAGGCGCAAGAATTCGCGCGCCGCGCCGATCCGGTGGAGCTATCCGTCATGCGCGACCTGAAGCGAGCGCTCGACCCCAAGGGCATATTGAATCCGGGCAAAGTACTGTGCGCAAACTAAGTGTGCCGGTACGCACGGCACGGCTAAATCTGCGCGAGTTTGTCGCGGCGGATTTCGACGCCGTTTACGCCTATTCCTCGGATGCGCGCGTCACGAGATATCTATTCTTCGGACCGCGCGACCAAGACAGTACCGCCGAATATCTCGAGGAACTCCTAAGTTCGCAGCTGGAGAAGCCGCGCACGCGATTCGAGCTCGCGGTGGAGGAGAACGCATCGGGACGGCTGATCGGGGCGTGCGACTTATCGCTGATCGAAAGCAATGTCGTGGATTTGGGCTACATGCTGGGAACGGAATATTGGGGCAAAGGATTCGCCACGGAGATCGCGCTGGCCCTGGTCGATGCCGCATTCTTTGATCTTTCCGCCGATCGGGTGATTTCGACCGTCGATGTCAACAACGGCGCCTCGATTCGCGTGCTGGAGAAAATCGGCATGCGCTGGGAAGCGGTGTATCGCAAGCACCGGCGGGCGAAGAATCGCTGGTGGGATTGCCATTTGTTCGTGCTGCCGCGCGAGGTGTGGGAGGCCTCGCGCCTGCTGCAGCGAAGCGACAGCTAAGCCCTCACCTGGACCTTACGCCTGGCCCTTGTACCTAGTCTTTCTCCTCGTCCGCCTGTTCGCGCGCGCGCTTCGAGGCGCGCTTCAGCACCTCATCGCTCGGCATGCCGGTCCGCCCACTGCTGCGCAATGCCAACATTCCGCCGAGCAGCACGGCGACCACCAGCGCGATCACGAGCACAGTCTTGAGCATCTAGGCGTTCACCCGGATGAGCCCTTCCTGGGCGGCGCTCGCAACCAGCCGGCCGTCGCGCGAAAATATGCTGCCGCGGGTAAATCCGCGGGCTCCTGAAGCGCTGGGGCTGTCAATGACGTACAAGAGCCAGTCGTCCACGCGTACGGTGCGATGAAACCACATCGCATGATCGATGCTGGCCACGGTCAGCTTGCCCGACGCCATCGATACCCCGTGGGGCTTCAAGGCCGTATCGAGCAAGTGAAAATCGGACACGTATGCCAGCAAGCAGCGATGCAGAGCCTCATCATCGGGGAGCGCATCGACGGCACGGAACCAGACGTACTTGAGGGGCGAGGACTTCTCCACCCGCATGAATTCCGGATTCACCGGCTTGAATTCGAACGGACGCTTCTGCTCCATGATCCGGCGTATCGCCGGCGGCGCATTCGCCAGGGCGGCGCGATACTGCGATTCCAGATCAGGCAGCGCCTCCGGCGCTGGCACGTCGGGCATGGCAGTCTGATGATCCAACCCCGCTTCGGGCAGTTGAAAGGATGCCGACATGTTGAAGATTTGCTCTCCGTGCTGGATGGCGACCACGCGCCGCGTGGAGAAGTGTTTGCCATCCCAGGCGCGATCCACTTCGTAGACGATTGGCGAATTGAAATCACCACGGCGCAGGAAATAAGCATGCAGCGAGTGCACCGACCGATTTTCCACCGTTGCCGTCGCCGCCACCAGCGCTTGACCCAAGACTTGGCCGCCGAACACTTGCGGACTGCCGATATCGCGGCTTTGTCCGCGAAACAGATTGATCTCGATGCGCTCGAGGGTCATCACTTTGATTAGATCTTCGAGAAGCTGGTTCATCAGAATCCTAATGAGAATCCGCGCCGGCAACCCCGAGCCGCTTCTGCATGATGGGACTGGTGGTCGTGTACTGCAAAAATTGCCGCTTTTCCGGGAATAGATGATGCTGAATCGCGAACGCCGCGAGCGCGGCTTCGTGAAAACCGCTCAATATGAGCTTCTTCTTTCCGGGATACGTGTTGATGTCGCCGACGGCGAATATTCCGGGCACGCTGGTCTGAAATTTCTCCGCGTCGACCTTGAGCGCTCTTTTTTCCAGCTCCAGGCCCCATTCGGCGATCGGGCCCAGCTTCGGATGTAGGCCAAAGAAAGCCAGCACGTGATCCGCGGATACCGGCAGCGTTTGCCCGTCGGCGCATTGCACCTCGATTCCGCTCAATTTCTCACCGTCCTTCAGGATGGCGACCGCGTTGCCCTCCAACAATCGCATTTTTCCCGCCGCGACCAAGTCGCGCATACGCGAAACGGTGGCGGGAGCTGCCCGAAATTCCGCGCGACGGTGCACCAGGGTCAAGGAGCGCGCCTTGTCGCACAATTCCACGGTCCAATCGAGCGCGGAGTCTCCCCCGCCACAAATGACCAGGTCCTGCGCGAAAAAATCGGCGGCTGTTTTGATGCGGTAGTGGACGTTCCTGCCCTCGAATTGCTCGGCGTTCGGCACGCTCAGACGCCGCGGTTGAAAGGAGCCCACACCGCCGGCAATCACCACGGCCCCGGCGATGAAGCGAGTGCCGGCGGAGGTTGCCACGTGGAACTTGCCAGCGTCCAGCGCGCGCAACTCGGTAACTTCCTGTCCAAGATGAAATGCGGCGTGGAACGGCTTCACCTGTTCCAGCAGTCGATCGACCAATTCCTGGGCCCCGCAAATGGGCAGCGCGGGGATATCGTAAATCGGCTTATCGGGGTAAAGCTCGGTGCATTGCCCCCCGGGTAGGCTCAAAGAATCGATGATGTGCGTGCTGATGCCGAGAAGCCCGAGTTCGAAGATCTGAAACAGTCCTACGGGACCTGCGCCGATGATGACGGTCTCCACCGAGAGCGCCGCTGGGCTTGAGGATTGTTCCGGCATGGAAGGCATGATTCCTTGAGGTTGCGAGCGTAAATTGGTCGCGGATTGTAGCTGAATGCCGGCTATCCGGTTATCCAAGCAACCAGATTCGATCCGCAAGGTACTTATGTACGAGAGTGGATCCCGGAAATTGCGCGATGCCCTCGAGGCGTCGGCGGCATTGACGACGGTTGACAGGAAATAGTCCGCCCTGGCGGCGTATGTACATGTTTGGCAAGGTAAAATTATGCACGCACAAGGCGCTTCGCAAATCGACTCATTCAGCCAATCGGCCTCCGACGGTGCAGCCTCGGACGGCGCGCGAGAATCGACCCGGCCCATTCGCGCGCTGAATCGCGGCCTCCGGATACTCACTGAATTGAATCGACTCGAGCGAGCTGCCATCAACACACTCGCCGCCGCGGTGCGTTTGCCGCGCACCACCACCTATCGCATTTTGGAAACGCTGCGTCAGGCGGGCTATGTCGAGCGCGACGCGCACGACGACTGCTATAGGCCCACCATCATGGTGCGCGCCTTGTCCGACGGTTTTGACGATGAAGCCTTGGTCGCGCACATCGCGAAGCCGATGCTGGCAGCGCTCGGTACGCAAATCGTTTGGCCGGTGGCCGTGGCGACGCCGTCCGGGGCCACCATGATGATTCGCGAGACCACGGATCGACAGAGTCCTCTCGCACTGGAGCAATACCGCGCCGGAGTTCGCGTACCCATGCTGGCCTCAGCTGCCGGCAGAGCCTATCTGGCGTTTTGCCCGGCGCCGCAGCGTGATGCGCTGCTCGAACTCTTGGCGCGCTCGACGTTGCCGGAGGATCGGCTTGCACGCAATCGTCTCGAGGTCGAGCGGCTCCTCAATGAGACGCGCACGCAAGGCTTCGGCATGGCCAACCGCGCCCGGCGGGTCTCGGAAGAGACCAGTCTCGCCATTCCGGTGCGCGCAAAGAATCGAATTCTCGCCACCGTCACGGTTCGATATGCCGCCACGGCGGTTCCCTTGAAGTCCGCAGTCGAACAATTCCTGCCAAGAATGCGCGAGGTCGCGCAGAAAATCGAAGCACAGTTGCCTAAAGAATAGGCACACGTCGTCATTTTCGCAGCACTCTGCGAACGCCGCCCGAAATCAAGGCCGTCACGTCGAGCAATGCGCCCGCCATGGCGAGACCATCCGGCGCCGCCAGATATCGTGGCCGCCAAACGGGGTTGAATTTTTCCTTGTATTTCCGCAGCCCCTCGAAGTTATAAAATGTTTCTCCATAGCGCTGCACCATGCGGCCGAGCTTATGCCATGCGGGCGCAAGCGCATGTTCCTCCAAACCCGACAAGGGTGCCATCCCCAAATTAAACCACTTGAAGCCCTGCGCCCTACCCCACAGCATGCATTCGATCAGCATGAAATCGATCACTCCTTTCGGCGCGGCTTGGTTGTAGCGCATCAAATCCACCGATAACTCAGTGATGCCGCCGCGCCACAGATTCGCAAATGACACGATCGCGCCGTTGCGCCGGACCACTCCAACGTCGAAGTTCGCGATGTACCGCTCATCGAAGAAGCCCAGAGAAAAACGCTTCTCGCCGGTGTTTTTTTCCGTAAGCCACGCATCGGACACGGCGCGCAAATCCTTCAAGATTGCCGCCACGCCGCCGCGCGGCACCAGTTCAAATTCTGCCCCCTCGCGCACAGCGCGCCGATGCGCGTGGCGCAGGTCGGCCCGAGCGGCACCCTCCAACGAGAATGCTTCGAGCGGCACCCGAGCTTCTTCGCCAAGTTTGCTCAAATTCAAGCCGAGATCGATGTACAGCGGCAAGCGCTGCGGCGTGACCTGGTAGAACACGGGCGACACCGCCATGCCGTCGCACGCTTCCAGAAAATCCCAGGCCAAGGCCTCGCCAAGCTGCGGCGGACCAATCGGATCGCCCATCGCGACCCAACTATTGCCGGAGGACTGAAACATGATGCAGGCGGTGCGATCCTGATTGAAGAGAAAATTCTTGTCGCCGAGCATGGCGAGATTGGCCGTCGTGTCATCGCCCGCCGCGATCAATTCGGCGACGAGCTTGAAATCCGCTTCCTGCGGGGCCGAGAATGGTGGGGGTGCAGGCCGAAGCAAACGCCATAGCGCGTAGGCTGCCGCAATCACCGAGGCGAATAACAAAGCGCGCAGGCTGCGCGGCGCCGAGGCATGGAAGGCGAACTGCCACCACAGCTCATTATCGTAGGGAACGTGCCGGTAGGCGAACAGCACCAACCAGCCCGCGGCCGCCAGCACCAGAAAAAAAGCCACGACCCATGGCCCGGAATAATGCTGTTCGATCAGCGAGGCGCGGCGCCGAAACCGCTCGCGCGCCGAGGCGAGAGCGATGACCACGACTCCCAAAATTATCGCTTCCTCGTAATCGAATCCCTTGAGCAAGGATAATATGATCCCGGCGCACAGCAGCCAGATCGTCAACCACCACGCCGAGTGCAGGCGCCGATACAATCCGTGGGCGATGACCAGCAAGCCCACGCCGACCGCGCTGCCTAGAAGATGGGACAACTCCAGGACCGGCAGCGGCACGAAATCGCGCAGCACCGCCAAACGATAATCGAGGGCCGGCGTGGCGCCGGAAAAAAGCAGCACGGCGCCCGCCACGAATACCGCGATGGCGATGGCCTGAGGCGTGACCGCGCTCAGGAAGGTGCGCGCGACCCGCACCGAGCGCACCGCGCGCGTTCGATGAACCCAAATCTCGTGCACACCCAACAACACCAGTGCGATTAAAAATGGCGCGAAATAATAGATGGCGCGATAAGCGACCAGCGCGCCAAGCAATCGATCTTGCGGCACTCCGGGCAGCAGCAGCAGCAGGACGAATTCGAACACGCCGATACCGCCTGGAACATTGCTGGCGGCACCGGCGGCCAGCGCAAGCAAATACACACCCGCAAAAGCCGCGAAGCTGATCGAGGCGTGCGCAGGCAGCAGCACGTACAAGACGCCGGCGGCGCACAACAAGTCGACGCAGCCCACGCCGAGCTGCGAAATGGCAATTCGCGGCTTTGGCACGGGAATCTCGAAGCGGCGAAACCGCAAGGGAGCGTGGCGAGTGCAGACCAGCCAAAGGTAGGCCGCGACCGCCGCCAGCAGCAGGGTACCCGCAACCACGGCGAGCCACGCGTGCACGTGCAGTACTGAGCCTGACATGCCCGCGTTGGACAGCAGCGACAGGCCGAGCAGGAACCCCGAACCCAGGAAAAAAGTAAACGTACCGAAGGCAATGATGGTGGCGATTTGTTTCGCGCTCAGCCCGAGCGCGCTATACGCGCGGTAGCGCACCGCGCCGCCGCTGAAAGTGTTGAATCCGACATTGTGACCGATGGCGTATGCCATGAAGGATATGAGCGCAATGCGCGGATATGGCGCCCGCGCGCCGGCGAAGTGCACGGCGAGCGTGTCATACAGGGTCAGGCAAAGGTAGCCGGCGCATGTCAGCAGTGCCGCACGCAGTAATTTCGCGTCGGAGATGGCGTGGACACGTTCGAGAATATCCCGCCAGTGATATTGACCCAGCAGGTGGTGCAGCCAAAACAGCACCAGCCCAAAAAGAGCAATTCCGAGTAGGGTGGTCCAAGCCGGGACCCTGTGAACTGTAATGGGGTCTGCCAAGCCCGGTATCCTAACAGGCCTCCGTGCGATTCGTTTCTTGCTATCCTGCGCAGATTGTTCCAAACCGCCGCCGCTCCGAGGTTACCCAGGCATGAGTTCCGCCAACGATGGCCGTCAGGCAACGATGGATTCGAAGCAGATTTATCGCGAGGAAACATTCACCGACCGCAGGGTCGGGACCATTCGAAGACTGACTCCTGTCAGCGCGGATGGAGCGGTGGATTCCGCTCGGCCGGTCATATTCGTAGGCCAGGCACAAGTCATGACACCGATGGGCGCCGTGCCCATCAGTTTCGAACTCGACGCCGCAACGCTGGATGCTGCGATCGATAAATTCGGTACCGCCGCGGACCAGGCTGTTCAGCAAACCATGCGCGAACTTCAAGAAATGCGCCGCGAGCAGGCCTCCTCGTTGGTCATTCCCGATGCAGGAGGCGCGGGACTTCCAAATCCCAGTGATCTGCTTGGTCGTGGGCGGCCCCGGCGCTGAGAATCCGCCGGCTGCTACGCGTTGGCGGACGATTCGAGCACATCCCAACGCGAATACGCGGTCTCTAATTCCGCGGCCAATGCTTGCAAGCGCACTAGCGCTGCGGCGCCCCGATCCTGGTCGCGCTGGAAGAGGGCCGGATCGCTGACTGAGGTCTGTAAGGCCAGCTGTTCGGCCTCGAGCCGCTGGATTTTCTCGGGTAACGATGCCAGCTCGCGCCGCTCATTGTAGGACAAACGCCGACCCTTGGACCGAAGTGTGGCCGCTGCAGCGGTCGGTGCGGCGGTGGGTGGGGTTGGTGCGGCGGCATCCGGCAAATCCCTTCGCTGCCGCAACCAATCGCTGTAGCCGCCGACATACTCGTTAATCCGGCCAGCGCCTTCGAACACCAGCGTGCTCGTGACAACATTGTCGAGAAATGCCCGGTCGTGACTGACCAACAACAAGGTCCCTGCGTAGTCCGCAACCATTTCCTCCAAGAGCTCCAGCGTTTCCGCGTCGAGATCATTCGTCGGCTCATCCATCACCAGAAGGTTGCTGGGCCGCGCGAACAGACGCGCCAGCAACAGGCGGTTGCGCTCGCCGCCCGAGAGCATGCTCACCGGCGCATTCAAGCGCTCGGGTGGAAACAAGAAATCTCGCAGATACCCCGATATGTGCCGGGATTGTCCGTCAATCACGACAGTGTCGCCGCTGCCGCCCGTCACGTTGTCCATGATGGATGCCGACGGGTCCAGCTGCTCGCGTTGTTGATCGAAGTAGGCGACCTTCAGATTGGTCCCGCGCGTAATCACGCCCGAGGTTGGTTCAATTTCGCCCGTCAGAAGCTTGATCAGCGTGGTCTTGCCGCATCCATTGGCGCCGATGATGCCGATGCGGTCCTTGCGCATGATCCGCACACTGAAATCGGCAATGATGGGCGCAGCGCCGAATGAGCGGTTGACGTGCTTTGCTTCGAAAACCAATTTGCCCGAGGGCGAGGCATCCTGTGCGCGAATGTCTATATTGCCCGATCGCTCGCGCCGATCGCGCCGTTGAATCCTCAATTGCTCGAGTGCGCGTACCCGGCCCTCATTGCGCGTGCGGCGCGCTTCCACGCCCTGGCGTATCCACGCCTCCTCCTGCGCCAGCTTCTTGTCGAATAGCGCTGCATGCTTCGCCTCCACCTCGAGCGCCGCTCGCTTTTGCAAAACATAGTCGTCGTAATTGCCCGGCCATACCCGCAGCTGGCCCCGATCGAGTTCGACGATCTTGGTGGCCAGCAGGCGCACGAACGATCGGTCGTGACTGATGAAAAACAACGCACCCGCAAATTCGATCATCATGTTCTCGAGCCACTTGATGGCATCGATATCCAGGTGATTGGTCGGCTCATCCAGCAGAAGCACATCGGGCGCGGCGACCAGCGCTCGCCCCAGCATCACGCGCCGTCGCCAGCCGCCCGACAGGTCGCTCATCAAAGCGTCACCGTCAAGACCCAATCGTGCGACGACTTGATCGCACTGCAGTTGCGCGCGCCATTCATCGTCCGGCGCACTCAATTCGACGCCGCCGAGCACCACATCGCGGACTCGCGCATCGCTGCCCGCGGAGACATCCTGCGCCAGACTTGCGACCCGCGCCCCGGGCCGAATCCACACCTCACCGCTGTCCGGCGCGAGCTGGCGCGAAATCAATTGCAATAGAGAGGATTTTCCTTCGCCGTTGCGGCCCAGCAGGCAGACGCGCTCGCCCTTGCGCAGTTGCAGATTGACACTGTCCAACAGGGGCTTGAGTCCAAAACTCAGCGATATTTTGTCGAGGCGAACGATAGGCATGCGGCGACAATAGTAGGCGATCTGGTAGCCGAGCCACAGTGAGATGTGGAAACCTCGCTGCGGCGGTTTGCCGGCGACGCGTCCAAGATCGCTCCATGGCGCGGCGCACACGCTGAGTCTCCGCTCTGGAGTGCTGGACAGCGAAAGATTTTGTTAACACAATGAATCGCATGAACTTCCTGAATGAAGCCCTGGATGGATTGGGCCGGGGGTATGTAGCCATACCGCCGTTCCTGATCATCAGCTTCCTGGCAGCGCTATTCGTGGTGACCAGCGCGACTCATGCGCGTCTACAGGAAGCCGGCGAGCGGCTGCAGAAGTCGGCCACACGCGAGAATGTCATTGATGAGTTGCAAGATTCGCTGAGCAGGTCCGTCAGTGCGCAGCGCGGAGTTCTCCTGACCGGCGAACAGAAATACATCGATTCCTACAACAAGGCCGTGGCACAGGTCGAACCGCGGCTGGAAAAACTGCGTGTGACATACGCGGCATCCGATGCGGACCTTTCCAGCATACGAAACCTGCACGTTCTGATCGGCAAGCGGCTTGCCGACCTTTCCATGGGTCTCGCGATTCAACAGCAGCAGGGAACCGCCGCGGCGGTCGCTCTGGTGAAGACCAGCGTGGGTGCGGATACGGGTGCGGCCATCGGCGACATCTTCGATCAACTGCGCGTTCGTGAAGCGATCGAGCATGATGCGGCAACCCTGCATTGGACCGGTTCGCTGACCTTGAGCCGCTGGATCACCTATGCCGGCATCCTCTTCAATATGTTGCTGGTTGGAGTCGCCTCGCGCCTGGTATACCTGTATGTGCGCCGACGCACGATGCTCACGGCCGAATTGCGCGATCAGAAACTGCAGCTGGAGCGCGAGGTCGAGGAGCGCACCCAGGAACTCGTCGAGCTGTCCACGCATTTGCAAAGTGTGGCGGAGCGCGAGAAGGCCAGCCTGGCGCGTGAGCTGCACGACGAGCTTGGCGGCCTGCTGGTCGGCGCGCGCATGGACATATCATGGGTCGAACAGCATCTTGCGAAAGGCGATCCGGACTTGAAGCTGCGATTGGATCGTGTGCAGCAAAACCTGTCGGCCGGCGTCGACTTGAAGCGGCGAATCATCGAAGAGCTGCGCCCGACCCTTCTCGACAACGTCGGCTTGTTCGCGGCGCTCCGTTGGCAGCTGAAAGAGACCTGCAGAAGCGCCGGGCTGAGCTGCATCGAGTCGTATCCAGATGAGGAGCCGCGGTTCAAGTCGGAGGCATCCATCGCCTTGTTTCGCGTTGCCCAGGAGGCTTTTGCAAACATATTGAAGCATTCCGGTGCGAGAAGCGTGGACATCAGCTTAGGTTTGGACGATGAGACTCTTCTCATGCGCATCGCGGATGATGGATCGGGTATTCCGGCAGGCCGTTTTACCGCCATTGCCTCGCACGGCCTGGCCTCGATGCGTCATCGAGTCCGTGCTCTCGGAGGCCGCTTCGAGGTCCGCAGCCCGGCTTCGGGTGGAACTATGCTGATGGTGCAAATTCCTGTCGCCAACGCCATCCTTCAATTCAGCGAGCCCGAACCCACTTGATGAACGCGCTGCGCCTGGCGGCCGCACTGCCGGCATTGGGCCTTGCGGCGAATTTCAGCGCCGCCGCCGACCGCGACGCATTGCGCGCGATCGTCCAGGAACAATGCCTGGTGCATTGGTCGCAGCAACGCAGTCCCCTGCCCTGCGAGAGCGTCGGCGCGGATTTCGCCGTCCTTGCCGACCGCAAAGGCGGTGCGCACTTCTTGCTCATTCCCACTCGCACGATCGCTGGAATTGAAAGTCCCGAGGTGCTCGAACGCGGGGCGCCCAATTATTTTGCGGCGGCCTGGCAGGCGCGCGACCGGCTGGCCGCGAAAGTCGGTCATGAGGTTTCGCGCAGCGCGGTCGGACTGGCGCTCAACCCCAAGCACGCCCGCAGCCAGGATCAACTGCATATTCATATCGAGTGCTTGCGCGCCGATGTGGCCGCCTCGCTGCGGGCGGCCTCGGGACATATCACGACAGCGTGGTCTCCCGTCTCGATTGCGGGGTGGCACTATGATGCCTTACGCGTGATGGGCGAGGACTTGGGTGCTGCCAATCCGTTTCATTTGCTGGCCGATCAACCGCCGCAAGCAAAGGCCGCCCTGGAAGACTACAGTCTCATCGTCGCCGGCATGCAGTTCAACGAGGGACCGGGTTTCGTGGTTCTGACCGGCACCGGCTTGGCGGGAGAGCTGCTGCTGGATTCGAGCTGCTTGGTCGCGAACGGCGCAACGACATAGCGACCTCGCCTAGACGCGGATGGTGCCGGCGGAAATCGCCGCGAACAGTTTGGCGTCGATGGGCACGTAGCGCCCCGTTCTGGAATCATCAAAATAGAGCGGATCATCGATGCGCGCAGGATCAAAGCCCGCCTCCATCAAATCCTGCTTGCGCGGCTTGAAGGTACCGGTAGCCTGGAGCGACTTCAGTATCCGCAGAAACACCGGCCGCGCATAAGCCGGCAGACGCAACGCGACATCTGCGCGAAACGCAGCAAGATCAAAATCCGCGCTCACCACCAGCGCGGCGGTGCCGGCGCGGCCGTCGCTGCCGGGTACGGCCACGCCGTAGACCACGCCTTCGAGCACTCCGCGGCTGGCCGTGAGCGCGGTCAATACTTCCGCGGTCGACACGTTTTCTCCTTTCCAGCGAAAGGTTTCTCCGACCCGATCCACGAAGTAGTAGAAGCCGCTCTCGTCGCGGCGCATCAAATCGCCGGTGCGGTACCAAGAATCGCCCTGCGAGAAAACATCGCGCAGCACTTTACGTGCTGTACTTTCAGGATCCGCATAGCCTTCAAATCGACCCGCGCGCTGCGCACCCTCGGAGATCAGACCCACCGCTTCGCCGACCTCTTGGACCGCGCACCGCTCGCAGTATCCATCGGCGTTGCGCCATGGTTCGGATTTTTCAACGTCGAATCGCAGCAAGGCGACCGGCAGCCGATTCGCGAGGAACGGCGGTATCCGGCCAATGGCGCCCGGCCGGCCCTCGCAGTTATACAGGGAGAAATTGCCTTCGGTCGATGCGTAATATTCGAGGATTCGCGGAATTTGAAATCGGCTCTTGAATGTCTGCCAAACTTCCGGCCGCAGGCCGTTGCCGCAGGCCAAGCGCAGCGAGTGCTGCGTCTCGATTTCGTGGTGCGGCGTATTGACCAAGTACCGGCACAACTCGCCGATGTATTGAAACAGAGTGCACCTCTCGTCGCGCACATCGCGCCAGAAATCAGACGCGGAAAACCGTGGGCGAATCACCACGGCGCCGCCGCTGACCAGCGTGGCAAAGGTGGCGACCACGCCGCCGACGCTGTGATACAACGGCAGGCAGTTGAACATGCGATCGTTTGCCTTGGTATCCATCATGCCTGCAAACCAATGACTCCACTGCATGAGCCGGTAGTGACTGACGTTGGCCGCTTTCGGCAGGCCGGTCGTCCCAGAGGTATAGATATATAGCGCTGTGGCATCGAGCGGCGGCGGTTCGCGCTCCGCCGAACTCACGGGCTCTCCCGATAATGTTTCCAGTCCGAGCTGCCCGTGCACATGGCAGGGCAGACCCGCCGGCAGCCGCGCGCGGATGGCGGCGACCGTTGGCGCAAGTTCGGCGCCCGCGAGCAGCAGCTTCGCCGATGCGATGTTGATGGAGTGCGCCAGCACCTCGCCTGCGAGTTGCGAATTGACCAGTGCAACCACCACGCCGATGCGCGTCAAGCCCAACCATATCGGCAGATAGTCGGCGCAGTTCTGCATGAAGAGGACCGCCGAATCGCCGCGCTGAAGGCCCTGTGCAATGCCCCAGCGGGCATACCGATTGGTGTGAATGCCCAATTGGCCGTAGCTCAACGTCGATTCGATGGAGATCAGCGCCGGCGCAGCATTAAAATCAGCTGCCAGCCGCTCGATCAGCATGGGAAGCGTAACTCCCTGTTCAGCGATGGTTGCGGTCCTTGCGAGCGCGCGCAGCCAGGCCTCGCGCGCGAATTTCGTATCCACTTCGACCAACTGCGCCACGGAAATAGCCATTTACCCGCTGTCTTGGGAATTGCGAACCATACCACGACTACCCGCATCGTTCGCGATACACTGCCGCGACTGAAACCACGAACATTTGCAAGGATGAAGCGCGAAACAATTGCAATCCACGGGGGCTTCGACTCGGACCCCACGACCAAGGCGGTCGCCGTGCCGATTTACCAGACAGCGGCGTACTCTTTCGACAGCGCCGAGCACGGCGCGGCACTGTTCAATCTCGAGGTGCCGGGATACCGGTACACGCGGATCAGCAATCCAACCACCGATGTTCTGGAACAGCGGGTCACGGAACTCGAGGGAGGAGTCGGCGCACTGAGCGTGAGTTCAGGTCAGACGGCGCTCTACTACGCAACGGTCAACGCGTTGGAAATGGGCCGCAACATCGTTTCCGTACCGCAGCTCTACGGCACTACCTACACGCTGTTCGCGCATATTTTGCCGAAGATGGGCATTGAAGTGCGCTTCGCCAAGTCCGACCGCGCCGCAGATCTTGACGCCTTGATCGACGATGACACTCGCGCGATATTTTGCGAAACCGTGGGCAATCCGGCCGGCAATGTCTGCGACTTGGAAGCTCTTGCGGGCATCGCGCACCGCCGCTCCATGCCGCTGATCGTGGACAACACCGTGGCGACGCCGATGCTGGTGCGTCCGGTCGAATACGGCGCCGACATCGTCATTCACTCGTTGACGAAATTCATGGGCGGCCATGGCACCACGCTGGGCGGCATTGTCGTGGATTGCGGCACGTTTGACTGGACCGCCAATGCGGCTCGCTATCCCATGTTCACCCAGCCCGATGAGTCATATCACGGGCTGGTTTATACCGAGCACTACGGCGCTGCCGCCTTCATCGGCCGCTGCCGCAGCGTCTATCAACGCACGCTGGGAGCGGTGCTTTCGCCAATGAACGCGTTCCTGCTGCTGCAGGGCATCGAGACGGTGGCCGTGCGTGTCGATCGGCACATCGAGAATGCGCGCCAGGTGGCCGAGTTCCTGCGCGCTGACGGCCGCGTCGAGTCGGTGAATTACGCGGGCTTTGCGGACAGTCCGTATTATCCGTTGGTGCGGAAATACCTCGGCGGCCGAGCGTGTTCGCTCATGACATTTGAAATACGCGGTGGGCTGCCCGCGGGCATGCGCTTCTACAATGCGCTCAAACTGTTCAAGCGATTGGTGAACCTGGGCGATGCGAAATCCCTCGCCTGCCATCCCGCCTCGACAACGCATCGGCAGATGTCAGCGCAAGAGCAGCTGGCCGCGGGCGTGGGCCCCGGAAGTATCCGCTTGAGTGTCGGCATCGAGCACATCGAGGATATCCTCGCCGACTTGGATCAAGCACTCGGCGCCGCCGCTTGAATCCGAAGTCATTGCCGGATGCCATTCCGGCGTTATTCCCGGAAGCGTCCGAGCGCGATCGAATCGGCCGCTGGTTGACGGATGAGCTGGAAGCTTCGCTGCGGCGGATTCAGGCGGGTCCGGTGACGCCGAACATCGATATGCAGAAATTCCGCGCCGAGCTCGAGACCTTTGATTTCAAAGCTCCGCTGCCGCTCGACGATGCATTGCGCTGGGCGATCGAGCGGATGGAGCATGGCATCGTTCAAATGGCGAACCCGCGCTATTTCGGACTGTTCAATCCGGGCGCCAATTTTCCCGCGCAATGCGCCGACCGAATCGTGGCACTGTTCAATCCGCAGCTTGCGAGTTCGGCCTCCTCCCCGATACCGGTCGCGTTGGAAAGTCACCTGATTCGCGCTGTCGCCCGCCGAGCAGCCTTCGGCGATGATGCCGCCGGCCATTTTGCCACCGGCGGATCCGAGGCGAATTACACCGCTCTGCTGTGCGCGCTGACGGCCGCCAATCCGGGTTTTTCGAGCGACGGCGTACGCGCCTTTGCGGGACCCGTAAGGTTCTATACATCCCAGGACTGCCACATCGCATGGCTCAAAATCGCGCACCAAGCGGGAGTCGGGCGCGCGGCTCTGCACATGGTCGCAACCGACGGCCGCGGCCGGATGGATCCGAAAGCACTGCAGCGGGCGATCTCCGATGACCGGGCCGCGGGAGCGGTGCCGGTGATGATTGTTGCCACCGCAGGAACCACCGGCGGCGGCATGATCGATCCATTGCATGCCTGCGCCGACCTCGCAGCGCAAGAGCAGCTTTGGTACCACGTCGATGCCGCCTGGGGCGGGTCCGCACTGGCATCGATTCGTCTGCGCGGCGTGCTCGAGGGTCTCGAGCGCGCCCATTCGATCACCATCGATGCTCACAAATGGCTGGCGACGACCATGGGATGCGCCATTTTCATCACGCGCCGCGCAAACCTCTTGTCGGAGGCATTTCATGCGTCGGCGAATTTCATGCCCTCGAGCGTCTCGGCAGTCGATCCTTATTTGAACAGCGTGCAATGGTCGCGCCGCTTTTTGGGTTTGCGTTTGTTCCTGGCGCTGGCGGCCGCCGGTTGGGTGGGACTGGGCGCGCACGTGGAGCGCGGTGTTCTGGTGGTGGAGCGCATCAAGCAACGGCTCATCGCCTCGGGATGGATCATCGCCAATGATTCGCCGTTGGCGGTACTCAACGCCATCCCCCCTGCGGAGTTGGGCGACGTGCGCAGCCTGGTGGGCCGAGTCGTGGCCTCAGGGCGGGCCTGGGTCGCGCCGACCACTTTCGAAGGTCGCGAGGTGGTGCGGATCTGCGCGACAAATGGCGAGACCAGGATCGAAGACGTGGATGAGCTGGTCGCCGTGCTCAACGAGCGGACCCAAAATTGCTAGCGGCGCTGTCCCAGGGTGCGAGTCACCAGCGCTTCAATGGATGACAACGAATGGAAATTCTCGGGCGTAATATCGGACTGGGCAATGGCAATATCGAACTCCAATTCGACGGCAAGCATGAGATTCACCATTTTCAAGGAGCTGACACCGAGGTCGCTGAGCTGAGCGTCAAGGGGAAACGGATCCGCCGGGGCGCTGCCCGAGCCTAGAACCACTTTTACGACCGCAACGAGCCGCCCGGTTACGTCTTCGCTCGTCTGCGGATCCACTGGATGCTTCTCCCGAAGGGTAACCGGGCGATATTGCCGTGTAGCGCAGGATACGGAATACGCCGCAGGTTTTACATATGTTTTTAAAGTGAGCCGGACGTCACTAAGTGACAATAAATCGGCGCGCAAGTCATTGTCCCAATAGGGCCCTCCCCGCATAATCACCCGGTTGTAAGGCTTCTGAGTAGTTCCAATATGGCAGTCGAGACTCATCGGATACCCGGTGCTCTTCGCGTAAACACTGCGCGCCAAAGCGATCTGACCGCTCGAGCGCGAGCGGCGGGCGACGTTGCCAAAATCAACGCGGCAGCGGTTGACGCGGAAGCGCGCTTCCCGAGCGAAGCCTTTGCGGAGCTGCGCAGACAGCGGCTGCTCGGCATCCAGGTGCCGCAAGTTTTGGATGGTGAAGCCGCGACCATCGGTGAGCTTGCAGACGTGTGCTACATCCTCGGTCAGGCTTGTTCCTCGACCGGCCTGATCTACGCAATGCATCAGATCAAGATGGCTTGCATGGTGCGTCACTTCAAGAATTCTCCGGCGCTCGAAGCTATTCTTCGCCGCATCGCCTCCGAGCAGCTGCTGATGGCGTCTTCGACCACTGAAGGCCAGGCCGGCGGCAACGTCCGATCGAGCGAAGCGGCTGTTGAGCATGATGGCGCGCAGATAACGCTCGAGCGCAAGGCGACGGTGATTTCCTATGCCGTGGAAGCGGATGGAATCGTTACCACCGCGCGGCGCGCAGCCGATGCCGCGGGAAATGACCAAGTGCTCGTCGTTCTCTTGAAGTCCGACTACACTCTGGAGCGATTGCAGGTGTGGGACACGCTTGGCATGCGCGGCACGCACAGCGAAGGATTCACGCTTCGCGCGCGCGCCGCGGCCGGTCAAGTCATGCCCGAGCCGTACGAGAGAATTCATGCCCAGACCATGGTTCCGTTTGCTCACTTGTTGTGGGGTTCGGTGTGGGCGGGAATTGCCGCCGCCGCGGCCGCCAAAGCGCAGGCGTTCATCCGCCACGTGGCCAGGCAGGCGAATGGCCAAATGCCTCCCGGTGCTGCACACTTCACCCAAGCAGTGTCGTCGTTGCGCACGCTTCGCTCGTTGCTGGCGGCAAACCTGCACAGCTACGAGGGCATCATGTTCGACGAGAAGGCGATTTCCTCCTTGGACTTTCAGGCAATGATCACTTTGACGAAGGTGCAGGCCTCCGAGCTTGCCGTGACCACCGTGTTGAGTTCGCTGCGCGCCTGCGGCCTGTCCGGCTATCGCAATGACACCGAGTTCACGATCGGCCGGCTGCTGCGCGATGTCTTGTCCGCGCCGATCATGATCAGCAACGATCGCATCCTGTCGAACCTTGCGACGACATCGCTGATGACGCCGCTGCCATCCTCGATCAGTGGTTGATCGCACCGTGTCTCCCGACGGCGCCGCCCAGCACCCGCTTGCGCACCTGGCCGACGCGCTGTTTCGCCCCATGGGCGTCGAAGGCGTTTACGCACGCACGGCCCTCTATGTGGACCTGGTCGAACATCTGGAACGATACATCACGCGCCAGGGCGATCCGCGCGCGGAAGTCATGCGCTTTCCGCCGGTGATGAGCCGCTCGCAACTGGAAAAATCCGGCTACCTCAAGAGCTTTCCGAATTTGCTGGGCTGCGTTTGCGCATTGCACGGGTCCGAGGCCTCGATTCGATCCGCCGTCGAGCGCTACGACAACGGCGGCGATTGGACAACTTCACTCACCTCCTCGGATCTGGTGCTGTCGCCGGCCGCCTGCTATCCGGTGTATCCGATTGCGGCGGCGCGCGGCAAGCTGCCAGCCGGCGGATTGCAGTTCGATATCGAGGCTGACGTGTTCCGGCATGAACCCTCCTTGAGCCTCGACCGGCTTCAATCCTTTCGCATGCGCGAGTTCGTGAGGATCGGCTCGCCGGAAGTGATTGTGGATTTTCGCGAGCAGTGGATGGCCAAAGCACCGCTGTTGGCGGCCGAACTCGGGCTGCCGCATTCCATGGATGTTGCCAACGATCCGTTTTTTGGCAGAGTGGGACAGGTGATGGCCGTCAGCCAACGCCAACAGGCTTTGAAATTCGAGCTGCTGATTCCGTACTATCCCGATGCATCACCCACCGCTTGCATGAGCTTCAATTACCACCGCGAACATTTTGGTCAGGTGTGGGGCATCCGCGATGAGAAAGGCGAATTGGCGCATACCAGTTGCGTTGCTTTTGGAATCGACCGGCTGGCGGTGGCGCTGTTCGCGAATCATGGTCTCAACTTCAAGAACTGGCCGGCGGCGACTCGGCAGGCGCTGGCCCTGTAGATTTGCCTGCGCCGAATGTCGCTCGACCCGCGCGTCAGACGCTTCTTGGATTTTCTGGCCGCCGGCAACCCGCCGGACGCGCGCGAGGCAACGGTTGAGGAACGGCGCCTTGGTCTAACCGAGCTCATGAAATTGGCCGGCCCTGAAGCGGCGGTTGGCGCAGTCGCGGATCGAAGAATTCCGGGGCCGGGCGGCACCTTGGCCGTGCGGATCTATTCGCCGCCGAATGCAGCCGCGCTGGAGCCGGCCCTCGTGTATTTTCATGGCGGGGGCATGGTGGCCGGCACTCTGGCCACGCACGATTCGATCGCGCGGGCTCTCGCGCATTACGGCGCCGTCCGAGTCGTGTCGGTCGACTATAGGCTCGCTCCCGAGCATCGCTTTCCCGCCGCGTTGGATGACGCGCTGGCGGCGGTTCACTTCATCAGCGCCAATGCCGCCGCGCTTGGTATCGATGCTCTGCGGCTCGGTGTCTGCGGCGATTCCGCAGGCGGCACCTTGGCCGCCGTCACCTGTCAGGCCGCCGCTCGAACCGGCAGCCCGCATCTGGCGCTGCAGCTGCTCATTTGCCCGATCCTAGACTATAGCCGCTTGACGGCGTCGCGGCGCGACTTAGGATCGGGCTACTTGATCGATCAGGCCACTCTCGATCACGATCTAATGCACTACCTTCCCGCGGGTGTGGAAACATCGAACCCGCTTGTTTCGCCCGCACTCGCGGATGATCTGAACGGCATCCCGAGAACCCTCATTCACACTGCTGAATTTGATCCGCTGCGTGATGAGGGCCGGAATTATTTCAGTAGCCTGACCCGCGCGCGCGTCGAAGTGTCCTACACTTGCCATCCAGGTATGATCCATCTTTTCTATGGACTGGGGTCCGTCATTCCCTATGCGCGCACCGCATTCGAGCAGATCGGCGCCGAAATTCGCGCCGCGCTGGCCTAACCAGAGGAGATGCTAACGTGGCGGAACGCATCGTCGCGCAGCGCTTGATTGAACAACTGCACGCCGCGCGCGTCAGCGGCGATCTTCAGGGTATGTGCCGCGTCTTCGCCCAGGATGGCCGATTCGAGATCCTGGGGGCCAGCGCCGACAAGCCGATTGCCATTCGAGCGAAAGATCTGGCCGAGTTTCGCCCATGGCTTGCGATGATGGTGAAGGTTTTCCGAATCAGCAACTACCACTTGCTGGACTTGGTGGTCGAATGGCCGCGCGCCACGGCGCATTGGCGCGCCGATATCTATTCCAAGGTTACCGGCGTCACCGTGCTCACGGAACTCGTCGACGTTGTGCAGTTGAACGGGGAGCATATCGCGGCTTACACGGAATTCTTCGCGCCGCGCTGACTATGCGTAGGTGATCAGGCTCAAATCGGCATTGGTATCGAGATGCGGCAGCCCGTTGAAGCTCACGAGCTGGTGGCGGCGCGGCGTTGAGGCGAATTCGGTCAGCGAGCTGTTGCGAATTCGCAGGTTCAATTCGACGGCGGACGCGGGTGGGGCCTTCAGAGCCGCAGTCACCATGGCGGCGATGGGACCGCCGGAACTGACGACGAGCACATGGCCGTCCGGAAAGCGCTGGCGAGCTTCGATGAGGGCCGCTACGGCGCCATCCTGGAAGGCTTGCCACGCGGGCATGCCGACGGGCTGCGTGCGGTCCTCAGCCCACGCCAGCAGCGCCTCCCGCAGCAGGCGGAAGTGCTCGCGGACCACGACAGGATCGCGCCGCGCCGCCGCCGCGTCCGGTGAGGGAGCCTCACCGGTCAGCGCCATCAAAATGGCTTCGGGATTGTATTCGTCGAGGCCGGGGAAGTGCTCTTGCAGCGGGTTGGCGCCGAGCTGCGGATGGCCCTCGAATATGCCTTGGGCGGTCTCCATTTGGCGGCGCAGAGTCCCGGTGAATACCGCATCGAAGCGAATCTGGCGCGCCGCGAAGTAGCCGCCGAGCAGTCGCGACTGGGCAAATCCCGTTTCCGTCAGCCGATCGTAATCGTCAGTGCCGAAGGCCGCCTGGCCGTGGCGCACGACATAGATTGCTCCCATATCAGGAGCCTACCTCAACCGTGTCGCGAGATGCATCGCGGCTCCAGGGTAAGTCCAGCGTGACGCTGAGCCCGCCGCCCTCGCGGTTCGCCAATTGAATCCGCCCGCCGTGCGCCTCGGCAATTTCGCGCGCGAGCGCGAGCCCCAATCCCGTGCCGCTGCGTTTGGTCGAATAGAAAGGCAGGAGTGCCTGCGACAGCACGGTCTGAGTCATGCCGGAGCCGCGGTCCCGCACTTCGATTCGTTGGTCGGCGCCGGTGCAGACGATCGACAGTTCAACCTCCGCCGCCGCTCCGCCGGCCTCGTGGGCGTTCTTCAGAAGGTTGATGAGTGCTTGTTCGACTTGCACCCGATCGAACCAGCCCGGCAATTCCGGCAAGTGATCCGTGTGCATGAATGACTGTTGTCCCTTGAGATCGGCGAGGAACTGCTGCCATGGCACGCTGTCCGGCCGCGGTGCGGGCAGCTTGGCAAAGGTCGAGTAGCCGCTCACAAAGTGGTGCAGATGCTCGGCACGTTCCGCAATTGCCGAGAAAACCGCGGGCAGCGCCGCATAGTCTCCGCGCCGCGCAATTTCCGCCCCCGAATGCGCCAATGAAGACAGCGGGCCCAGGGAATTATTGAGTTCATGGCTCAATACCCGGATCAGCTTTTTCCAGGTCGACACTTCCTGCCGCGACAGCTCCCGCGTCAGGCGCTTGAGAAGGTATAGTTGAAACGTGCGGCCCTGCAAAATGAAGGAGCGCTGCGACAAGTGGAATGTCTCCTCAACGCCGTCGATCTCGGCCGAAAACAGACTGTCGCCTGGATCGCTGGCCGCGCCCTGAATGGCGAGCGGCGCATACGTCAGCGCGTCCCGGAACCTAAGTCCCTGAAGACTCCGTCCCTCGCTCAATAAATGCCTTGCTGCAATATTGGCATACGCGATGCGGTCGTTTGCATCGACCAGCACCAACGCAACCGGCGAGTTCTGCATCACGGTATCCAGAAGCAGCTCTCGCTGCACCAGATTCGCTCGTTGCTGGCGCAGTGCCGCCGCCAAATCGTTGTGCGCCGACATCAGCTCGCCAAGTTCGTCGTCACGATCTGCGACCAGCGATAGACTGAAATCGCCTTCGCGATAGTTCGCAACCGTGCCCGATAATGCCCGCAGCATTTGCTGGATGGGCCGCATGAAGCGCGCGGCCAGCCACAGCACGGGAAGCGTCGCCGCACAGAGGACCAGTAACCAGCCGAGCAGCAAGCTGTCGAGCCACTGCGACACCCAAGCAGTCAATGCGGCCGTAGCAGCGACCATCAAGAACAGGAGAAGCGCCAGCTTGCCTTTCAGGCTCATGCCACCGCCGCTCAGGGGCCACTCAGGGGGCGCAAATTGAACCGTTCCAGGCGCCGGTACAAGGCTTGACGCGACAGCCCGAGACTTTGCGCCGCGCGGCTGATGTTCCCCCCCGCCTCACGCAATGTCGCCTCCAACACTTCTCGGCTGATGTGCTCGGCGTCGCGCGGCGCGGCGCGCTGCGCAGCCGGTAGATTCAGATCCGCAACGCCCACCATGTCGTCGCGCGCCAAGAGCTTGGCGCGTTCAATTGAATTGCGCAGCTCGCGGACGTTACCGGGCCAATCGTGCGCCAGCAGCGCGGCCGCGGCGTCTTCGCTCAAGGTCAAATCCTGACCAAGAAAATGCCGGGCCAGCGGCAGAATATCCGCCGTGCGTTCGGCCAGCGACGGCACGGCGATGTCGATGACATTGAGCCGGTAGTACAGATCTTCGCGAAACCGTCCTTCGCGGATCAGTGCGGGAAGATCGGCGTTGGTGGCGCTCAAGATCCGCGCTTGCGCGATCCGCGTCTTGCTGGATCCGAGCATCTCGAATTGGCCGGTCTCGAGCACGCGTAATAATTTCACCTGGCCGGCGAGGGGAAGATCTCCGATCTCATCGAGCAGCAGGGTGCCGCCATCGGCCGACTCGAAGCGGCCGGTGCGTGCGCGATTGGCGCCCGTAAAGGCGCCCGCCTCCGCGCCGAACAGTTCGGCTTCGATCAGTTCGGAGGGAATGGCCCCGCAGTTGACGACAACGAAGGGACCTGAGCGAATCGCCGAGTTCGCGTGAATGATCTGCGCGATGCGCTCCTTTCCCGCGCCATTGGGGCCGGTGATGAGCACCCGTACATCCGCGCGCGCCACGCGGCAGGCAAGTTCCACGGCACGCTCCATGGCGTCGGAGGCAAATACGATGTCGCAGAGGTCATACTGCTCCGCCAATCGTTCGCGCCGGCGGCGTTGTTCGTCCTGCAGCCGCTGACGCTCGCGGGTGGCCTCCGCCAATTCCAGCAGATTTTCCACCGTTGCCAGCAGCTTGTCGTTGTCCCAGGGCTTGCCGATGTAATCGGCGGCGCCGGCTTTGACCAGCTGCACGGCGGACTCCAGATGCGTCCATGCCGTGAGCAGTACCACCGGCAAATCCGGCTGCTGCGCCCGAATCGCCCGAAACAGGGTTGCTCCCTCCTCTCCCGAAGTGGTATCGGCGCTGAAATTCATGTCGGCGATGACCAGATCGACGCGCTCGCGCGCCAGCGTCGCGAGACCCTTGGGGGGCGTGGCGGCGATGAGCGTTCGAATCTCATGCAAACCGAGCAGCAGCGACAGTGCCTGGGCTACCGCGGGATTGTCATCGATGATAAGTACCGTTCGCATGGGCGGATGTTAGCGGGTGCGGCGCTGAATCACACCAGCCCCATGGGATACGCGCGCGGGACTAGCCGCCGCGCGTGGCGAGCGCCGGCGGGATGGACGCCGCTCGCAGCGCCGGCCAAAGCACGGCCGCCTGACCGAGCAGCAGCATGATGAGCGCGCCGAGGAAGACGCGGCTGTTATCCATGCGCACCATGGCGAAGCTGCGCACCATCCACAGATTCAATGCGATGGCGCAGGCAATCCCGGCCGCCGTCCCGGCGCCAGCGATCAGCAGGTTTTCCGTTTGGAAGTAGCGCACGATGGCCTGCCGGGTAGCGCCAAGCGCCCGGCGAATGCCGATCTGCTGCCGCCGCAGCGCGACCCAGTAGCTGGTCAAACCGATGATTCCAAACGCGGTCACGATGAGCAACGCCGTGCAGACAGCCACCAGCAATATGATGAGTCCATGATCGCCCCGATAGGCCGCGGCTCGGATTTGCAGCATGGATTGGCCGCGCAATATCCGATTGTCGTCAAGCGCCAGTAGCTTGGCCTCGGCAGCCTTCATGACGGCATCGAGCTGTCCCGGCTGCGTCCGCACCATGTATTGGGGAGACGGTGAGAGCAAACGAAGAGGCGCCAACACGGAGTACTCGGGGAATGTGCTGAGCAATCCCGTGGCCACCGTGAAAGGCCCTTGGAGGCGATCGACGATGCCGATGATGGGCGAGGACTTCTCGTCGCTTTCAACGAAGATCGATTGCCCGAGAGCATTTCCGGAGGGAAAGAGCTTTTCCGCGAGTGCCTTCGTGACGATGACGCCGCCTTTGTCAACCTGATCGAGCTCGCCCCGATCCACAATCTCCTCGGCCGTGAAATTGCGGCCGGCGACAAGCCTCAAACCGAGCGTCGCCAGCGCATGTTGATCCCCCATGTAGTAGGCGGCGGTTGCATTGCCGATTTTTTGCTTCGCGGTCAGACTGACGGTTTCGACCCAACCGCCGCCTTCCATCGGGTACATGTTTGCCGCATAGGCATCGAGCACCCCGGGCATCGAGCGCAGCGCGGCCTCATCGGCAGCCTGCCGAGCAGCCAGATCGGCGGAATGTTCCATGTTGTCGGTCGAGATCACAAACACATTCTGTTCATCGACCCCCGACGGCCTGTCGCTCCACGCAGTGCGCTGTTCGATCAGCGTGATCGCATTGGCCAGGAATGCGAGCGTGACCGCCATTTGCGCGGCGATCAGCAATGCGCCGAACTTATTGCGGCGCATGGCGGAAAGTATCGGGCGCACTTCCATGGGATCTCCTACTGAGCTTTTAGCTGCCAGGCCGGCTGCACATGCGCGGCTCGCCAAGTGGGGTACAGTCCCGCCGCGACGGTAGCCGCCACGGCGAGCAGCACGGTCAGGCCGGTATCGGTCAGATCAAGATGCGTCAGGGCGACGAATTCCTTGGTCAGCAGCGAACGCGCGGCCCAAAGCCCCAGTGCCGTCAGCCCGAGGCCGACTATGCCGCCCGCCAGCCCAACGATGCCGGTCTCGATCAGGCACTGCATGAAAATCGCGCCGCGGCTGGCGCCGAGCGCCCGGCGCACGCCGATGTCGCCCGCCCTTCCCATGATCTTCGCGAGCATCAGCCCCATCGCGTTCATCAAGCACACCAACAAAAATCCAAACGACACCAGGATCAGGATGTGCACCTCGTTGGGCACGATATGCCTGTACGCAAGCCAGTCCGTGACATCGCGCAGTTGCGTGTGCGGCGGCCAGTGGAAACGTCCCAGGCGCTGCTGCTCGGCCGCATAGTTATTCAAGAACGTGCGATATTTCTCGGCATCCGCCGCGCTCGGCAGTTCGACCCAAAATTGCAGCCAAACACATTCTGACTGCAGCAGCCCCGCAAACCCGGGATCCACATCGCTGTTGCAGTTCGTGCTGCCGGTAGGCGGCATTTTCTTGTCGATGGCGCGCGTAAAGGGCAGGAAAACCCCTTCGCTATCGCCGAAAGGTCGGATCCCCAAATCATAAAAATGAGGAATTAAATGCCAGTCATCGAGGACGCCGGTCACCGTATAGTTGTCATTGTCGAGGCGAATGGTCTTGCCAATGCTGTTGGCGCCGCCAAACAGCCGGTCATTCGTTTCACGCGTGATCACTGTGACCGGTGCACGATTCTCATCATCCGCCGCACTCCAGGGACCTCCATATTTGAAGGGCACGTCGAACATCGGGAAAAAATCCGCATAAGCGGCTCTTGCGAATACCTTGAAGGGCTTTTGCCCCGGATTGGACGGCCGCAGCGCGAACCGAGTCGCCATTAACGCGCTCTGGCGTTTGGCGGCGCGCGCCTTCATCAAGGCCATTGCATCGGTGTAACTCAACTGGAACTCCAGGTGATCCGAAGAGAGACCCTCGGGCCGGTCCGGTCCCCAGTTGTCGATTTGCGGGGCGAATAGCTGGCTCGACTTTTGCGGAATTGGGTTGCCGGACATCGCGCGGAAAACGGTCAGCGTCGTCATTGCTGCGCCGATACCGACCGCAATCGCCGTGATCATTAGTGCCGTGAGCACGGCATTGCGCTTTAGGCTGCGCAGTCCCAGACGAAGATAGTAGTTGAACATGATTCGCCGGCGACAACCCGCTATGCGCGCGTCGCCAGCGCCGGCGGTATGGACGCTGCTTTCAGTGCCGGCCACAGCACCGCGGCTTGCCCCAGCAGCAGCACGACCACGGCGCCGATGATGGGGTAGCTGACATGCAGACGCTGCATTTCAAAGGTGCTGACCATCCACAGGTTCGCCGACACCGCCAAGGCGATACCCAGCAACGCACCGGCCGCGGCGATCAAGAAATTCTCGGTTTGAAAATAGCGGACAATGCCATTGCGCGTCGCGCCCAGGGCTCGACGGATGCCGATCTGGCGCCGACGCTGCGCCACCCAATAGCTGGTAAGGCCCACGATGCCGAATGCGGTGACCGCCACCAGCGCAGCGCAGACGACTCCGAGTATGACGGCAAGGCCGCGATCGTCTTTGTAGGCGTCGTCGCGCGCGTCGGTCAGCGAGACGATCTTCTCCAGGACGCGGCTGCGGTTGGTCTCGAACAGCTTCTTTTCTGCTGACTTGACCACGGCCGGCAGCTGGCCTGGTTGTGTGTGGACGATATAAAATACATAGGGATTGATGTACCTGAAAGGCTCGATGATGGAGTAGTCGTTGAATTTTTCAGACCACGTTCCAACCCAGGGAACCTGCAGGCGGTCCACGACGCCGACGATCGGAATGGTATTATTTTCGGGCTTGGTGAAGAGTGACTGGCCCAATGCACTCTTGCCCGGAAAAAGTTTCTCCGCCAAGGCCCGCGTGATGATCGCGGCGGAAGCCGGCGTCAGGTCATTGTTGCCATTGCGGTCGAGGACTTCATCCGAATTGAAATTACGCCCCGCAACCAACCTGAGCCCCAAGGAATTCAACCCGTGTTCATCCGCGAAATAAAACGCCGTCTGGGCCGAAGATTCCTTTTGATCCGAAGTGAGGAAAACTCCCCCGCTCGATCCGCCATTGCTCAAAAGATACGAATTGGTGGCAAACGCATCGACGACCCCGGGCAGCGCGCGCAATGCCGCGAGATCTGTCTGCTGGCGCGCCGCGAGGTCGGGCGGCGAGCCCACCCATTGATTCGGAATGACAAAGACGTTTGCTTCATCCGCGCCGGTCGGCCGATGGCTCAAGATAACGCGCTGCTCGATAATGAACAGCCCGTTGCAAAGAATTGCAAGCGTGATCGCCATTTGCACGCCGATGAGCAGCGCGCCAACTTTGTTTCGGAGCATCGCGGAGAGAATGGGTCGAAGTTCCATGGTCGTCCTCTTACTGAGCTTTGAGTTGCCAGGCGGGTTGAACTTGAGCCGCGCGCCAGGTGGGATATAGTCCCGCGAGAATCGTGGCGATCACCGAAATCGACACCGCGATGGCGACGTCGGCAAGACTGAAGTGGGTGAGCCGCGTCACCTCTTCCGATAGCAGCGAGCGCAGCCCAACGAGGCCGAGCATCGTGAGGGCAAGGCCCAGGAGACCGCCCGCGAACCCGATGACGGCCGCCTCGATCAGGCATTGGCTGAAAATGGCGCCGCGGTTTGCGCCAAGCGCGCGGCGCACACCGATATCGCCCGCACGCCCCATGATTTTTGCCAGCATCAAGCCCATGGCGTTGAGCAGACAGACCAGGAGAAAGCTGAACGAGACCACGACCAGAATGCGCACCTCATTGGAAACGACGTGCTGATAGTTGAGCCACTCGCGCACGTCGTGCAGCTTGGTGTTGGGCGGCCAATGAAATCGCCCGGAGCGCTGTTGCTCGGCTGCGTAATTGTTCAGCACCATACGGTAGTGCTCTGCATCCGCTGCGGTCGGCAGTTCTACCCAGAATTGGAACCATACGCATTCGGAATGCAAGTGACCGTCCCATCCCGCCCCGACGTCGCCGCGGCAATTGTTGTTGCCCCAGCTCGCCATTTGGCTCTCGATCGCCCGATTGAAGGGCACAAAAGCCTGCTCTGCTTTGCCGTACATATCGTTATTGAGGTCATAGAATTTCGGTATCGGTTCCCAGCGATCGATCACACCAACCACCCGAAAGTCGCGGCCATCTAAATTGATGGTCTTGCCGACCGGATTTGCCCCCGCGAAGACCTTGTCATTGAGATCGCGAGCAATCACTACGACATCCGAACGGCCCTCATCGTCGGCCGCAGTCCATGGCGCTCCGTAGAGAAAGGGCACGCTGAACATGGGGAAGAAATCGGCGAAAGCCGCGCGAGTGTGTACCTGAAATGGCCGCAGGTCCGGATTCGATGGTGTCAACGCCGCGCCCGTTGCATACATGGCGGTTTGCCGCCTTGCAGCGCGCATGTTCATGAATGCCATGGCATCGGTATAACTGATCTGCTCCTGCAGATTGTCCGGGCTGCCGCCTGCGCCGCCGCTTCCACCCCGGCGCGGCTCCCAATTCTGGATCTGCACGGCGAACAATTGCCGTGATTTATTGGGAATGGGGTCGTCCCCCATGGCTCGAAACACCGTCAGCATGGTCATTGAGGCCCCAATGCCGACGCCGATGGCCGCGATCATCAACACGGTGAGCACGACGTTGCGTCTGAGGCTGCGCAATGCGAGACCAAGGTAGTAGTTGAACATGGATGATCTTCCTTAGGGATGCGCGCTCGCAGCAGTCACCAGTCGCGGTTGCGCCGCCAGATCCACCACCTGCCCGTCGACGATGTGAACTTCACGCTGCGCGCGTATCGCAAGCTCGGGATCGTGGGTGACCATGACGATGGTGGCGCCGTCGCGATGCAATTCTTCGAGCAGATCCAAAACGCCGCGCGCCATTTGAGTGTCGAGATTGCCCGTCGGTTCGTCCGCCAGCAGCAGCCGCGGGGATCCGGCGAGCGCTCGCGCGATCGCCACCCGCTGCTGCTGCCCTCCGGACAGTTCCGCGGGATAGTGCCGGGCGCGTGCGGATAAACCTACTCTTGCCAGGGATTCCTGGATGCGGCGGCGTCTTTCGGCACCGTTGAAGCCGCGGTAGCGCAGCGGCACATCGACGTTATCTTGTACATTGAGATCGGGAATCAGATTGAAGGCTTGAAAGATGAAGCCGATCTTTTCATTTCGCAGCCGCGATCGCTGGTTGTCGTTCAAGCCGCGCACGTTTGCGCCGTCCAACTGGTATTCGCCGCCGCTGAATTCTTCGAGCAGCCCCGCGATCGACAGGAAGGTTGTCTTGCCCGAGCCCGATGGTCCGGTCACGGCCACGAACTCGCCTTCGCGCACGTGGATCGAAAAATCCCGCAACGCGAAAGTCTCGACGACTTCGGTTCGATACGCTTTCGAAAGGTGAGTCATTTTAAGCATGATGTGTTCTCACAAGGCTGGTTGTTCAATGGTTGCCGTTCAATTCAAGATTCAGTGGCTCAAGATGACGCGTTGCGCCCCGTTGAACGCGTCGGTGCCCGAAATCACGATCTGATCGCCGATCGACAATCCATCGAGGATTTCGACTTTGGCGATGCTGGCGGCGCCGAGCTGCACCGGACGGCGCTCGGCGACATTTCCATGGACGATATAGGCGAAACCGCCGCCCTCTTGATCGACAAAAGCGCCTCGATCGACCATCAAAACGTTGTCGCGCTTATCGACGAATATGCGCACCGCCAGGCGCTGGCTTTGCCGCAGACCGGCCGGCTTCTCGCTCCCGAAGCGCAGCCGCGCGGTGACTTGGCCGGCCACGACTTCGGGCGAGACGCCGCTGACGCTCCCCTGCCAGTGATGTCCACCACCCTCCAGATCCGCGCTCATGCCCGGCCGCATATCGCGGGCCAGGCTCTCCGTGACCTTGATCTCGACCTCGAGCGCCGACAGATCCACCACAGTGAGCAGCGGCGCGTCCTTCGCCACGCTGGAGCGATCGGCGACCTGCACTTGGCCGACCTGACCGTCCACCGGCGATTTGACGTTCAAGCCGTCGACCTGGCGCTTGAGGTCATCCACCAGGAACTGCTGGCGATCGAGCAATGCCTTTTTGCTGTCGATGTCGAATCGATTTTGCTTCGGCTGCGACTCGTAGTTGCTCTTTGCCTGTTGGAAGGCAAACTGCGCTTTTTCCAGAGAGTCTTCGGCTTTGAGAGCCTGCAATTCCGAATAGGCGCCCATCTCATACGCCTTGCGGCTGCGATCGCGCTCACGCAGCGCGGTTTTTTGATCGACCTCGGCCTGGTTGTAGGCATCGCGCAGCTGTGAAAGCGTGTGGTCCGCATCCAGCGTCGCGCGTTGCCAGTCGACCCGCAGGCCTGCCAAGGTCGCCTCTTCTTGGGATAGTTTTGCGGTTAGATCCGGGCTGTCGATGACCGCCAGCACCTGTCCCTTGGTGACACTATCGCCCGCGTGCACTTTCAGAGTGACCGTTCCGAGCGCATTCGCATACAGCGTGGGACTGACCGCGGCGACCACCTGACCGTCCGCGGCAATGTCGCGCACGAAACTGCCGCGCTCCACCGTCGCGATCGAAACGCGCGCACGGTCCACCGACACTCCAGCGCCGGAATATCGCATCAGGTAGGCGATCAGAACGATCAGCGCCGCGGCGACGATCAGCGCGGCGATAATCATAGTGCGATGACGCTTGAAAAGATTCTTCGGTTCAATGACGCGATCCTGAGCGGATGTGTCGCGCAGCATGATAGGTTCCTTCGGTAGCAGGCGAATGCTCATGTATCACTCTCAATCAGCAGATTATCGATGGCAACGAGGTCCATCTCGGTCAGGCGGCCGGCCTGCTGTTTGAGAATCAACACATTGGTCAAGTAGTCATATCGCGTCTGGTTGTAAGCGCGCCGCGCGGCGTAATAGTTGTTTTGCGCATCCAGCAATTCAAATTCCGTGCCGGTGCCGAACTCCACGTTGCGGCGCATCGCCTCCACGGCGCGCGCACCGGAATCCACGGCGCGATGGGCGGCGGCGATGCGTTGAATCCCCGTCACGATTCCGCGAAACGCCGCGCGAGCTTGCCGTTCGGCATCGCGCAGAGTGGCGTCGTAGGTGGCCTGGGCCTCGTGATAGAGAGCGCGCGATTGACGCACTGCCGAGGCCACCGCACCGCCCTGGAACAACGGCCAGCTGAATGACACGCCGACGGTGTCCAGAGTTTGATTGCCGCCGAGCACTTCGTTCTGGGTGAGTTTCGAACCTGATCCGATCAGCGAAATGGTGGGCAAGGCGCGGCCGCGCTGCACGGCGATATCGCGCGACGCCGCTTCCATTTTCAGTTGCGCCGTGCGCACATCGAAGTTGTCCTGGCGAGCGGATACGACCCAGTCGTCGGCCGATGCGGGATCCGGCGCGACCAGCGGGATATCCTCGCGCAGCGGTTCAGCTTTGCTCACCGGCTGCCCGATGATTTCGGTCATGGCGAGATTCGCATCATCGAGGGCGTTCTGCGCATCGATGACATTTTGTTCGGTTGCGTCGTAGAACGCCTGCGCTTGGTCGACATCGCTGCGCGGACCGACGCCGGTCTGTTCGCGCGCCTTGGCTTGATTGAGCAGAGTGGCGAAGGAATCCCGCTCGGCACGATTGGTGTCGAGCTGATCGGCCGCCGAGAGAATGCCGAAATAGGCCTGCGCCACGCGCAGCACTAGACTTTCTTGGGCGCCTTGATAACTCGCTTCCGCGGCAGCCACCTGAAAATTGGCTTCCTTCAATTGCGCAAAGGATTGGAAGCTCCACAGTGTCTGCGACAGGTTGAGCCCGAGGGAATGCGCCGTCCCATAGCAATATTGATTACTGGCGGATGAGCTGATGGCGCAATCCACGGCCTGCGTACCGAGTGAGGGTCCGCTGTCGTAATTGACGCGTTCGCGCGTGGCGCCGACGTTCGCAGAAACCTGCGGCAGCCACTGAGCGAGAGCCTGGGGCCGTGCTTCTATCAAGGCATCGCGCTGAAATTGGGCGGCTGCCAGGGTCGTATCGCGCGTCAACGCAAGATCGTAGTACTGCTTCAAATCGTTGGCGGCGGCGAGATTCGCCAAGCCCGCCGCAAGCAGCCACCCGATGTAACGCAACATCATCCCCTATCCGCCGCTGGTAAGAATCCTAGTTAGATGAGAGCAAGGAGCGTGCCAGTTTAGGGCCTAGCTTAAGTCTTTGTTAACACACGCATTATTTTTTATTTTCAGGGGCGGACACTGTCCGCGGACACTGTCCGCGGACGCCGTGGCGGACAGCTACCGATTGGTATCCACGACAATTCTTCCGCGAATCTGTCCCTGCAGAAACAGGGCGGCACGCTCGGGGACTTGCGACAGCGCGATTTCCTCGGTCAGAAGTTCCAGCTTCTTGATATCGAGATCCTCAGTCAGCCGGCGCCACGCTTCCACCCGGTCCGCACGCGGACGCATCACGCTATCGATGCCGGCCAAGGTCACACCCCGCAATATGAAGGGCGCCACGGTTCCGGGAAAGTCCATCCCGCCGGCGAGACCGCAGGCTGCGACGACACCCCCGTAGCGCATGGATGCACAAACGTTGACCAACGTATGGCTGCCGACCACGTCGATCGCTCCGGCCCAGCGCTCTTTGGCGAGCGGCTTTCCGGGAGCGGCGAATTGCGTCCGGTCTATCACGTCCGCCGCACCCAGTTGTTTCAGGAACTCCGCCTGGACGGACCGGCCGGTCATGGCGGCAACGCGAAAGCCGAGCTTCGAGAGCACCGCGATCGCGACGCTTCCCACGCCTCCGGCCGCCCCGGTAACCAGGATCTCCCCGCTGCCCGGAGTAATTCCGTGCCGCTCCAGGGCCATGACGCAAAGCATGGCCGTATAGCCTGCGGTTCCGATGGCCATGGCCTGACGAGCGGTGAACGCGGCCGGCAACGGAATCAACCATTCAGCTTTGACTCGTGCTAATTGCGCGAGTCCGCCCCAATGGCTCTCGCCGACGCCCCAGCCGTTCAGAAGAACCCGATCGCCGCTCTTGAAAGCCGAATTGCCGGAGGTTTGTACGGTACCCGCAAAGTCGATGCCCGGCACCATGGGAAATTGACGAACCACCGGTCCCTTGCCGGTAATTGCGAGCGCATCTTTGTAGTTGAGCGTCGAGTAGTCGACTCGCACGCTGACATCGCCCGCCGGCAATTGAGCTTCATCGACGGACTGGATGCCGGCGCGGTAAGACTGCGTGTCGCGCTCAATGAGAACTGCCTTGAACATGATTTCCTCGGCGAATGGGACAGCCAGTAAACAAAACACGGAGCCTGACGTCAATCAATTGCGAATAACCGAGCCAGCGCCGCCCCGCTGTGTCGCGATGGCTGCTTCTGATAGGATCAGCTCGCCGCCCATCCGTTAGCATTCAAATCATGCCGGCATATCCATGAACCTTGCCAGATTCCCGCGAATTCGCTTCGCCCATCTGCCGACGCCGCTCGAGCACCTGACGAACTTGAGCCGCGCGCTCGATGGCCCGGAGATTTGGATCAAGCGTGACGATTGCACCGGCATGTCCACCGGCGGCAACAAGACCCGAAAGCTCGAGTACCTGCTCGCCGAAGCGCGGCAACAAGGTGCTGACATCGTGCTGACGCAAGGGGCGACGCAATCCAATCATGCGCGCCAGACGGCGGCCTGCGCTGCGAGGATGCGCATCGATTGCCACCTCCTTCTCGAGGACCGCACCGGCAAGACAGACCACGACTACACCGCGAGCGGCAATGTGCTTCTTGATTTCCTGCACGGCGCCACCGTCGAGAACTACGCGGCCAATCCTGACATGAATGGCGAACTCGGCAAGGTGGCGGCGCGATTCAAGAGCGAGGGACGCAAGCCTTATCTCATCCCCGGCGGCGGTTCGAATCCCACAGGGGCATTGGGCTACGTCAATGCGGCGATTGAACTGATCGCACAAGCCAATGATATGGGATTGCGCATTGACCATGTCGTACACGCGACGGGCAGCGCGGGAACTCAAGCTGGATTGATCGCAGGTCTCGCCGGTATTCGCTCCGGAGTACCCCTTCTTGGCATTGGAGTTCGCGCACCCCGGGACAAGCAGGAAGACAATGTATTCAAGCTGGCCTGTGCTACCTCCGAACTGTGCGGCGCGGCGGCGGCGGTGCGGCGGGAAGACGTGGTCGCGAACAGCGATTATGTCGGCAAGGGATATGGCTTCTCGACGCCCGCTTCCCTCGATGCCATACAGACGCTGGCAAGGCTCGAGGGCATCCTTCTCGATCCTGTTTATACCGGCAAGGCCATGGCGGGCATGATTGATTTGATTCGCAAAGGGATGTTCAAGAAAGGGCAGAACATCGTGTTCATCCACACCGGCGGCAGCGCGGGGTTGTTTGGCTATGTCGATGACTTCGGCTTTTCCCGATCGCGGCATGCCCGCGCTGCCTGAATCGACCGAGTCCCATCGAGTCATCGGCATCATCGGCGGGATGGGGCCTGAAGCCACCGTGGATCTGATGCGGCGTGTTATTGCCAAAACGCCGGCACGCGACGATGCGGACCACATCCATATGATTGTCGAAAGCAATCCAAAAATCCCCTCGCGCATTGCGCATCTCATCGACGGGACAGGCCCAGATCCGACCCCTGAACTGATCCGAATCGCCGCTAATCTGCAGCGCGCCGGCGCGGATGTATTGGCGATTCCCTGCAACACTGCGCATGTATATGCGGCTTCGATTCGCCGCGCGGTCGCCATTCCACTGCTTGACATGGTCAACTTGACCGCCGCACGCATTGCGGCCTCAGGCCGCGTCACCCGAGTCGGCTTGCTGGCCTCAACCGCAGTGCACAACGCGGCTCTCTATGCGAACGCGTTTTCGTCTCACGGGATCATGACAGCCTCACCCACCCGCCAGGACGAAGTCATGGCGCTCATCAAGGGCGTCAAACGAGGCGAAATGGGAGTGCAAGCCAAAGGCCTGCTCGGGCAGATCGCGCTCGACATGGCGGACCGTTCGGACGTGCTGGTCATCGCTTGCAGTGAATTGTCTGTCATCGGCGCCGGTATTACCGCTAACTTCCAGGACTCTCTGGACGTTTTGGCGCAGGCCATCGTGGGGGTTGCGACCAAGTGATCAGCGGCGCACCCCTCGCCTGATTTTCACGGGCTGTGACGGCGTTTGCAATTTCTCCTTGATTGCTCCTGGCAAAATAACGACCCGTTCTGCGGGAGTGCACCATGATATTTCGACTTAAAGCGCTGGGACTACACCTGCTCGCGAGCGCCGCCATACTGACGCTCATTCTGGGGACCCTCTACTTCGGGTGGTACCGCTGGCCAGGTTGGTACCTCACCCATGTCACCGAGGTGGTCATCGTGATGATCGGCGTCGACGTCGTCGTCGGGCCGCTGCTCACCCTTGTCGTTGCACGCAGCACCAAGCCGCGGCGCGAACTGCAACGCGATATCGCGATGATCATCGTCGTGCAGCTGTGCGCACTCATCTATGGAACGACGTCGCTGTGGAGCGGCCGGCCGCTCTACTACGCATTTTCCGATCCCGTCGTCCAGCTGGTGCAAGCCTACGACATCAGCGCAGAAGACGCCCGGAGTGGCCGAGCTGAAAGCCCTCACTTGGCACCGCACTGGTACAGCTTGCCGCGCTGGATTTGGGCAACCCTGCCTGAAGACGTATTGGAACGCGACAAGAAAAACAATGTGTCAGTCGCAGAAGACGACCCGATTTCGCAGCCCAGATATTTCAAGCCATGGGAGCAGGGCTTGCCGTCACTCAAGGCTCGATTGAGAAAGGTGGACGAGGTAGCCTATTTCTCGCCGCAGGACAAAAGGACCATCAAGAAACACATGCAGGCGCTCGGACTGAGCACCGATGAGTCCAACGCGATTCCTTACATAGGCCGGGGCACACAGCTGCTCGCGGTGTTCGATTTGACGACGATGAAAATGTCCCACATTTTCACGCCCAAATAGCGGGTCCGCATTGACGAAAGCCGCTGCGCCTATTTGTCACATCCGGCGACATCAATTATGCGCAAGATCGGTATCGCTGCCTTCGCTTGATCCATGTCTTTCTGACTCGCCGGCGCATTGCTCAAATTCAACGTTTTGGCAGACCCGTCTGCGTAAGTGATTGTCGCGGACTTGTAGTGTCCGCACTGGGTAGTTACGACCAAATCGGTTGCTCGGCTGGTTGATTTCAGCGAGTTGCCCAGAAGGTCACCCAATTTTCTAGCCGACCCATCCAATTGCTCCTGATTGCGTTTGATCAGGTCCGCGGAAATCAGCGTGGATGGACCCGGCGCCACGTACAGAGCACCGTTGTCCGCATGCGCCGCCACGCTCATGGCACCCAACACGGTAAGAATTGCGGCGCGAACCAGCAATGGGCCGCGGATGCTGTTTCGGTCCCCAATCAAAACGACTCTATCTGCGGTGGTGCCCATTGGAAGTGCTTCCTCGTTCCTGTGCATGGAGTCCGCGCAACTCTATGGGCGTGGAGGAGAGCTGCCCGTGATGGACCGCTCACTAAACGGCGGTATTGTGATGTACGAGTCGCACTGTTCGCGCTGCATTCGCACTATGACAAACATTGTTGGAGTCATCTCGACGCCGCGGCGGTCATCGCTTTGGGCGTCTGCTTTCTTCACGACATATTCCGTCAGCTGGAGCACTCAGGCTGCGTAAGCTTTACCTGTGGGTACGAGCGTTCGTGCCCGAAACGAAAATGAAAGTTCTGGAGGTCCCCTCTTCTTGGCTCCACTAAAAAAGCTCGATTTCCACGAATTCCTCATCCTTGGCGCTATCGTTCCTTATCGTCAATTTCTCGGAAGCATCGCTCCAGCGGAAATCGCCGGGCTCGGAATCCCATAGCCTTGGGGACCTGTCCTCGGGGTTTTCGCTATCCCTGCCTCCGCTCACCGCGAAGATACCGGTATTCGCGGGCCGCGAAAAAACGGTGGTGGATTGGCCGGGTTTTAAAACGATGTCGTAGGCTCGACCCCGCGGATTTTCCATCACCATCTTGAATGAGGAGTCAGGGCGCTTGGGCGGGGCGGGACCGGAGCCAAGCTGGGCATTGTTGAGAATCTCGATGTCCACCACGTGTAGCGGCAGCTCGCCTTGCGCCGTTACCCGATGCGTGTAGGGACCGGTCGCCGTCGAAGAGAATCCAACGTCTCCGGGTTTAACTTCGCGGGTCTCGTGCCGGCCGTCGCTGAACTCATAGGCTTGAGTGGTTGGGATGATAAATACGAAGAAATTATCCCAGGTATGCTCGTGAAATTTAGTCCATGTGCCTTTCGGAACTTGAACGTCGTAGACGCGGACCCTTCCGTTGTCGAATCGAATGTGGTGATTAGGTTCCATGCTCACCGGGAGCGCGGGGTCTTTTGACTGTGCAAGTTCCTGCGATGCAATGCAAGCGAATACGGCTGCGATAAGGACTCGCCTTAAGATGCATGGGGATTCAGAAATCATGTTGTCTCCCTCTTTCCTTTGTAAACCTTCACTGATTACACCACACCTGAGACTAACTCCCTCCTGCGATGAGAGATAGAATCGGCGTTCAGCCAAGGTCATTGTGAGTAATCGCCGCGCCCAACTTGCTGATGCGACAAGACAGTAGGAGTAGTTTTACTTCTCCCGCCGCCACACAAGCACCGTTTTCGATTCCACGCCTGCAATCTGGTGCATCGGGGTGGTAAGGGCAAGCTGATCACCCTGACAATTCGAAGAACCGCTCCTGCGACGTTCCTATCCAGTCTGGAGCTGATGACCCTTCGATGATGTGCACAACGGATTTGCCGCCGGCCGAGATCTTGAAACGACCCCAGTACCCCAGGTAGTTATCGAACGCGGACCGCGCGGCACTGTCCGAGCATTTTCGTCGATCTTGGGTGCCGCACTTCGTCAAGCCCGGTGCTAAAAGGTGCACGGACATATGTGCGTGCGAGTCATGGATAAGCTGGCCCAACGGCGAGGAGCCATAAAGATCACTGGAGGATCCGTCGGCTTTTACTTGCTTGTCGCTGATCAACTTCCAGGTGCCGATGAGTGAATGCGGAGTGGTGGCGGGGTAGACGTCGCTTGCCGGGAGGCACATTGCGAACGCCAGCACCAGTAACGCAACGGACGGATGGTTCATCATTCGAACACCTCTAAGGAAGCAAGTCGGATTCACTACACGCGCGGGGGGGCAGTTTCGCATTCCTATAGGTCGAAGGCCTGGCCACAATTCCCAATCTCATAGCGAAAGCTCTTGCTGAAAGCGACCACGCGCAGGCGTGGGTGACCTCGTGTGCTAAGGGCCACCCAACCGATATCAGGCGGATCTCGACCCCGGAGCCGTTAGTGGTCAGCGTCGGCTTTGCAGTAATGCGCAGGACGCAACCGTTGTTGCCGCGGCCATCCTGGTTGACTTTCGATGTGTTGGGGATTAAACCTGACTGTAATGATGTGTTTTCGCGCGCGTGAACACGGCCGCTGCACAAACGCGAGAATCATGTCGAGGCCGTAACAACAAGAATGCAGCGACACAATGGTAATGATATGCGCATATCAAAGCCCGCACTTCATGATTCGCCGGTGTCTATGAAGAAACCATCAGTCGGTGCTCTGCTGCTCGGGCTGATTCCGTTCGCAGCGATGTGCTTCTCCGTTGCGTTATGGGACCGGATTGATCCGATGGTCTTTGGCCTGCCGTTCAATCTATTTTGGCTGATCGCTTGGATCGTGCTCAGTACGGTTTGCATGTGGGCTGCGTACCGAGTTGAAACCGCGACGAATAAACAGGACAACGGAACGCCATGAGCGCTGCTGCCGTTTCATTAGCGACGATTGTTGTCATTGTCGCAGTCGGCGCCGCCATCGGATTTCTGGCAGGGGTCCATCGCAAGATGGACTTGGAGCAGTGGACCGTCGGTGGTCGAGGATTCGGTGTGGTGCTCATGTTCCTGCTGATGGCGGGGGAGGTCTACACCACTTTTGCCTTTCTCGGCGCCAGCGGCTGGGCCTATTCCCGCGGCGGCCCAACTCTTTACGTCCTGGCTTACCTGACGCTGGCCTACGTCGTGTCCTTCTTTATCCTGCCGCAGATCTGGGAAATCGGCCGACATCACGGGATGCAGACGCAATCGGACTTCTTCAGCGTACGCTACGGCAATAAGTATTTGGCCGGGTTCGTATGCGTCGTCGGAATCGTCTGTTTCGTTCCCTACCTGCAACTCCAACTCACCGGTGTGGGCATTATCGTTTCCATCGCGAGTTTCGATGGAATTGGCCGGACCCCCGCAATGGCGATTGCGGTGGTGCTGTTGGTGGCATTCGTGTTTGCCAGCGGCGTTCGAGCCGTGGCGTGGGTCAGTGTCGTAAAAGATGTATTGATGGTCCTCGCGGCGATCTCCATTGGCATTGGTGTTCCGCAGATTCACTTTGGGGGAATCGGCCCCATGTTTGCTGCCTTGGTTCACTCTCGGCCGACACACCTGACGATGCCCGGGGCGACCTCCAATCTTGGGCACGCGTGGTACATTTCGACGGTGTTGCTGACCTCATTGGGCTTCTACATGTGGCCGCATGGGTTTGCGGCAGCCTTTACGGCGAAGAGCGCCGACACTTTGCGCCGCAACGCCGTGGTCATGCCGTTGTATTCGCTGACGTTGGCGTTCATTTTCTTCGCGGGCTTTGCCGCGGTCTTAGTGGTGCCTGGCTTGCCGAATGGCGATCTTGCGCTCCTGACGGTCGTCCGTAAGAGCTTCCCACCCTGGTTTCTCGGCGTAGTCGGTGGGGCGGGCGCGCTCACGGCCATGGTACCGGCAGCGATATTCATTCTTACCGCCGCTACGCTGTTCGCCAAGAATTTGTATCGACCCGTCTTCGCACCCGCGATGACGGATGATCAGGTTGCCAAACTGGCGCGAGCGATGGTCATCGTGCTCGGCGTGACTAGCCTTTGCCTGGCGATCTTCAGTTCCACGTCTCTGGTGTCCCTCCTCCTGACGGGGTACGCGGGGGTGAGCCAATTCTTCCCCGGTGTGGTTCTGGGGCTGTATTGGAAACGCGTCACGACGCCCGCTGTCTTTGCGGGCATGATTGCCGGCGTCGCGACCGCTGCGTTTCTTATGCTCACCCATCGAGATCCCGTATTCGGCTTGAGTGCGGGTTTTCTTGCGCTGTGTCTCAATTTCCTAATTGCCGTATTTGCGACCCTGCTCAAGACCGCACCGAAAAGGGAAGTTAGACGCGACCTCCGGTAACGAAACGCCTTTTTTTCGATAGCACATATTCCAATTCGAGGTAACGATTGCGGAGTTGTCAGGAGCTCGGGAGCCCTGAGGTTAATTCCGCCGCGTTTATACAGATTGGTGCTAGCGGAATGTTCACTACGGGGGTTACCCCCCGGATGCTCTCATTCAACCAACGACATCAACGTGCCGGGCGCGAAGTGTGCCGCGGCAAAATCAGCCAAGCCGTTCAGGGTGTCATCCAAGGTCGGTGTCTGCGCACCGAACAGCGCCCGCATGATTGCCGGGCTCTCGAACAGACCGTGCACATACAGTGCGAGCGTATCACCCGACTGCCAGCCACAGTTATTCGGCAGCACGGGGTGCAGCGACTGCGCGGCGGTAGATTCTATGGAGCGAGTCTCGCCATGGCGGATTTCATAAGCGTCGAAATGCGCGCCGCTCAAAGCCGCCCAGAATCCCGACAGCGGGCCAAGGGCATGGCTGCCATGTCGGTATCGTTTCCGGAGCTGAAACTCGGTTGTATACGGCAACAAGTCAAGTCCCTTGGCCTCGCCCTCGACTCCATGCGGATCCTTAAGCTCGCGACCGAGCATCTGCAGGCCTCCGCACACCGCAAGCGTCTTCTTGCCGGCTTTCACATGCCGTGCAATGGCGGCATCGAGCCCGGTGCTTCGCAACCAAGCCAAATCCTGCGCCACATGCTTGGAGCCCGGTAGGATCAGCAGATCCGCCGATGCGATCGTTTGCGCCTTGCGTGCCCAGCTCACCGACACATTCGGCACACGCAGCAAGGGTGCGAACTCATCGAGATTGCTGATACAGGGATACGCCACAATCGCGATCGACAGCCCGGATCCGCCCGGCTGTGGATCGAATACGCCGTCTTCCTCGGGCAGCCCATGTTCGCGCCACATCGGCAGGACAGCCAACGTCGGTACGCCGGTGAGCACTTGCAGCATTTCAGGTCCCGGACTCAATAGCGCCGCATCGCCCCGGAACTTATTGAGGACGAATCCGCGAATCATCTCGCGCTGCGCAGCCGGCAGCAACTGATGAGTGCCGAAGAGGTGTGCGAAGGCCCCGCCTCGATCGACGTCGCAAATGATGAGCGTAGCCGCCACCGCGGCTTCGGCGATCCGCATATTGACGATGTCTGTCGAGCGCAGATTGATCTCTGCAGGAGACCCTGCCCCCTCGATCACCAAAACATCGCACTCCGCCTGCAACTCCTCAAGACAGCCACGGACAATGGGCCACAACTGTTCTGCGCGGGTATGCCATTCCAATCGCGACAAATCATCCCGTCGCTGGCCAAGGATGATGACTTGGCTTTGACGGTCCGTCTCCGGCTTCAGCAACACCGGATTCATACGCACATCGGGGATGCAGCCGGCCGCGAGCGCCTGAAAGTATTGAGCGCTACCCATCTCGCCGCCGGCCACCACACGCGCGTTATTGCTCATGTTCTGCGCCTTGAACGGCGCGACTTTGAGGCCGTTGCGCGCGTACCATCGCGCCAAGCCGGTGGCGAGAAAACTCTTGCCGGCCCCGCTCGTGGTGCCGCAGACCATCACGGCGCGAGCTTTCTTGCTCACCAGACGGGCCGGCCTAAGGAACTCGCCTCTCTCACTTTAATACCCTGTTCACGAAGATAGCCTAGCCACGCAGCCAGTTCGGTTACTCGACCGGCGATTGAAACAATCCGTAATGCATCGCGCTTGATTCTCGTTCTCACCCGCGAAACGCCAGTTGTTGTGGAGCGACGAGATGCTATATCAGTCCTACTTGGGCCCGTAGCCCTCCCCTCGAATTTCCCCAAAATTCTAAAAGAAATCTCAACCGGTAGGGTTTTCTCGGTTGACCGTCGGCGTAATTTACGGCAACGTAGCCACACACGATAAGTTCCCCTGTATGGGGATTTAAGGGAATCGGGTGAAATGCCCGGGCTGCCCCCGCAACTGTAAGCGGTGTGCCTTACATCGAAACCACTGGATTGATGATATCCGGGAAGGTGATGAAGGGACTCCAAGCCGCGAGCCAGGAAACCTACTTGCCGTGGTCGCCCATCGACCGGCCGGGGTGTGCTGAGCGAGAGGAATATCCCTAGTGGCGACGGAGTAGGCTGCGCGCGCGCAGGCCTGCGCCGCTGCGCCTCATACGGTAAAGCGACGCTTGCCCTCGTTCGATGCGGCCTTTGGCTGATCGTCATCGGGAGCCGTCTTGAACCTCAGCGCGATGCGCATGTATTCGCCCTCAACCGGCCAACGAATATCGGCGGCCGGCATGAACACTCATTTCCGATGGCATCAAAGCGTGCAAACACTTAAGGGATGATCGCCATGGCTCGAAGAAAAATTGTTGTCGTAGCGTGCCTCACCACCGCAGCGTTGGGATTTGGCCTGTTTGCGCAAGCCGATCAGTCCGACGATCTCAATGAGATCGTCGTCGTCGCAATGCGTACGCCGGAAAGCATCGATAAAGTCGGAAACTCGGTCTCGCTTTTGACCGAAGTGCAGATCAAGGAGAGCCAGCAAATCGACCTTACCGAACTGCTCGCAACGACCCCCGGCGTGACGTTCAGCCGAAATGGAGGCCCCGGCACTCAAACCTCATTCTACATACGCGGTGCGGATTCGGATCACACTGTGATACTGCTCGATGGCGTCGTGATGGTTGATCCATCCACACCCGGCGGCAATATTGATTTCGGCAATTTGATTGTCGGCGATATCAGCCGGATTGAAATTCTGCGCGGCGCGCAGTCCACCTTGTACGGCAGCCAGGCCATCGGCGGCGTGATCAATATTGAGACCGCGCAGCCCCAGGAGGGATTGGGCGGCAGCCTGCAAGGCGAGAAAGGCAGTTTGGACTCAGGCCTTTTGCAAGCCGCGATCGGCGACAAGATCGACAATCTGAGCTTTCGACTTGCCGGCAGTTACTACGCCACCGACAGCGTTTCCACTTTCGACAGGCAGTACGGCGGACTGGGCGATGATCCTTATCACAACGCCGTCTTGTCAGGACGTGCGACCTATGATTTTACGCCCGACGTGCAGCTCGATATGCGCGGCTACTACACCAACAGTACGGTCGATTATGATGGATATCCACCGCCTGATTACTTTTTCGGAAATCAGCTCGATTACCAAACGACACGCCAGTATTTTGGCTACACGGGACTTAACTTCAATTTTTTCGACAGCCAATGGAAAAATCGGCTCTACGTTGACTACTTGTTCACGGACCGCGCCGATTACATCCCTAGCGAACCCCCACCCCAGCAGGATCACTACAGCAGTACGGACGCGCGGGTGAACTATCAAGGCAACCTCGCCATTACACCCGGCTACAGTGCCGTGTTCGGCCTTCAGCAAGAAAAGTATTTGATGGATAGCACGCCTTACGCTCCGGCGGAGGCCAATACCGGCGATAACAGCGCCTATGCGCAGCTTCAGGGCGAGGTCGTGAAAGGCCTCACGCTCACCGCCGGCGAGCGTTACGATCACTACGATGCGTTTGGAGAGCACTTCACCGGGCAAGTGGCCGCGGCATGGGTACTCCCAACCTCGACCATTTTGCGCTCCAGCTGGGGGCAGGGATTCAAGGCGCCGTCGCTTTATGAACTGTATAGTCCCTATGGCCAGCCGAATTTGCACGCGGAGCAATCGCATGATTGGGATGCCGGCGTCGAACAGCGGTTCTGGGATAACCGCGTCATGGTCTCAGCGATCTACTTTGACATTAATTTCACGAACCTCATTGAATTTCTCGATTGTCCCGGCAGTCCGCTGTGCGCCGAGCCTGGTAAGGAGTTCGGCTACTACGCCAATTTGGGCAAAGCCAAGTCGAGCGGCGAAGAACTTCAGACTTCGTGGAAAGCATCGGATAACTTCTCACTGTTGGCGAACTACACTCGCATCAAAACCATCGATGAGACACCGACCGATCCGACTTATGGTCTGCCGGCATTCAATCGCCCAGGCTCGGCAGCGAATTTCACGGCGAGTTATTCGTGGCCCTTCAAGCTCAGCACCTCGGTCGCCGTGCGTTATTCGGGCTCGAGTTTAAGCGAGAACTCCAACACCGGTGGCATCGTGACCCTCGGCGGCTATACGTTGGTGAGTTTTCGCGCGTCCCATTCAATCAATGATCATGTCGAGGTGTACGGGCGCGCCGACAATCTCACGAATAAAGTCTACGAAACCGTCTATCAGCACGGGGCATGGGGTCGCACAGCGTTTGGCGGCATTAGGATGAAATTCTAGGGCTCCGCATCCAACAGGAATGATTAACGCTATGCGCAAATGTTGAAATCGAGGCCCCCCAAAACAGCCTGGTGGTGTGCTGCACCTGCCGCTTTTCAACGGAGTCGCGACAGGATGCAAACGGGCGAACCGGAAGCGCGCTCTTTGCCGCAGCGCCGTCGAAGGCGTTAGATAATGATCAAGCGGCTGCTGAGCTCCGGTTTGCTGATTTTCTTATCGTCCTCGGTAATCGCGGCGACCCAAAGCCCGCAACACGTGATGTCCTTGAGCATGTGCTCTGACGCACTGTTGCTGGAATTGTTGCCGCCTGCCCGTATTGCATCCGTCACCTTCCTCTCGCGACAGCCCAGCAATTCCTATCTTTGGCCGCAAGCCGCCAGAGTCGCCATTAACTACGGAAACGCCGAGGAAGTGCTCGCCGAAAAGCCGGATCTCGTTTTGGCCGGCACGTACACGACGCCTGCGGCGCGGGCGCTCATCAGAAAAGTCGGCATACCGATGCTTGAGATACCACCGGCCATCAATTTCGCACAGATTCGCGCCACCACGCGCAGCGTTGCCCATGCGTTGGGTCAGGACGCTGTGGCTGAGAATCTGATTGCGAGGATGGATGCGATTTTACGAGACTTGGATTCCACTAAACCTGAGCGCATTATCCGTGTCGCGGGTTGGAACGGCGGAGGATCCGTGCCCGGACGGGGGACGCTGTTTGATGCGATCCTAACGGCGGCAGGAGGTGTCAATATTGCCTCTGACGACGGCGAGCGTGATGGTTCATTTGATATCGAACAATTACTCGAGGCGCATCCCGACGTGCTCGCCTACGGTAGCGATTACAGCTCGACGCCGAGTCTGCATACGGATGAGGCATTGCACCCAATCATTCTAAAGTTGTACGCCGGCCGCCGAATTTCTTATCCGAGCGCACTTTATGGCTGCGGCGTCGTTGAAAGCGCGGAAGCCGCTGTGGCGCTTCGCGCCAACTTGCTCAAAGCCATGAAGGGCAGCTTCTAATCTTCAACTGTCCGAGTCGCTTCGGCTTCGAGAGGTGCATTGTCGCGTATCGCCCGCCGAAAAGCCGCGCGGCTGTTGACCGGCACGTTGGATGAATGCGTCCGTCCGGTGGAAATAGGCTTCGGGAGAGGAAAATGTCCCTACTCTCAGTGGTGCGGTTTCAAGTGGCGATGCGTGCTCCCATCGTGTGTATGGGGCGCGCTAAGGTCCACGTTGATCAGATTCAAGCTGCCATGGCGCACCCCACGCTCGGCGATGATTTCTTCTGCAAACTCACGCACTCGCTTCACGGATCCTTTGAGCATGACCGTCTCGATGCACTGATCGTGGTCTAGGTGAGCGTGCATGGTGGAAACGGTAAGTTCATGGTGGGCGTGTTGAATGCCGGTCAAGCGCTCGGCGAGTTCCCGTTCATGATGATTGTAGACATAGGACAGATTGGCAACACAGGAGCCGCGGGTATCACGCTTCTCCGCATTTTTTTGCAAGTGCGTCCGCAAAATGTCTCGTACCGCCTCGCTGCGTGTGGCGTAGCCGCGTTCCTTGATGAGTTCATCAAAGGCGCTGGCAAGGTTTTCATCGAGTGATATGGTGAAACGATCCATTTTGGTCTCCAAAAAACAGAGAGTAAACAGGGCGCGAGCGGCACCTTATCCCTGCGAGTCCCGCGAAGTAAAGCCGCCGATGCGATTCCCTCAACATCAGAACTTCTTGGTGATCGTCAATCGAGCCATGATGGGCTCCAACGGATGCTCGTGAACATCCGCTCGTCCATCCGGGTATGTGCCAATCTCGGTTTGCAGCCGGTCGACATACCAAAACTCCGCCGCCGCCGCATGCGTGTTGAGGAGATTGTAGATGCCGAGGCCGGCGCTCCAATTGGCTGGAAAGGCGTAGCGCGCATCGAGGTTCACTTCAGCAAACCCTTTGCCATTGACCTGGCCCAGCCCGGTGGGTGCATTGGCGCAGGAAGTAGCCACATTGGGGAAATCGTGCACGGCCGCGGAATCGACACAGGGACCCGAAGACAGGGGATAGTTGCCAAGATAGCGAACATTCAAACCGCCGCTCCATGGGCCCAGATCTTTGAGGTACAGCGTCAAAGAGCCCGTGGCGACCGGTGCGTCGGTAATGAAATCGCCCAAGTGACCAGTGCCATCATCCAGGGGATGCGTAAAACGCGTGTGATCGCCCGAATAGCTGCCGTAGAATTCTAGATATCGATTGATCTGGTAGGTGACGTTAATTTCATAACCGTATCGGCGGCTCGGGGGCCCCGCCGTGTCCGCACCGATGTCCGGATCGATTATGGTTTCTGATTGCTGCCACAGGTTATACACTGCAAAGGTAAAGGTCAGGTCGCGGCGGACAGCCGCACGCATGCCGACCTCTTGCCCCTCCTGTTTCGAGAGCAGATTTGCATGCGGCAGTCCTAAATCCACGCTCTCGTCCTGATTGACCCCGCGCAGGTCAGCGCTGTGAAACCCGCGCCCAATGCTCAAATAAAACTCGAGAGAGTCGGTTGGCGTGTAGATGAGGCTGCCTTTCGGTTGCACCAGCGATTGCTGCGCCGTTCCGCCGTTGGTGTAGCCGGCTGTATCATGGAGCGCCGCGAGATAGTCAACGTCCGTCCCATGCTGAAAGTCATCGCGAAGCCCAAGCACGCTGCGAAAGTTGGCGGACCAGCGGGTTATTGCTTGAACATAGGCGCCGCCCGCGAACAGGTACACCTGATCATTGTTGTAAAAGGATACTGGATCGTTGCCCGACATCATCGGCACTTGATCCTCGCTGGGATACCGTCCCACCCCCAAGAGGTCGTAGCGAGTCAGGACGCCTGCGGTAATCTCGTTTGGGATCGATCCCAAGAGCACGGGCAAGGTATAGCTTGCCGCACCGCCCGTGACCCGGCGGTTTTCAAATTGATCTTCTTGATCACCGTGAACGGGATCAAAGAGAAAATGAGTGAAGTCGTTAAATAAATGCAGCTGGTTGTAGATGAAGAAACCGCTCGTGGAGAGCACTCCATCCCCCAGGTTTGCATGGTATTCGAGCGAGAGACTCGCACGCTGCGCATGGCCGCCATCGGAGGGATCCAAGGTACCGAAGCGATTCGGCACCAACCCCTCGGTAATCGCGCGAATCGGAATGTCGGTCGTGTTGGTCCAGATCTGATGGTAGTACATGGCGGTCGCCGAATAACCGCTTTGCTCATCGCCGCTGCTGTACCTTAAGACGAAGTTTTCCTTGCGCGCATCGTCCGGTATGACGAATGGCCCATCGTAATGCTGAAGTTCCACGGCGGCCAATAGGTTCCCCGGCCCGAGGGCGTCGGACCCTGCGGTCAGAATGTGCTGAAACCCCAATGTGCCGACGGCTGCCGACACTTGATCTTCGATCGTGTCCCGGTAGCTCGCATGCACGGATCCCACAGCGCCAAAATCACCCACGTTGGCGTAGTAAGGACCTTTGGTGTAAGTGATCCCGTCGGCGAGTTCTGGAATCATGAAATTAAGATCGATGTACCCCTGACCGTGCGCATGGGTCGGCTGGTTGATCGGCATATCATCGACATAGGTCTCAAGATCCGTGCCGTGATCTAGGTTGTAGCCGCGCAGCAAGAATTGGTTGGCCTTACCCTCGCCACTGTGCGAGGTGACGATCAGGCCCGGGACCGTTTCGAGCAGCTGTCCCGGACGATAAGCAGGCAACAATTGGATTTCCTGATCGGCGACCACCCCTTCGCTCGCGGTGGAGGCTTTGCCAATCAAATCAATGCGCCGCGCGGTAACCGTGATTTCTGCGAGAGAATTCGAAGAAGCAGCGAGGTCGGAATTCAACTCCGCGGCGGGTGTCTGGTCTGCCTGCGCCGAGGAGCAGGCCAGACCCATAAGGAGCGTGCTTGCGACAACGCGTTGTGCGGCGGATGGCTTCATGTGGTTCTAGAGGTCGTATCGGATCAAATCGCCGCCGCAGGCTTGGTTTACTCGGAGTTTTGCGGCAGCGCATGATATTTGTAAGGCGTAAAGCTAAATTATCTTATCGCTCGATCATGGCATGTTCCGGTATGAAGTATTTGAAATCTGTATTACCAGCTCTCTTCGTGGCGCCAAGGGATTTGGATTCAAGAACTGGGGCGCTGGTGTAAGCTGAGGTGGAACTCATGGTGACGAATTCAAAGACGGCAATCTCGACTCTATTCGTGCACCGTACGGTTCTCGGGCTTCTTGCCGTGCTCCTCGCCCTCGCTGCGCCCGGTCGGGTAGATGCGCAAGCTCGAACGATAGAGCTGAGTGACCTCCAGAAAATCGTCGGCGTCTCCAACCCGGAAATTTCTCCAGATGGAAAGTCCATCGCCATCGTTGTGTCCCGGGTCAATTGGGACGATGACCGTTATGACAGTCAGCTCGTGCTCGTGGAAATTGCCACAGGTGCGCAGCGGCCGCTCACCAACATCCGCAAAGGATTGAGCTCGCCGCAGTTCTCACCTTCAGGCGATCGGCTCGCGTTCCTCGCGGAAGTTGGCGGGGATGCAAGGGAAGAGAAGAAAGCCGCCGCGCAAGTTTTCGTGCTGCCCATGAACGGGGGCGAGCCGCAGCCCATCACCAGCGCGCCTCTGGGTGTCGAGCAGTTTGCCTGGCGTCCGGACGGCTCCTCCTTGGCTTTCGTTTCAGCGGACGAGCCGCCCAACAAAGCGGAGATTGAAAAGCACCACGACCTGTTTGAAGTGGGCGACAACGATTTCCTCGCGGCGTCCGCTCCCACTCCCTCGCACATCTGGCTCATTTCTGCCTCAGGTGGCACGGCAAAGCGTCTCACATCGGGCGCCTGGAGCCTGTCGAAGACCGCGGAGGATTTTCCCCCTTCCTCGCTGCTCTCGTGGTCGCCGGACGGCGAACAGATCTGCTTCACCCGCCAAGCTGATCCGCATCTCGGTGATTTCGATCAAACCGTCATCGAAATAGTCGACGTTGACAGCGGGCAAATCCGCCAACTGACGAAACGCACCTCTTCCGAGCGATTCGGCCTCTTCTCACCCGACGGATCAAGGATTGCCTACTGGTTCCCGCGCGACGGAGATCATAACAACGAGACTGAGATCTTTGTCGCTTCCGCCTCTGGCGGCGAAGGATCTGATGCTTCCCGCACGCTCGACCGTAATGTGCAGCGCGCCATCTGGATGCCCGATGGCAGATCGCTCCTTTTCGGGGGCCACGATGGCACACGAACCACCATCTGGATCCAGTCGCTCGACGGCGCTGCGAGAAGGATCGACCTCGGTGCCGTCAATCCCGCAATTTCTACCTGGCTGGACGCGGCCGTAGCCAAAGATGGCTCGATTGCTTTCAGCGGTAATACGCCGACGCAACCGACCGAGCTCTATTACCTCGCGTCACGCGGCGAAATGCCGAAACGCCTCACCGACTTCAATCACGAGATCGCTGCCCTCAACCTCGGCCATACTGAGACCTTCGAATGGAAAGGGCCGGACGGCTTCGCGGAAGATGGAATCGTTGTAACTCCCCCGGACTTCTCGCGCGACAAGAAATATCCGCTCGTTCTTTACATCCATGGAGGCCCGCAGTGGGCTTCCACTACGGACTTCGACTTCTTCCGACAGATCCTGGCGTCACACGGCTACGTGGTCTTTGAGCCGAATTATCGCGGCAGCGATAACCTCGGCAACAAGTACCAGCGCGCCATCGCAAGGGATAAAGGCAACGGCCCCGGCCGTGACGTCATGGCCGGAATCGCAGCGCTCGAAAAGCAGGGCTTCATCGATGAATCGCGCGTCGCCGTCTCCGGATTGTCCTACGGCGGATTCATGGCCTCCTGGCTAATCGGCCACTACCACATTTGGAAGGCGGCCGTTTCCGGCTCTGCCTCGAACAGCAGAGCCGACCAATACAATCTCTCGGACTACAACATTGTAGAGCGTTATCAGTTCGGTGGCTCGCCGTGGAGAAAAGAGTATGCGAAGGCGTACGCAGAACAATCGCCCATCACCTACGCGGGCGCCATCTCCACACCTACGTTGATTCTCCACGATACCGGTGATCCCCGCGTTCCAATTACTACCTCCTACGCGATGTACCACGCGCTCAAGGACAACGGCGTCACCGTGAAATTCATTGCCTTTCCCACGGCTGGACACGACCCGAGCGATCCCGTGCACGAGTCTGATCGAGAGCGAGTCTGGCTTGAATGGCTCGACCGCTATTTGAAGTAGTAGGCGGCACCATGACGCGATTTTTTGGATCCGGTGCAACGCTTGCCGCGACCTGCGCGCTCCTGGTGTCGTGTGCCACCGAGCCGCAATGGGCGCTGAGGGAGGGCCAGCATGAGCAAAGATTTAGCGGAGAGGTGCGCAGGCCATTTGACGGCCAGTTCTTGCTCTATCTGCCCAAAGGCTTCCAGCAGCGCCCGGCCGTAAAATATCCCTTACTTGTATTTCTTCACGGTTCGGGTGAGTCCGGTATCGACATTGATCACATCAAGAAACATGGGCCGCCCAAATTTCTAGACGACCGTCCGGATTTTCCGTTTATCGTGGCCTCGCCGCAGGCGCCCTATCCGCCTCGGGGATTCGATCCCGAGGAGTTGACCGTTCTTCTCAACCAACTGTTGCAGCGGCTGCCCATTGATAAAGACCGAGTCTACCTGACCGGCTTCAGCATGGGCGGCTACGGCACGTACCAATGGGCGAGCGCGCATCCGGAAACCTTCGCGGCAATCGCACCGGTCAGCGGCGCCGCGCGTCCTGAAGATGCCTGCAGTTTGCGCAGCGTCCCAATATGGGCCTTCCATGGCGCCAAGGATGAGTCTGTCAAAGTGGAGAATGACGAGGCCGTCGTGAATGCGATCAAGGCGTGCGGGGGTGACATCAAGTTCACCGTATATCCCGACGTTGGACATTCGTCAGACCCGGCCTATGCCGACCCGGAGCTTTACCGATGGTTTTTGGAACATCGCCGCAATGATGCGCTCGCCAAGCAGATACTCGCGGCTCGAGCGGCACGCGAGAAGCGCATCAAGGATCAGATTTCTGCAGCAAATGCTGAGTCCACACTGCGTCGCTTGGTGAGCGACTTTTCCACTGGTACTCCTGACTACTCGCAGATGACCTCAACGCTGGCTGCTGCGTCGCGGCGGATGGCCGAGACAATGCAGGCGAAGTTGACGGCGTTCGGTACCCTCAATGCACTTCGATACAAGGGTACCGAACAAGATGGCTCGGACGTCTACGACGCTGAGTTCGCGAAGGGCCGGGCTCAATTTCGTGTGCTATTTCAGGAAGACGGGAAAATTGCAGGCGCATCATTTGATCCAGTGCCGTAGGCATCGGTCATTGGCGGTCATGGGACTAACATTCTGTGGCGGTGCTCACATCGGTGCATTTGCCTCTGCTGGTACGTTTGCCTCTGCTCAAGTGGCCCGCGGCGCTGCAGAAGCAACGGCGCAATGGGAGAGACAATCCTCGGGGGACAACAGATGAAAGACTTCAAGAGGGCTCGCATGAACCTAGCGACTGCAGCGGTCGACAACAGGGCGCCAGTCGCATGAGGAATACCGAAGTCGCGATGATCGATGAAGGAAATGCGCTCGAGGAACAGGGGCGGATTGCTGAAGCAATGGCGCGCTACGATGCCGCAGTTCAGGCTGACCCCCGATGCGCGAGAGCACACCTGAACCGCGGCAACATTCTGCTCGCTGGCGCCCAGTTCGATAAGGCGCGCAGCGCCTACGAACTCGCCATAGCCTGCGAACCGCATTATGCGGCAGCCCATTTCAATTTAGGCAACCTGAATTATCGCGCCGGAGAGTTTGAATGCGCGTTGCGGAACTACCAAGTCGCCATCGGCATCAGGCCTGATTTTGCAGAGGCGTTTGTAGCGATGGCAAATGCGCTTGATAGCCTAGGCCGCACTACCGAGGCAGTTGAGAGCTACGAGCGCGCGCTTGTCATCAATCCAGACTACGCCGAAGCCCACTTCAATCTCGGTATGCTAGCAACGACCCACGGGCACCATGACGAGGCCGCCAAGAATCTACGCCGCGCCGTCGAAATCAAGCCCGATTTTGCTCAAGGCCACCGCAGCCTGGGCCTCGTGTTGAGCAGACTCGAGCAGCTCGATGCGGCGGAGGCAAGCCATCGCCGCGCTTTGGCCATCGAGCCAGAATCCGACGGGATTCTCTACGAACTGACGATGATTCTTCTGGCACTCGGCAAGTCCGCGGAGGCTTTGAAGCTGATAGCGCCCGCGCTCGAGCGTGCGCCGACGTGGACGACCAAAGTAGCCTTTGTCAGTTGCGTTGCGCGCACAGGATTTTTGATCAACGACTCACAGATGCGGGCCGCGCTCACAACTGCAATCACCGAACCATGGGGAATGCCGCACGAGCTTTACCACTCGGCACTGAGTCTCATCATGCTCGACCAGAGGATTGCCAGTTGCGTACGGCTCGCCAACGGATCGTGGCCTGCACGATTGCCAAAGGCCGCGTTATTTGGTGCAGATGGCCTTGCGGCCCTTGCAGCAGATTCGTTGCTCCACGCATTGCTCGAAGCGGCGCCCGTGGGTTCGATCGAATTCGAGCGTTTTCTAACCTGTGCGCGCTATGCCCTGCTCGAGACCGCGTCGAGCAATCAAACGCCGGCCCCTTCGGACATCGCGGCCCTGCAATTCTATGCCGCAATCTCTCGGCAATGCTTCGTCAACGAATACATCTTTGATTGCGACGACAGGGAAACGCTCGCCGCAGCTGCCTGCTGCACGAAGTTACTGACCCTGCTCGACGCCAATCAAGATGTGCCGCCATTGCTATTGCTTGCCGTAGCCGCATATTCCCCGCTTTACACCCTGCGCGACGCAAGCCGGCTGCTTGGCTCGATTGTCCCCAGCCCGGTTGAGGCAGTCCTGCGCCAGCAGATTCGCGAACCGCTGGAAGAGCAGGCCTTGCGCGCGGACATCGAGTGCCTGACACCGATTGCCGGAGGCGTCTCCGAAGAGGTGCGTAGCCAGTATGAACAGAATCCCTACCCGCGCTGGGTGAAACTGCCGATACCCGGCCAAGCACTTCGCTTCAATGACGAATTGCGGCGCGTGCTGCCGTTCGCGACGTTTACGCCAATGCCTGATGACAGCGCGCCGAAGATGCTGATCGCCGGATGCGGCACGGGTAGACATCCGATATTCACGGCTCTGCGATTCCGCGGTATTTGTGTGCTAGCGATCGACCTGAGTTTGAGCAGCATCAGCTATGCCAAACGAAAGACGCAGGAGCTGGGCATGAAGAACATTGAGTATGCACAGGCTGACATTCTCAAGCTCGGTGATTTCAAGCGCAAGTTCGACATCATCGAATCAGTCGGAGTGCTGCATCATCTGAGCGACCCCTTCGCGGGATGGCGAATCCTGCTGTCTCGAGTGCGGCCCGGAGGATTCATGCATTTGGGCTTCTACAGCGAACTTGCGCGCAGGCACGAAGTCAAGGCGCGTGAATTCATTGCCGCACGCACCTATGCAAGCACACCCGATGACATTCGTCGGTTCCGCCGGGATTTTGCCGTCCGGAACTCGAGCGTTGAGCTTGAATGGCTGGGCACGACCCAGGACTTCTATTCCATGAGCGAATGTCGCGACCTGCTTTTCCACGTGCAGGAGCATCGCCTGACGCTAGGTCAGATTGAGGCATTCATCGCCGATTTAGGGCTTCAGTTCGTCGGCTTCGAGTTGGATCGCAGCGTGCTACATCAGTATCGCGTGCGCTTTCCCGACGACCCGTCCTGCACGAATTTGCGCAACTGGGCACGCTTTGAGGCCGACAATCCGGATACTTTCGCCGGAATGTACCGATTCTGGATTCAACAGCCGATGGTCACTGAGATCCAATTGAATAGCAGAGTTGCCAGTTGATGGCACAGCACACATGTAAGTTTTTGAAATACGATGGTGCGCCCGGAGAGTCATTTGCCGATACGCTGGAGGACTTAATCGCCCCAGCCTACCACGCTGGTCTATACGTCAGTGTGGGCAGAAACAGAAAACCGGATTGTTGGCTAAACAAGACCACCACTGTAAGCGTACGACGATCTCATCTTGATAGGCAGCCGACGCGAGATCGACGACTTCATGACCGTCCCACGCTCGCGCCCAGGATGACGAGAAGCTCGTCCAGTTGCGCAAACGTCTCGGCCATCGCATTCTCCATCCCGGCGTTGGCATCCAGAGCTTCCTTGGAGGGATAGAGTTCGTGATAGACCAGCAGCGTCTTGCCACCTCTTTCCTCGAAGGTCACGGTGCTGACCGCACCTCCGTCACTCTCGTCATTCGTCCAGACGAGGCGCGAGTGCGGTGTTACTTCCTTGTACGTGCCGAAGAACGCCATCTGTGAGTCCCCGTGTGCGAACTCCAAACGGTACCTGCCCCCGACACGAACATCCATTTCGCAGGAAAGCAGGGACATTCCCACCGACTTCGGCACCCACCACTGCCTGAACAGCTCGGGCTTGGTCCACGCCTCGAACACGATGCGCGCCGGGCCGTTGAAGGTTCGCGTAACGACGATCTCACGCTCGGACTTCCGTTCTATCGTCGTGAGGTTCTTCATGGTGCTAGGCTCACTCTCTCTTGTTGCGTCCAACGACCTTCTCCTTTTGTTTCAGTTCCTCAACAACGGTGTCCAGCGCGTCGAAGCGTGCGTCCCAGAGCTGGCGGTATCTCTCGATCCATGCAGCTTCCTCCTCCAGTCGGCGCGGGCCGAGCTTGCAGGTCCGCACGCGCCCGACTTTCTCCGTGGTGACTAGCCCCGCCCGCTCCAAGACGCCGACATGCTTCTTCATGCCCGTGAGGGTCATGCGGAATTTCTCGGCAAGGTCCGTGATCGAAGCGTCTACACGCCCAAGCTGCTCCAAAACGCCACGTCGGGTGGCATCGGAGAGCGCGGCGAACGAGGCATCGAAGCGGGTCTGGGTATATTGAACCATATGGTTCAGTATTTAACACACGGATTGGCGGCATGCAAGGGGAGGCCGAGAAGAAGCCTTACAAGGATCCACGCACTTCAATCGCGATTTATGTTGAGAGTGACGGCCCCACGCCGCTGAATGGACGTGTAAGGTAATTTGCTGTGGGTTTGCAGTCCCTGGGAGGAACAGCTGAACGAAAGAATGATCCATCAAGCGTTGGCCGAAACCGACCAACCGACACAGGGGAAATCACCCATTGGTAGTGTCCACTGCCACACGGAGTACCCTTCCCGGCCCGCTGGCCAAGTCCAACTCCGCCGATTATTCCTGCCTGGCCCCGAAAGGCTGGAGCCGCCACAACCAGCTAGAGCTTCTCGACCTTGCCAACCTTGATGGTCTTAACCAGCCAGCGTCCGTTGACACGCGCGAGGTTCATCGAGGAGAAGGCGTGTGCGCCAATGGTATTGTCGTCCACGTTCATCCACAGGCACTCGAAGTCGAGCGTGCCAGTGTCTCCTGTGACGTGGCTTTTAATCCTCATCGCCGGTGTGTAGCCGATCCAGTGATGCTCGGGACGGAATGGACCGCTGACGTCCGCCCAGTAAGAGCGGACCTGCTCCTTGCCCCGATACACCTTGTTCTCGTGCGCGGTGTCAGTGAGCACAGCGTCGTCGGCATAAAGGCTCATCATCAAATCGAGATCCTTGCTCGGGAGGACGCTGCCTGCCGTGTGGAATATTATCTCGATATTCCGGACCGCAAGGATGTCCGCCGGCGGGCCGCTGTCGTTCGACGGCGCGGCCAAAGCGGGCAGCCACAACAGCAGCCCAAGAACGATGAACGGTCGTTGTTTCATGTTGATTCTCCCCGAGGGTTGGCACAAAACAACTATATCCGCCTCGACGTTTGGTGATCAACTGGCGATCGGGGCGTCCGTAGTCGCGTTACTCCTGGCTATGGAACAGCGGTCGGAAGGCTTTGGTCTTTTCCATAGCAACCTTTCGCGACCGGTCAAAACGGGTCGAGAGGGTGAGTTCGGCGGCGATCTTCCTCCATGGGTCGGCAAGCGGCCAAGATCGTCGGTCAACTTACAAGAATCACTGTCGCTATAGCGGCCGTTGGGCCTCTGCGCTACGCTAAGGCCCACACAGATGATTGCTGGCATTGAACGAAGGGTAACGCGCGGGCAGATCGCGTACCCATGACAAGAGGAAATTGCATGCGTGAATACCTGATGCCGATTTTCGTGATCGCTTCTTTAGTGCTAGCCGGGTGCAACAAGTCGAAGTCGCCGGAAGATGTTTCGAAGGACGTAGCCAAGGCCGAGCAGAAGGCGAACAACGAGGTGACGAAGAGCGAAGAACGCGCGCAGAGCGCGCTGGATAAATCGTACGAGAAGGTCACTGACCAGGAAATCCAATTTAACAACGATGCCGCACACCAAACCTACAATGTGGCCATCGCAAAAGCCGATGGCAACCGCAAGGTGGCCCTCGCGACTTGCGAATCGCAGAGCGGCTCTGCTCAACAGGCGTGCAAGGACCAGGCGGAAGCCGACTACAAGACGGCGCGCGCAGATGCCAGGGCCAGCGCCGAGGCGGCAGTGCAGCAGAAGTAACACATCGCGTCTACAGCCCGCGATGCGTGTTTCGACCGAGTTGACGAACTCTTTGGCCGCGCTTCTGGAGGCCAATTCGTGTCGAGGGTTCTCTCCGTTGTCCCGATTTCTCCGAGGCAATTCAAATGCGAGCGCGCCCGGAGAGATTGCTCGGCGCTTCGCGCCTCGCCCCCGTCGCTGCCGCTCATCCACCGGATCAGTATCCAGGCATTGTTGTTCTGCGTCTGCCGGACACCCCTGTTGCCCTAGAAATTGCGCGCGTCCTAGCGCTTCTTCATGAAACCCGAATTTCTGGAATCACTCGCGTTGAGGCTTGCGATTGTCGAAGTGGACCGGGTTCGTTTCCGTCCCCCATTGAACTAGGAACGGAGACACAACAAGCGCGGTCGCTGATCGGCCACTCCTCTCATTGGAGCCTCTGAAATGACTGCCACGAAGCGGTCATTGGCGGCTGCGCAAATCCTGTGCGGGTATCGATACTTGATACCTGACGTAGTGCTGGGAGCCACTAATCGCGCTTCGCTGGTCAAGGGTCCCACATGCTGTCAATGTGCAACGAGGCGCGGGTCAGGAGTTGTTTGAATATGGAACATGGACTGTTACAGCCAGACGCGCCGATCCCCCTAATTGTTGGGTACCGCATGGTTAAGAGCATCTTCGCCTCCACGTTCTTCTTCTTGAGCGCATGTTCGGCGATTACTTTCGGTCCACGAGTACCCCAGCTGGGAAACCCATCGCGATTCGAGCCGGGGTCTCGCACGAACAGTTTTGACTGCAACGCCGGCCCAGGAAAGTACTCGGAATTGAATGCAGCCACTTCTGGCACGAGCGTCTGGGTAACGGGTTCCATGCAGATATTGAATCTACGTACAGCCTCTACATGGCCCCCGGACGCGGGCGTGATTTTTGCGGGCACCAGTCAATGGCCCAGGGTCGGTCTCGAGACATTTGTTCTCGCAGACAAGCCGGCAACGCTCCAAATCGCGGTTAGGGGCGCTGGTGGCGGGTCGGATCATAAGGTATTCGCTTCAGTGCCCATTTCAGACTCGCCAATTCGATTTACATTGCGGTTAAGCGGTGCGGGGGAGCTTTCCTTGTCCGTTGGCGATGCGACCACCTCATTGTCCGTCGGTTCGATAGAAATAACGCGCATGAACTTGTACTGCTCAAGCGTTCAGGTCCACTTTTCCGACGTGCAGATGGGTTCGGACAAGTAGATACCATGCCAATAATAAGATGGGTAGTTTCCCCGAGCATCATGTTCTCATTGTAGCATGCGCCGGGGTCGGAGTCGTTGACTCGCCGGATCCTCTGGTCAAGTTAAATGACGCGGCATATCTTTTCCAGAAGAAAAATCGGCCGGTTCCTGCTCAGACCCTGATTATAGAGGCGACAGAAATCTACCAGAAGCGCAATGACCCGCATGGTCTCGGCAATGCGAATAGGGAGTACGGGGATTTTCTCAGGTCCGCGGCGGTATTTAACTGGCGAGCGGCATATAGCCACGGTGGATTCTCCGATCCGTCAATTACCTACGACAATCGATTGGAAAAAGCGCAGGGGTATTACACGAAAGCACTCGGCTATTATCGCCTCGCGGAAACGCAGGAACTCGCCGCGGGCAAGTACGATGCACTGACGAATGTGTACTACAACATGGCATTGTCCAATTTTGCTCTCGGCGCGCGAGGCGAAGCGTGCGCAGATTACGATCGCGCATTGCAGGCATATCAGGAAAATATGCAGCGAAATCCGACTGCGCATCCTCAAGGTACGCCAGCGGGCACCGTTCCCGAGTCGATCGCAGTGGCAAAGAAGGGGGCTGCTTGCAAGTGACATGAAGCAATCAATCTGACACTGCTTGAACCCACGATCCTGATGCCGCAAAGCCGAAACTGACCACTGACGCCTTCGGGTCGACTCCAGTCACACAACGGTACCCGGATTCCATTTGCAACATCGATGGACTCCATTGGTCGTCACGGGCGTTCCCCGCCGCCCAGCTGGCCAGCTTCGAAACGCTACGGGGCGAAAACGTAGCAAAAAACGCTACCTTGGCGCTACGGTAGGTGCACTGATGTTGGGTAAGTTCTTGATTGAATGGTGCGCCCGGAGAGATTGCTCGGCGCTTCGCGCCTCGTCCCTTCGGGACCGCCGTCGCTGCCGCTCCGGCGTCCAACTTTGCCGGAAGGCAAAGTTGTCGAACTCCCGGCCACCTGGTTCGTAGTCGCAGAGATGATTTTATAGGTTCTTATTTTTCAACCACTTAGCAGGCCCGCCCTCACTCGAAATAGGCACCGTAGCGCACGAAAAGGCATCAAACGCTACGTTTTTGCTACGGTGCCGCCTGCCCGTAACCGCTCCTGCTCCAATGTCTATTTGGCCTGTAACGCCTTGCCCGGGAGGACGTCGGGACCAGTATGTTCGCGGGCGAGACGCCCTCTGCAGATCCGGTGCAGGAACGCGTGGATGATGAGTTCATGCTCGCGCGGATTGGACAGCATCATCCGGTTCACATGCATGTGCGCCAGCGAGGCGCTGATGTCTTCCAACGAAGCTGACAGACGGTCCTGCCGTGCCAGCGAACGGAACTCGGCCGCCCGGGGCGAAAGCTTGGCTTTGAACGCGTCCACGATGTCCTGTGCCCAGCGCAGATGATCCGGAAATCGATCGCGGTCCGCGAACAGCGCTTCGAGCAAGGATCTTTCCTTCCTGAAGCGCCGGCTGATCTGCGCTTCAAACTCCGCATCGACTCGGAACTCGCGACGCAAAGCCGCCTCGATGCGCTTTGCGACGCGCTCCCGGCCTTCGAGGTCGAGCGAGAATTCCTCGTAGTAGGCATCGACGAATCTTGCCGACAGCAGCCAGCGCCAGTCGGGCGAAGCGTCCGACGGTGCCGCCCGCAGCAACCCAACGACGGTTGCGCTGTCGGCGTCGAACACCCTCTCGGCCAGCTCGATCGCCTCGGGGCCGCCGTAGCGTGTGGCTTCGCGCTCGTACGTATCGAACTGGCAACGCCAGATCGCGCTGCCGTGCGCGACTCGTTGGAACAGCCGCTCCAGCGCCGGCCGAACCTCGCTACGAAGCGCATCGGGAGTGCCGTGGAATCGAACGCGCAAATGATCGTCGCTGTCGCGGTACCGGACGAAATGCCAGCGATCGATGTTGCCCGCGGCCCGCCATTTCTCGATCAGTGGGTGCAATTCCGACACCAGCACAACTTCGGTCGCCAGCGCGCTGCCGTACAGCTTCGCGTACAGCCAGCGACTGCCAGGCGTGAACCGCAGCAGTTCGGCCGGCTCCGCGAGCCTTGGCCGTGTCGCGCGAACGGACTGCACTGCGGCGCGCCGCACGAACGGGATCATCACCTCGTGTGCGTGCCGTCCTTCAGGGCTGTGCAGCCAGAAGTGGTCCGGAGCGGGAATGAGCTCCGACACTCGGTCCGTACGGCTTCGATGCAGATCGTCGGCCAGCGCGTCAACGCACCAGGGATTTCCCAAGTCGAGCGACAACAGGTTGTCGCCTTGACCGACCTGAACCCAGCGCGGGATGCCTTCGCGCGCGCGCCAGGCGCCGATTTCCCGCTGTCGTTCTTCCGTAGTCAGACCGAGCCACGCCGCAATGGTCGCCGTGTCGATGCGCCAGGAAGCGGGCGACAGCACCACGTTGCCGAACACGACGCGCGGCAGGAAGCGTGCATCGGCAAATGAGCCCCAGCGAAAAGCAAGGCCCGAGACTCCGTCCTGCTTCGTGAGTGCCGCCAGAAAGCGGTAGACGCTCGCATTCGGCGCCCCCACATTGTGCGCGCAGGTCAGGCGCGGAAGGATCTCGCGTCCGAGCTCACGCGATCGCAGCACGATGCGCTCGCGTTCGACGCTGACTGTCAAATCGGCAACCGTGATCTGATCAGCGTGCTCCAGGCCGGACTGGCCCAGGCACGGCAGATCCTTGGTCCGCAGCGCCGGACGGCACACGACGTTTCCGGCCCGGTCGTCGGGCAGATGCACCAGCTCGGCGAATATCGCGTCGGGCTGCAGCGCCTCCTCGCTGCGAAGCAAGGCCTTGACGCGCTGCTCCAGCTCAGCATCCGAGCGGCAGAAGCGACCGAACAGGCCAGCGCCGGAGCTTACGGATTGCAGTACGAAGCACGGACCGTCGCCGGCGCCCCCTGATAAGGCGTTCGGCGAGGCCAGACACCCGAGCACCGTAAGGAGATCCGGCAGTGGTGCTGCGTTTTCGATCGCAAGCTCGCTGATGTCGCCTTCGTTCAAATGTATTTGCGTCTGCCGCTGCGACCAGGCGCGCTCGAGCAAATCAATCAGGCGTCGCGTGCGCCGCTCCTCGCTCGCCGGCTTCGTCCGGTCAGCCACAGCGCCAAACTTGAAGTCGGCAAGAAGATGCTCGTTACGTCGGCTGCCGGGATCGATTTCGAACCCGATGCCAGTGTCCTCATCCAGCGCTTCCATGAGCGGCACGTCGCGATCGCCGTAGCGCTCGGTGAAGCGCCGTCGGAACTCGGCGAGCGAAGCGGCAGGCCAGGGGGCCGGCGTTGTCCTGTGCAGAGCCTCAACCGCACGCAGCACCTGCGCGGACAATGACGCCGGCAGTCCGAGCTCCGGAGCATCGCGGCGTAGGTCGACATGGAACACGCGCTTTTCGTCGGCACCGGCGAGCATGCCCAGCAGGTGTGGAGTCGCCGTTCTGTACGCATCGCTCAATGATTCGACGTCCTGCCGGTCGATCTCTTGCAGGCTGCGAGCCGCCTGCTGCAGTCCACGGTGAAATTCGATAAGCGCTGGGTATTCACTCGAAATTCGAATCAGGTGCTGAACAGGGTCCGGCCCAGTAAGTGTCGGCGCCAACGTCGGCACCAGCAGCTGGCTGTCGATAAGCTGATTGAGGTATTCGACCGCATCGGCACGCTCTACATCGGGTGCCTGACCCATGATCACGTCGATCAAGGCGTCGAAATTCGCAGATTGTGGTGCTGAGGTCAGCACCCGATCGAGAATGTCGGAGGGCTGAACGCGCACCAGATCGCGACGGCGGCGGTCTTTCTCGACTGTCTCTTCGACATATCGCCAGCCGTCATCGGTGCTGATCAGCGTGGAATTGGGCACGTAGTTCAACGCCAGCCGTGCCTCGCGGCTGGCGACAGTCTGTGCGACCAGAGGGTAGACATATCCCAGGTCCAGCCAGGTTTGTCTGCGAAGTGCTTCGCGTGGGCCGATTTCGAAAGCGCCGCTTCCGACCCGGCCAAGCGAGATCGAAGCGAAGAGGCCGAACGGCGTCGCGCGGCTCGTCATCCGCACGAAGTAGCGAAACAGCGCCGCGCGCAGCGCATCGAAGGCGGCGTCGGAGGGCTGGCGAAACCAATCGGCTAGCCGCTCACTCAGCGAGGGCGAGGCCAGATAGATCGCCGCCCGTACCAGCGGATCACGCACCCAGGCCTGCAACGCAGCGTGCGACGCGTCGCGTGCGCCCGCAGGCGATGATCCGCAACCCTCCGATCCCGGCTTGCCGGCAGCGCCCAGTGCTTCCAGCTGGTCGATCGGAAGGGTGGCCGAGCGCAGCAGGAAAAAGTCCGCCGCCGCGAAGCGGCGTTCGATCGGAGCGGGATCGGGGGCTGTGCTCATCGGTCAGGCCGCCCCTTCGGCCCGCGCAACGACATCGAGCGAGGGGCCCAACGCGAAGTGGCGGTCGGCGGTGGCGATCGTTTCCTTGCGGTGCGCGACTAGGATCCGGGTCATCTTCAATGCACGGATGGCCTGACTGACCAGCTGTTCGCTGTCCGTATCCAGGTGGCTCGTCGCCTCATCGAGAAAAAGCAACTTGGGGTCATGATAAATCGCGCGGGCGATGAACAGGCGCTGCTTCTGGCCGCCCGAGATGTCCATCGCGCCCTCGGCCAGCATCGAGTAGTACTTCATCGGCATCGCTTCGACCTCGCGGGCGATATTGGCTTTTGCCGCCGCCGACTTCACGCGGCTCATATCCAGCGGCGCATCGAAGAAGGAGACGTTGTCGGCCACGGTGCCGTTGAACAAAGTGTCGTCTTGCATCACGACCCCCATCAGTTTCGCGTAGTCTGCCTTCGAGATCGTCTTCAGGTTGCGCCCGTTGACCAGGACTTCGCCCTGGTTGGGCTCGAGCAGTCCCAGCATCACGCCCAGCAGTGTGGACTTGCCGCATCCGGATGGCCCCGTGATCGCCACCGATTCACCCGGTTCGATCCGCAGGTTCACGCCTTTCAAGACCCACGGAGCGTCATTACCGTAGCGGAACCAGACGTCGCGCACTTCGATCCGAACGCTTTCACCAGGAGTGAAGGGCGCGGATGCCTGGTCTCCCTCGGCACCCCTCTCGTCCGAGATCACCTCATCGATACGCTCGGCGTGCGTCTGAACCCGCCGCAGCTCCATCAAATAATTGACGCAGTTGTTGAGGCGCTCGACGAAAAATGTCTTGAAGATAAAAAAC